>Ga0082212_10007544_pt1 | contig 14361 bp, 10 predicted proteins | sample TergutNt197P3_FD_71548 | JGI IMG/M metagenome (GOLD analysis project Ga0082212, IMG submission 71548) | Neocapritermes taracua P3 segment gut microbial communities from Petit-Saut dam, French Guiana - Nt197 P3 | ecosystem: Host-associated > Arthropoda: Insects > Digestive system > Gut ... | reverse complement strand
ATGTCCAGCAATAATTTTGTCCGCCAGATACCTGAGTCTATCAGTGCCTGTTTCAGTACGGGGATTTGTTCAAAATCAATGTCTGTAAAGAAACTCAGTTTATCCATTCCCAGATATTTAATATCTTCTCTGTCGAACTGCAGCGCTTCATGCAGTTTTTTACCCTCCGGAGTAATTTCACTCGCCAGTGGAATAAATGTATTTACTACAATATCATCGCCTTGAATGATAAAAGTAAAATAGCCCAGAGGATGATCGTCTTTTGCGGTACATGTTAAGAATTTATGTTTTTCGGTTGATGCTACAATAAGCCCTGAAGTGAGAGCATATTGAATAAAATAATTCCTTAACAAAGGCTTTAACGTATCTGCGCGTTCCTTGAAACGATGCAATACGTGCGACTGTATGTAAATATTCAGGGTATCTTCTTCTTTTGCTTTCGGAAAAATAAGATTTCGTTTGACTACTGCCCAGCCGGGTTCATCAAGCGGATTTTCGCTTCCTTCGTGGGCAAAAACAAGACGGAAAGCTTTACGCACTATATTGTTATGAGTAAATATTTTTGATTCGCAGTCCTTTACTGTAAGAAAAAACTTTGTCTGTGTAGAGATAGCGCCTTCTGATACAGGGCGGCTTGATCCTAAACGAAAATCGAATCCGTATAAACGAAAATTTACCTGCGAATAGCATCTTGTCAGGAAATTGAGATGCCAGAACACATCAGCCATGCATTTATTCATGTTTCCACGCTCGCTGAACGCTTCGAAAATCTGCTGTGCGGTTTTCTCCTGAGAAGTACCTGTAAAATATCTGTTTTTTACACAAGACATTAACATATGATAAAACCCCGAACCATAAGTGGAAAAATCCATATAAGTAAGTTGATTTTCGGAATCGCCTGCGTAATTGGTTTTCATGAATTCTATCATTTCAGTACGTATTTTTTTTACATACTGTCGTGGGATAGAGTTTTCCTTTTCAGGTTTAATGCTCGGAATATCGGGTATCGTTCTAAACAAAAACTGTCTTTGTTTTTTTGTAAAACTGTCAAGCAGGTTTGGATCAAGGTTAAAAAAACGAAGCATCTTTTTTGCAATAATATAGCTGCGTTCCTGATGTGCCTGCGAAAGATTCTTTGTCACAGGTGCCGGTCTGTTATGATGTTTGCGGTTTTTCTTCGGCATGATTTTTAAATCGAATTATCTCATCGCAAATATACTAAACATATTGTGCTTTCAGTAATCTGCACACGCTTCTTGCTGAATACCTTTCCATTTAAAATCCAAATAAAATTTCAGTTAATTTTATTTATTACATTTGTATTAAGGTGTTAAAGAGGAATCAGGCACTGCTGAGGAGCAACCTGCCGACAATAGACACCTGACGGTACGCAGTAATATGTTACTTTGTGAGGCGGAGATGTTCTGCCTCTTTTTGTATTACTGATACTGTCTGTATGGCTAAAAAACCTAATCCTAAATCCTATTGTAAACAGCCTTTCCACAGCAGACTGCTCTCTGTGGAGAGCTGCAAGTTCCTGTATCAGTTTACATAGGCGAGAGTCTCATTCTGAGTTGAGCAGACTTCAAAGTTGCAGTTATTCAATTTGGGCATTTATATTTGCAGATATTATAATGCGCATTAGCACGTTGAACTATCATTTGAAATATGATCGGAAGGAGTATAATGTAGGGGGGTACATTGCGCCTTTTTTGGTTAAAACGACTTAAAACCAAGAACCATAATATCGTCAACCTGCGGATTTTCGCCCATCCAGTTTGCAAAATTCTCTTCAAGAATCGACTTTTGATCTTCTGCGTTAAACTTGTGAATATTAATCAATAAATACCTGAATCGGCGATACATGAATTTTCTGTTATCGGAGCCGCCAAACTGATCAGCGTATCCGTCCGAAAACATATAAAGAATATCGTTGCTCTTAATATCTATCTCGTGGTCGGTATAAGGAACCCTGTCGGGATTCATGCCGATAATAATTTTATCGCCTTTAATTTGCGTAAGACTGTTGTCTCTGATTATATACATCGGGAAATAAGCGCCCGAATAAATAACCTTCTTTTCTTTCTTATTTATTGCGCACAGTCCAATATCCATTCCGTCCATAATTGCTTCGCCGTAACTTTTCTCGCGGTTAAAAGTCTTTTCAAGGCTTTCGTTAAGATACGACAGAATTTTCGAAGGCATTTCAATATTATATTCGTTTATTGCTTTCTCGATAATCTCTATTCCTATCATTGATATTAACGCTCCCGAAACGCCATGTCCTGTGCAGTCGGCGGCAACAACATATATCCATTCGTTTTTTTCGCCTATCCAGTAAAAATCGCCGCTGACAATATCTTTGGGCTTGAAAAAAATAAACGAAGAGGGGAAATGTTTTTTGAAATACTCCTCCGAAGGAAGTCTTGCCTCCTGTATTCGCTGAGCGTAAATAAGACTGTCGGTTATATCTTTTTCGCGTTGCTCAAGCATAGCGTTTTGATGTTCAATTATTTTAAGCGCATTATTTTTTTCCTCAAGCACATTACGAAGAGTCCTGTATTTGTTTATGAGAATAGTAACAAAAATTGAAACTAAAACGACAAATACAATCTCAGACAAATAAGTTAACAGTCTGGATAATACCAAAATGCCGATAAAGAAAACCAAGTTCATTGTTTACTTTCAAATTATGTAAAAATACACAATAATCCGAAACAATATTCATTTCGAAAATAATACTTCATCGCCGTCGCTATGTTTTAATAATCGTAGTTTTAATGAAGGCGAAGGCAAGAAACTTCCCAACCCTAAACTATTCCACTTGTCGTCAACGGCTTTTATGGTATCATCGTCCGAACAAACCACGTTGGGCCATCGCCTCGAAAAACCTCCCTGACTGAATGCTTTGGTTGTTCCGTCAATAAATAATGTACTGTCGCCAATAAATTCGTGGTCGCGCAAAGGGTCGGTATTGCCAAGCGTGTGCCACACAACTGTATAAATATCAATGGGATTAATTGCGCTGTCAACGGCAATAATCAGTTTGACCGAAGCAGTAATGATGTCGGTTTTAAGATGCAATTTCAGTTTCTCTACAATATCGGCATCAAGGGAGCGATTTACAGAAAAAATTATAACAGGAATACCTTTTTTAATAAGTTCAACGTTTGCATTTCTCGCAATGCCGGCGCCGATTATCTTATCAATTGTCGAAAAAATCGACATATCGACCGGCAAATGAGGCTCTTGCAATTTTGTTATCTCTTCACGCATTTTTACGGTGGCATCAATGCCCATTTTTCCGCCAAATGCAAATGTATCAGAGGAATGGTCGAGCGCATCGAGAGGACCTTTTATAAACATAATGTCGCTGCCGATTGAGGTGTTTGCAAACACGTGGCGCACAAGTTCTTCGTAATTTCTTATATCAACATTGCCGTCAACCACAATTATATTTTTTGTAAACATCATCTGCCCCGTTCCAAACAGCGATGAAATAATTTTCATTCCCTGTCCCTGATACGTTTTATTTATCTTTATTATCAATAAGTTATGAGCAACGCCGGCGGTTGGCAAGTGAAAATCAACAATTTCGGGCTGAACAGCCACTTTTATCGGTGCAAGAAAAATTTTCTCGGTGGCTTTTGCAAACCACGCATCTTCCTGCGGTGGAACTCCCACAATCGTTGCGGGATAAACAGCATCTTTTCTGTGAGTTATGCAGGTAACGTGAAACTTGGGATACAAATCGGTAAGCGAATAAAAACCGGTATGGTCGCCAAAAGGACCCTCCATAAATAAATCTTCCGAAGGGTCAACGTAGCCTTCAAGCACAAAATCGGCATCTTCGGGAACATACAAATCGTTGGTTATGCACTTCACGAGCCGAACCCTTTTTTTGCGCAAAAATCCCGACAAAATGTACTCGTTAATATTCTCGGGCAGCGGAGCCGTAGCCGAATAGGTATAAACCGGGTCGCCACCCAAAACCACCGAAACAGGCATTCGTTTGCGTTCCTTTTTCCACGCCTCGTAATGATTTGCCCCCGTCTTATGCAACTGCCAGTGCATTCCTGTTGTCTTATTGTCAATAACTTGCATTCTGTACATACCCACGTTTGTAGCGCCTGTTAAGGGGTGTGCAGTATGCACCATTGGCAAGGTAATAAACCTGCCGCCATCGTGAGCCCAGCATTTGAGTATCGGCAACATATCAAGGTTGGGCTCCATATCAATAACCTCGTGGCACTTGCCTTTGCCCTTTGACAGAGACGGAAAATACGATGCCATACCAAAGATGTCGGGCAGCAGTTTCAACTTGTCAAAAACGGAATGACTACCGCCGATGATATTATTAAAAAGCGTTTCTATCTCTTTCCCTGCATCTTCGTAACTGTTGCGCCCGATTGCCAGCAACATTCTTTTGTCCGACCCGTATGCATTTATTAAAACAGGAAACTTCGTTCCGTTATTTTTAAACAGAAGCGCCTTTCCACCCGATTTTACAATACGGTCGGTGATTTCCGTAATTTCCAACTCCGTATCGACAAATGTATTGACAACGTGAAGTTCGTCCTCTTTTTCAAGACATTTAACAAATTCTGAAACACCCGAATAAGCCATTATTTATTAACTGAATAATTCAGTTCAAAGTTACAAATTTATTTTTGCAACGGCTTCTTCAACTTCTGCTTCCGATAATTCGTGGTCGGGAAGGTTGTTTTCAAAATACTTTTCATAAGCCGAGATGTCGAAATGTCCGTGTCCCGACAGGTTGAACAGAATGGTTTTTGAAACTCCTTCGAGGTCGGCTTTTCTTGCCTCGTCGAGAACTCCCGCAATAGCATAAGACGATTCCGGTGCAGGCAATATTCCTTCTGTTCGGGCAAACAGTGTTGCGCCTTCAAAACATTCGCGCTGCATTTTCGATTTGGCTTCAATCAAACCATCTTTAATCAATTGACTTGCAAGAACTCCCGCTCCATGATAGCGTAATCCGCCGGCATGAATTTTATCGGGAATAAAACTGTGTCCAAGAGTGAACATTGGCAACAGCGGAGTCATTCCGGCTTCGTCGCCAAAGTCGTAAGTAAATTTACCTTTTGTCAGTTTTGGGCACGATGACGGTTCAATTGTAAGAAGTCTTGTTTTGGTGTTTTTCTTAAGATTTTCGCGAATAAACGGAAATGAGATTCCCGAAAAATTCGAACCTCCGCCAAAACAGCCTATTACAACATCGGGATAGTCGCCTGCTTTTTCCATTTGAAGCAAAGCCTCTTCGCCTATAATTGTTTGATGCAGACTGACATGGTTAAGCACGCTTCCCAGAGAGTATTTTGTATAAGGGTCTTGCACGGCTATTTCTATGGCTTCCGAAATTGCAATTCCAAGACTTCCGGGCGAATTGGGGTTGCCTTCAAGTATTTTTCTTCCGGCGGCAGTGTGCATACTCGGCGATGGTATCACTTTTGCGTTGTAAGTGTTCATCAGGAGTTTACGTCCGGGTTTTTGCTCGTAACTCACTTTGACCATAAACACAAGCAATTCCAATCCGAAATGGTTGCAGGCAAAACTCATTGCGCTGCCCCATTGTCCTGCTCCTGTTTCTGTTGTAATCCTTCTAACTCCTTCTTTTTTATTGTAATACGCTTGGGCGATGGCGGTGTTTGCTTTGTGCGAACCCGAATAATTTCCGCCTTCGTACTTGTAATAAATTTTGCTTTTTGTTCCGAGCGCTTTTTCAAGGTTTGCGGCTCTGTAAAGCGGTGAAGGTCTGTAAGTAAGATACAGGTCTGAAATCTCTTCGGGAATATCAATGTATCTTTCTGTTGACAGTTCCTGTTTGGATATTTCCACAGGAAAGATAGCCGAAAGGTCTTCTACGGTGATAGGAAGTCTTGTTCCCGGGTGCAACGCAGGCATCGGTTTGTTGGGCATATCGGCAACAATATTATACCATTGCCTCGGCATTTCGTTTTCGGTTAGGATAATTTTTTTAAACTTTTCCATTGGTATTAATTTATTTAGTTAAACATTAAAAATTTTCAAAAAAAAAGCACGCTGTGTTTAGCGTGCCTTGTTAAAATATCTTACATCATATACATGGACTAAAACACAGCTTCAACTGAGATGCTGCGCCAAGACCAATTATATGAGTGTCCAATTTTCATGCTGCAAAGATAACAATGATTTTTAATAAACAAATAAAATATGAAAAATTTCAAAAAAATTATAACTTTGCATTCAGGGAAATTATTTTGAATGAACCTGTAACTTTAAACACCATGGAAGAAAGCAAAGCATTTTTAAAAACATTTTTTTCGTACGACAAACTCGAACATCTGGTTATCATTGTGATACATATGGCATTGATATACATAATGCTTATGCTGCTTGTGCGCTTGGAACGCAGGTTTTTCAGAAAAGTTATAGAACGGCGCGACAGGCAATCGGCTGATAAAACCAATCTCATATTTATCAAAAATGTAGTTATTTATACCACTTATGGCATGGGTTTTCTTATGATGCTTTATCAAATTCCGGGTATGCAGCAATTTTCAAAAACGATGCTTGCCGGTGCGGGAATTTTGGCTGCCACCATAGGTTTTGGCTCGCAACAGGCTATTTCAAATATTGTCAGCGGTATTTTTATGGTGCTGTTTAAGCCGTTCCGCGTGGGCGACCATATTGATTTGGGCGGCGACAACAAAGGCATTGTGATAGATATTTCATTGAGACACACTACTATAAGAAACAACGAAAACCGTATGATTATCGTTCCCAACAGTGTGCTGAACAACCATTCTATTGTCAATTCGTCAATTGTAAACGAGGCAACTTGTGCGTTTGTAAACATAGGCATCGGCTATAGTGCTGATATTGACCGCGCAATAGCCATTATGCAGGAAGAAGCCCTTAAACACCCTTTGCTGATAGACAACCGCACCAAAGAAGAGAAGAAAAACGGTAATCCGCAAGTGGTGGTGCGGGTGGTCGATTTAGACAGTTCATCGGTTAATCTGCGGGCGTGGGCATGGGCTGCCAACAACAGCAAAGCCTTTATCCTTAAATGCGACTTGATGAAATCGATAAAGGAACGTTTTGATAAAGAGGGAATTGAAATTCCATTCCCATACTCTAATGTTGTTTTGAAAAAAGAATAAAATTATTCCAGTTCGAAAAGAGTTATTCCTTTGGGAATTTTTGCGCCTTTTCCAACCATAATTTTTTTTATCCTGCCTTCAATGCCGCTCTTAATTCTGATTTTCATTTTCATAGCATCAAGAATCATAAGTTCTTCGCCTTTTGAAACCTGATGTCCTTCATCTACAAGAATATCGACAACAATGCCGGGAATAAAACTTGTAATAAACAGCGGATTTACAGGCTTATAACTCTTTCTGTTTTTAAACTTCTCACTTAGACGTGTTTTATAAACCTCGTTATCAATATTCAGATTTTGAAAATTATCAACGCTATTTGTCATAATATTACTATGTTACAGATTAAGAGTAAAAAATCAGAAAGGCGGAATACCGTGTTTTTTTGTAGGCATCGAAACGCTTTTATGCTCGGATATTTCCAAACCGTGAAGCAGCAGTTTGCGAGTTTCCGAAGGCTCAATCACAGCGTCCACATATCCTTTTGATGCGGCTACATAAGGGTTTGCGAACTTTGCTTTATACTCTTCAACTTTCATCTTCCGCATTTCATCGGGATTAGCCGCCGAGGTTATCTCTTTTCTGAAGATAATATTTGCCGCTCCTTCGGGTCCCATTACGGCAATTTCGGCAGAGGGCAACGCAAATACAAAATCGGCGCGCAGGTGGCGCGAACTCATTGCAATATATCCGCCGCCGTATGCTTTGCGGAGTATTACCGTCAATTTCGGAACGGTGGCTTCGCTGTATGCGTACAACACTTTGGCTCCGTGCCTTATAACGCCGGCGTGTTCTTGGTCAACGCCCGGAAGATAGCCGGGAAGGTCAACAAGCGTAACTATCGGAATGTTGAACGCATCGCAATAACGTATGAAACGCGCCGCTTTATCCGAAGAATCAACATCAAGAACACCAGCCATTTCGAGCGGCTGATTGGCAACAAAACCTGCGGTTTGACCTCCTATTCGCCCAAAACCAATGACGATATTCTTCGCAAAAAACTCCATTATTTCAAAGAAATCGGAATTATCAACAACGGCTCTGATTACATCTTTAACATCGTAAGGCAACGTTGGGTCATCGGGTATAATGTTGTTTATGTCGTACTTAGCGTTAGGTTCGATAATTTCTAAAGGTTTTGCCTTCGTCTGATTATTACGCGGAATGAACGAAAGGAGTTTTTTAATCTGTTCAAAACATTCATCTTCGCTTAGCGCAAAAAAATGGGCATTGCCGGTAATTTCGCTGTGAACTTTTGCACCGCCAAGGTCTTCCATCGAAATCTCTTCGCCAAGAACAGTTTTGATAACTTCGGGACCGGTAATAAACATCTTCGAAATATTATCGACCACAAACACAAAGTCGGTCAATGCAGGCGAATAGACGGCACCTCCGGCGCAGGGACCAAGAATAACCGACAACTGCGGAATTACGCCGCTCGAGATTGTATTTCTGTAAAATATTTCGCCATAGCCCGCCAGCGAATTAACGCCTTCCTGTATTCGTGCGCCTCCCGAGTCGTTTATGCCGATAAGCGGCATTCGCATTTGCAGGGCATAGTCCATTATTTTGGTTATTTTTTTCGAGTGCATCAAGCCAAGCGACCCGCCGGCAACTGTAAAATCCTGCGCAAAAACGGCTACCGGTTCGCCGCCGACAGTTCCTGTGCCGATTATTACGCCATCGGTTGGAAGCGACTTTTTGTCCATATCGAAATCGCGGGCTTCGTGTGCTATAAAGAGGTCGTATTCGCTGAATGAGCCTTCATCGAGCAGAATCATAATGCGCTCGCGGGCAGTTTTTTTACCAATCGATTTTTGTTTTTCAATTGCCTGCTCGCCGCCGCCCATCATCAGTTTTGAGCGTTTTTCATTCAACTCGCATATTTTTTTATTGTTGTGCATATTTTTCAGGTTTTAATTTACTTCGGTGCCAATTTATACAAAAATGCGGCTATGAATGCAAAAATTATATTTGGCATCCACATTGCCAGCATAGGACTTAGATTGCCTTTAAGTGAAAACTGCGAGGCAAATTGAATAAATAATATATACGAAAAACTTAACGCAAAACCAATGCCTATATTCATTCCTATTCCTCCTCTCACCTTGCGAGACGACAGTGTAACTCCTATCAATGTGAGCATGAATACGGTAAACGGATTTGCCATTCGCCGATGCTTTTCAATCAAAAAAAGTTTCAGTTCATCGGAGCCTTGCAGTTGCAGCAGGTCGATATAATCTTCAAGTTCTCTGTATGTCATTGTGTTTACAACATTGGGGTCGCGCGAAAAATCGTTTGGTCGTATTGTAAGTGTTGTGTCAATTTTGCTTCCTTTAGAAATAATTTCTTCGTCATCGGTTATTTCGCGCAGAACATAATTCAATGCCGACCATTTGCTGCTGACCGTATCGTAAACAACAGTGGGTGCCGATAGTTTTGATATAAGTCTTCCGTCATCGTCAAACTGTTCGATTGTAAAATTCTGACCGCGCTTGCTTACTGGATTGAAAGTTCCCATATAGACATACACATTTTTAAATACCTGTCGATGAACACTTTCAACTGTTGCACGCCGACTTACCGGTTTATAATATTTGGCTTCAAATTCCATTTTTTTCAAATTCGAAGTCGGTATAACAAAGTTGGTAAGGCAAAAGGCAATAACGGCAATAATAAATGCCGAAATAAAATAGGGCCACATCATTCGTCTGAAACTCATACCTGTATTGAGAATGGCGATAATTTCGGTGTTTGCTGCCATTTTCGATGTAAAAAATATTACCGAAAGAAATACAAACAGCGGGGCAAACAGTGTTCCGAAATATGGAATGAAATTGAGATAATAATCGAATATTATTGCTCGTGCCGGAGCCTCATTTTCCATAAAATTATCAATTCGTTCGGCAAAGTCGAACACTACGGCAATGGTTAAGATAAGGGTAATAGTGAAGAAGAAAGTTCCGAGAAACTTTTTAATAATGTATCTGTCAATAAGTTTTATTTTTAGTCCCATTATAGCCTTTGCGAAAGTTTATTTATCATTGTGTTTTTCCATTGTCTAAAAATTCCCATTCGTATTTTTTCTCGTGCCGTTTCAACAAGTTTCAAATAAAACGCTAAGTTATGAATACTTGCAATTATAGAGCCAAGATTTTCGCCCGACATTATTAAATGCCTCAAATATGCCTTCGAATAGTCTAAACTCACATGCGAAGTTCCGGCAGGGTCAATGGGAGTGAAATCGTCAATCCATTTTCGGTTGCGTATATTTATTGTTCCTTCGCTTGTGAAAATCATACCGTTGCGACCGTTGCGCGTGGGCATAACACAGTCGAACATATCTATCCCTCGGTCGATAGCCTCAAGGATATTTACCGGAGTGCCTACTCCCATAAGATAACGCGGTTTGTCGCTGGGAAGTATTTCATTCACAATCTCAATAGTTCTGTACATATCTTCGGCGGGTTCGCCTACCGACAGTCCGCCTATTGCATTGCCCGCCATCTCTTTGGAAGAAATTTTTTCTGCCGATTCTTTTCGCAGGTCGTCATACGTTCCGCCTTGCACAATTGGGAACAGATATTGCTCCCAATCCCAAACAGGCTCTGTTTCTTTATATCTCGCCACAGCCCTGTTGAGCCAGCGATGAGTGAGCGCAACCGATTTTTTTACATACGAATAATCGGCAGGATATGGAGCGCACTCGTCGAAAGCCATAATTATATCGGCGCCTATAATTCGCTGAATATCTATTGTGTTTTCGGGTGTGAAAATATGTTTCGAGCCATCGATATGCGATTTAAACACTGCTCCCTCTTCGGTCAGTTTTCTATGTTCCGAAAGCGAAAAAACCTGATATCCGCCACTATCGGTAAGCATTGGTTTGTTCCACGATATAAACTTTTGCAGTCCACCGGCAGATTTAATAATTTCAACTCCGGGTCGCAGATAAAGATGATATGTGTTTCCGAGAATAATTTTTGCATTAATATCCACAGTCAAATCTCTTTGCATCACACCCTTAACCGTGCCTGCTGTGCCAACGGGCATAAAAATAGGAGTAGGAATATCGCCATGTGCCGTTTTTAAAACACCTGTACGCGCTTTCGATTCGGGGTCGCTGCTTTCAATGCTGAACATAAAACTTTTTCAATTATTAAGCGCAAATGTAGTTGTTAATGCTCGCCTGAAAAAATTATAATAAATATTTTTCGTACTTTTGTTTTTTCAATTGAACAAATAATACAGATATACTATGAAAATCAGACACTTAACGCTAATAGCATTTTTAATATTTTCTTATGCCGTAAGTGCACAGCAATCTGAAAGATGGGCAAATTTGATGCTATTTGTTGAAAGCGTTAGTAAAAGGGTTTAAATATTTGCTCAAGCACTTCTTTCGAGTTTAAAAAATAAACACCATAACGATAACGCCAAATTGCACACATTGTTAATAAGTATTGGCAAGTGTTAATAAATCAAATAATTATAAAATAGACTTTTTTATTTGAATATGTATTGTCGTTAAATTTATTAAAAATAGATTAATCTCTGATATTCAATCTGATAAAAGAAATATTTAAATCTAAATTATAAGAGTGCAAGCCCAATAAATCGAGGTTTGCACACGTTTTTTTAAAATTTGCAAAAAACAATAATTAATATTTCTTTTGTGAAGTTATTTATGTCCGTTATTTGCCGATTACAGACAAAAACCGACACAAATAACCGATGCAACTGACAATTTATACTAAAAAATTTATGCCGGTTAAGAAAATTGATGTCGGTTTATGAATAATAAATGATATAAAAACTACTAATAATTTACTGATTATGAGAATTAAAACAAAAATCTTTTTAGCAACGCTTTTACTGCTTCCGGCTCTATTGTCGGCGCAGGATAGGGCAAACAAAGGTGAAATAATCCTTCCGAGTTGGGGTATTAAAACCAACCTTTTGCACGATGCCACTACATCGCCGAATCTCGGTTTAGAGTTCCGCACAGGTAGAAAAACATCGCTTGACGTTTCTGCATCGTACAAGCCATGGACATTTTCAGACCAAAAGAACATGAGACATCTTTTGGCGCAACCCGAATTCCGCTGGTGGACACGCGAAACATTCAACGGACACTTCTTCGGATTACACGGACATTACGCCTTTTACAACTGGGGAAATATGCCCGACCCTCCTTTTTCGGACTATATGAACAAACACCGTTTTGTAGGCTGGCTTGCAGGCGGAGGATTAAGTTACGGTTACCGCTGGAACTTTGACCACCGCTGGGCATTGGAGGCTACCGTAGGCGCAGGGTATGCTTATATGGAACACGACAAATACGAGTGCGGAACTTGCGACAAACTTGTTGCAAAAGAGAACACCGATTATTTTGGTCCCACAAGAGCCGGCATCACATTAATATACGGCATAGGCGGGAAACGAGTACCTCCGCCACCGCCCGCACCGGTAGTTGTGGCGCCACCACCTCCGCCACCTCCCATTGTAATATACGAACCCAAACTGTCGGTAAGTTACACCACGCCCGAAGTGGAAGAGGTAAAAGCCCGCAGTAGCGAAGTGAGCAAATCGTATTTGGCGTTTAACGTAGGTCGCTCTGATATTGTTACCGGACTTGGAAACAATGCCGCCGAACTTCAAAAGATATACGATTTGGTAAGGCAAGTACAAAACGACCCCGATGCCACTATAACAGGAATTTCTGTTACCGGATTTGCTTCGCCGGAAGGCTCTTACGCCAGTAATATGACACTTTCGCAGAACCGCGCACAGTCGCTCAAAAATCACATCAGAAGCAGATATAGCTTCCCCGAAAACCTCTTTACAGTGCAAGGTATGGGCGAAGACTGGACAACTTTGGATTCGTTGGTCAGCGTGTCGAATATATCCAACAAGTCAAGCATTTTGGATATAATCCGCAGTACAGATGTTTTTGACGGACGAGAAAAGAAACTTATGGACTTGGCAGGCGGAAATCCTTACCGTCAAATGCTTAACGAGATGTTCCCGTTGCTTCGCCGCGTGGAAGGTCAGATACATTTTACGGTGGTTCCGTTTACTGTTGAAAAAGGCAAAGAGGTTTTCCTTTCACGACCGGGCAACCTGTCGCTCAACGAGATGTTCCTGATTGCCAATACTTACGAGCCGGGCAGTGCATCTTTTAATCAGGTGTTTGAAACAGCGGCGCGACTGTTTCCTCAAAACGATGTTGCCAATCTGAATGCCGCCGCCAATTCCTTGGAACAAAAAGAGATAACAAGAGCGGCTCGTTATTTGGACAGTGTTAAGGAGCAAAACGTTGCCTACTGGAACAACCTCGGCGTGCTGATGTGGCTGCAGGGAAACAAAGAGAAGGCTGCCGAAAACTTTGCCAAAGGCGGAGCGCAGGGAGCCGTAAATGCGGCAGAACTGAACAAACATTTTCAATCCATAAACGCGAGATAAACTATGAAATCATTTGCTAAATATCTTATTATATGTCTTTTATTCGCGCTTACGGGCTGTTTTGAAGACGTTTTGGAATGTCCTGACGGAATGATAATCGTTTCGCCCGAAGATATCCTGCTACCACATACGGCGCAGACTCCTGCAAGAGAACGTATTGCCGTAACATGCTGGGATTTTGATGGTTTGCCCGACAGCGAAATGCAATGGACATTGTCCGTATCGCAGGACGCTACCTCGTGGCTTCAACTAACGCTCGATGCCACAGGCGAGACAGGAAAAGGCAGTTCGGTTTCGGGGCAAGGGGCTCAGTTTGTATATCTGGTAGCAACAGCAAATACAAATACTGATGCAGAACGCACTGCAATGCTATACCTCAATGAAAGCAAAACTGCCGAAGTTATTGTTACACAGGCTAAATTTGTTCCGCTTGGAACATTTGTTACGCCTCCTCAAGTGCCGCTTTCGGGAGTTCCGCATAAGCCGGCTGAACAAAAATTGACCGTAACATCTGATATACCGTGGACGCTTACCTCAAACAAACCGTGGTTGCTGCTCTCGCTGAACCCTGACGGCAGTAATGCGCACCCAAGCGTAAGCGGAACAGGCGACCAAACAGTTTACCTTGTGGCAGAGGGAAATAACGGAGGCGACCGAACTGCTGAAGTATATCTTAATAACGTTGAAGGAGATGTAAAAGTAACGGTTACTCAAAAATCGCTTATTAGTCAGT
>Ga0082212_10007543_pt1 | contig 14362 bp, 12 predicted proteins | sample TergutNt197P3_FD_71548 | JGI IMG/M metagenome (GOLD analysis project Ga0082212, IMG submission 71548) | Neocapritermes taracua P3 segment gut microbial communities from Petit-Saut dam, French Guiana - Nt197 P3 | ecosystem: Host-associated > Arthropoda: Insects > Digestive system > Gut ... | reverse complement strand
GAAAAATATTTTTTTCCAAATGTCATAAGTCATTAAAAATCAAAATATTTTTTTTGTAGCGGAATTGCTGCAAACCAATCATTTTCTCATGCAAAAAAATGCTAAATAACTGATGGCTGATTCATATCTTTCAGCAAACACAGATACGCATCTTCTAAATTAGGCTCTGCTGCAACCGCATCTTCAAACGGCTGTTGTTCCGATAAGTAGCGTACCTGAATGGCGTCGCCGTCCTGAATGTGGTGCACTACCATCGTTTTATCGGGCAAAGTATCAAATTTATCCTGCCCGATGCGGAAATTCCATACTTTTCCGGCGGCAAGCGCCACCATGCCCGCCGGATTGCCGAAATACTTCATCTCGCCCTTGTCCACCACCACCACCTGATTGCACGAACTGGAAATATCCTCGATGATGTGCGTGGAAAAGATGACCACGCGGTCGCGGCTCAGTTCTACTAACAGGTTGCGGAAACGGATACGTTCGCGCGGGTCGAGGCCGGCGGTAGGTTCGTCCACGATGAGGATACGCGGCAAGTGCAGCAGGATGAGGGCAATGCCGATGCGCTGTTTCATCCCGCCCGAAAACGAACCGATTTTATCGTCGCGACGTTCGTACATGTGGACGGCTTTCAGGACGTATTCGATACGTTCGCGGCGCAGTTGTTCGTCGGCGACCCCTTTCAGGATGGCCTGATAGTCGAGAAATTCGCGGGCGGTCATGTTCTCGTAAGTGCCAAATTCCTGCGGGAGATAACCGATGAGGCTTTGCAGTTCTTCGCGGTACACGCGGGTATCCAATCCGTTTATCCAGATGCTTCCGTAACTTTGTTCCAGAATACCGCAAACGATGCGCATCAGCGTCGATTTGCCCGCACCGTTGGGGCCCAGCAATCCAAACATGCCCGTTTTGATGTCGAATGAAACGCCCCGCAACGCCTTGAACGGTTTCCGGCGTTTCCCGATAAGGGGAATACTTTTCACAAACCGGAACCAGATGCGACGAAAACGCCCCTTCGCGCGTTCCACGTTGATGTTTTGGCGGTAAATTTTGCGCGAACTGCGGTATATCGCGGCGCACAACGCCCACACAACCACGGTAACAACCCAAAGAGCAGTGTTATCCATCCGTTTGTACAGTCCAAACAGCGTAGCAAGCGATACTGACAAGGGGATTAATCCCCTTGTTATCCGTTTCATTTTTGTTTCGACCCTGTCAGCAGCTTCGCAGCCTGACAGGTCGTCCGACACGCTGCGACCTGTCAGGGTCGTTAGACCTGACAGGGTCGAAACTTTTCCCCACACATACAGCGCTCCGGCATACACGGCAAAGGAAAGAAGGAATATCCAGAAGCGTTTCTCGATGGCAAAATATGTGAACCAGACGCCGAATCCCAACAAGCCGACCGGCCAGATGAGCGCGGTTAAATCTTTTACCGAACGGATTTCGCTGCTTAATCCGAGCCGTTTGCGGATGTTCAGCCCGCTGACCCATTGACGGTTGAAACGCCCCGGCCAGTCGTAAATCTTCACCAAATTGCGTACTTCGATACGTATCGGGTCGTCGGGCGCAATCAGCCGGGTACGGGCGCGTCGCAGGCTGGTCTGCATGAACCACGTCATCCCCGGTATAAGTATGATCAACGCTGTCAGATAGATAGATTGCCACAGCAAAGTTTCGGCGTAACGGTAGATGCAGAATACACCCGCGACAAACAAAACAAGATGAAAGATTTGCATCTTCCGCGAAAGTGCGCGATACCATTTCAGTGTGTTTTCGAGACCCATACATGCCGACGGGACGAGTATCAGCGTCAGCAGCGCCGAAAACGACAGTCCGCCAATGACCGTGATGGCAAACGGCGCCCCGATGGCTCCGGCATATTCCGCTTTGCCCATTGCCAGCGGAAACATGGCCACGATGGTGGTGATGGATGTGATGAGAATCGGGCGGACGCGCGACAGACCGGCCGTCATCAGCGCCCGGTTACGCCGGTAGCCTTGCCTGCGCAGGATATTTGAATAGTCGACAAGGATGATGCTGTTGTTCACCACAACGCCCAGCAGAATGAGAAAACCTGTAAGCGTGTTGGCATTGAGCAGGCTGTTGCCGGTAATCAGCAATGCGAGCAGCGAGCCGATGGTTGCTAACGGGATGGCAAACAACAATACGAATGGCGTAGAGAACGATTCAAATACTGAAGCCAGAATCATGAAAATCAGTATAAAAGCCGCAAGTAACAGGAATTTGAAATCGCCGAGGATATCCTCCTCGTGAAATACCTGTATGGCAATACCTGCCGGAAGATTATAATTAGCGATGAGTTGGTCGATGTCTGCGCGATAACCTTCCAGCAAGGTTTTAGACGACTCCACATCGCGCGAAAAACTGTAATATACTTCTATTTGCTTGTCCTGATTCACACGTTGTATTTGCGAACGTCCACGTCCGTAATTCATTGTGGCGAGGTCTTTCAGTTCGTGCAGTCCGCCGTTGGCGTTGCGTATCTGTACGGAACGCAGGTCGTCGATGGTACGGGTTTTGCGCTTCGCTTCTTCTTCCTCTTCCGGAGTGCGGTTGCGGATCACGATGTCGTAGGTATCTTCGCCGATTTTAAAACTTGCGCCCGATGATATTTCGGGGTTCAACGACGCCAATCCCTGCGCGATGCTTGCCTGTGTGATGTTGTACGAGATGAGCAGAACAGGGTCGAAGTTCAGCAGCAGTTCCGGCTGTCGGCTGTCGAACGATACCCACGAATTTCTGACAAAATCCCGTCCGGAAAGATGATAGCGCAAATCTTCGGCTACCAGCTGCATCATGTCGAAATCGGAGCCTTTAATGACAATTCGCTCGCGGGTGTCACCAATGCCGAGCATATACATGAAACCCATCATACCGCTCATCTGCGAACCTGCGCCGCCGCTTGCGCCGGTCGTCAGCGAAATATCCGCCCCGTTGACGTCCGACAGCCGTCGTTGCACCTCCGCCTTGACGTCGGCAATGTTCCTTTTTCCCGTTTTTTTGAAATCTTCCTTCAGCGTGAGCGTCAGCATCGCATCCTTTTCCTGCACCACGCAGGCAATTTCTTTCTGTTCGGGTATTTCCGTCAGGCGTTCTTCCATCACGCGGACAGCCTTGTCGGTGTTGTCGAGCGTGCTGCCGGTCTGCATACTGACGCGGACGTCGATTTTGTCCGAACCGGCTTCTCTCGCCTGATTCAAAGTCAATGCCAGCGATAGCGCCAGCGTCACAAAAAGAATGACAATCGCTCCGAGTACAACCGCCGCAGGATGACGCATACAGGTTTTCAGCAGCACTAAATAAATCTGTATGGGACGCTGGCGGACGGATACCTTTTCGTAAAATACGCTGTTGCTGTGTTTTCGCCGCAAAATGGCGTATACGGCCATCGGGACAAACAGCAGCGCCACCATCAGTGAAATGGAAAGCGTGGAAATGATGGATACGCCGATGTTGTATCCGAGCAGTCTGATAAAAAAGTTTCCGGAAAATACGAAGGGCAGGAATACCGTTATGGTGGTGAGCGTGGCTGCCAGTATGGAACGCCACACTTCGCGCCGGCCCTGCGTCACGGCTTGTTCGGGCATACATCCGGCTCCCGACAGCCGGTATACGTTTTCGAGCATCACCACGCTGTTGTCTAACAGCATCCCCACAGCCAGCGCCACGCCAAGCAAAGTAAGACTGTTGATGGTGATGCCGGAAGCATAGAAAAAATTAAACGCCGTGAAGACGGAAATCGGGATGGATAAGGCGATGATGAAAACGAGCCGGATGTTTTTCAGAAAAAACCACAGGATAAGTATCGCCAGTAATCCGCCCGTCAGCGCAAGATTGATGACCTGATTGATGTTCTTTTCCATGACCTCCGCCGTGTTGTTCTGTACGGAAATTTCCACATCCAAAGGCGCTAATTTTTCGTTGAGATGACTAATCGTTTCCGTCACGCGGTGCGACAGGTCGATAAGATTGGCTTGCGAATCGTTCGCAAGATTCACGCTCACGGCGTCCTTCCCGTTCACGCGGCTGTAAGTCGTTTCTTCCTTGAGGTCGAAAAAGACGGTGGCCACATCTTTCAATAACACCGGGCCCGGCGCTACCACAATGTTTTCGAGGTCGGAAACTTTCGTGTACGGCGAATTGACATGAACAAAATATTTGTTACCCGGCTCGTTGGCGAAACCCACAAAAGTTTTTTCCTGCGTATTTTGCGAAAGCAATCCGTTGATGACCGAAGGCGTCAGGTTGAGCGCTTTGCAGGCGTCGGGGTTGAGCCGCACCTCGATAGCGCGTTCGCGGCCGCCATACACATTGACAGCCGCTACGCCGTCGATATTTTCCAAACCGGAGCGGATTTCCTTTTCAAAGATGTTGCGCACGCGGTCTGTCCCGCCCGAACCGCGTACCTGCAATTGCATGAAACGACCCGAAAGTATTTGCGACACGTCAATTTTCTGTACCTGCACATAAAAACCTTCGGGAAAACCGGCCGCAGTTTCGTTCACTTTTTCCTGCATTTTCAGCGCGGTCATCTTGAAATTGACGTTCTTCTTGAACCGGACTTCAATAGTGGAGCGTTGGCTACCTACCTTAGACTTGATTTCCTCCACGCCCCCGACCGAAGTGATGGCGCCTTCGAGCGGAATCACCACCTCCGATTCTACGTAATTCGGATCCATATCCTGCGACGACCCCGCCATCACAAACAACACCGGCAACTCGGCATTGGGCAGAAGTTCCACCGGTAACTGCCTGTACGACACATACCCCAGCAGGGTAAGCGCAATGAACAGCATGGAAATGGTGACGGGACGGCGCATGTCAATTACTGATTCCTTTTTGCAACCACTTGTTCAATGGCATGGACGATAACGTCCGTCGTCTTCACTTTTCCGTTAATAAGGCTTGTGGTGGTAATCAGGCCTTTAAGACAAAGTTGATGGTCGGGAAGGCGGTAAATATCCTGATAGAAAATGTATCTCACCCCTGAATGTTCCACATATATTTTAACCACAAAGGAATCGCCGCTTCTTAACGGCGTTTTATACGACAAATCGGCATGAGCCACAACTGTAAATATTCCTGCATCAAGCATTTCTTTGAAGTCAAGTCCGATGGTCTTTATAAATGCATGTCGGGCGTGTTCCAAATAATTCAGATAAACGCTGTTATTGACAATTCCAGCCATATCACATTCGTAATCACGCACTTGAAATTCTATCTCGAAATCATATTTTTGAACCATATCTTTTACTTTTTGCCTGCAAATATAATACAAATCTTCCTAACCCGAATGATTTGCAGTTGAACGACCAAACATCGCATACATGTAAAATGGCGACCCTGACAGGTCTTACGACCCTGTCAGGTCTGTGTGGCGGCAACCTGTCAGGGTCGGCAGACCTGACAGGGTTGAACCGCGGCGAAAGTTTTTTGGCGTTTACGTTATCCCCACCCAACACTGATATTCAGATAATTACGTTTATGCGTCGGAATGTTTTCGTCACGTTCCGGAATGTTCCGGTCGCGTAGAATAATGTTTCAGTCGCGCGGAATAATGTTCCGGACATAAATATATATGCTCAGTTTATACGAAAAAATGTTCAGGACACGTGTCCTGAATTTTCCCTATATTTTTTTCTAAAATTTATCCGTCTGTGTGTAATTCAAATATTTCATCTACATTTGTGGGGGTTATCAATTCTCACTTCATCATTTATCGAATTGCAGATCGGATAGAAGTATTGAGAGTATTTCATTCGGCGAGCAGTAACACAAAAATTCGTTCGGCAAGAAAAGTAAAAATTTAAAAAAATGTGAACTGAAACGATAGAGAAGTAATGAAGAACAAAATGCACTGCCTACAACGTTCTGGCGGCTTTGCGAAGGCGGGGCTTCCACTAATGTTCATGCGGGCTACAAACGTTCAATTTCGCACTGCCCTTTCTGCGGCGTTACTGCCCCGCTTTCGCAAAACCGCACGTTGTACGCTGGCATTTTTACGGCTCGTTTTGCATTAAGAAACAATTATTAATTCCGGCATTAAGTCATACGGATACCAATACTCTCCATTTTTTACCAAAACACCTTTGATGTTGAATTCCAAAATAGCGGTTGCTTTATTTGGGGTATTATAAAAACAGTAATATGAAATGGTAAATAAGGCATTAACTTCATATATGTTGTAATATAACTCTTTTATATTGTTTACGCTAATGCTTATTCCGTTTTTCATTGCAATAATTGCATTCGCTTTTAGTGCGTTTTTAACTGTTTTCTCTGCCTTTTTAACAGTTTTATTTAACATTGAACAATATTCATTAAACTGCTCTTGCGTTATCCGCAAATCTTCTGGTACGAGACTACATAATCTCGTATATCCAAATGATTTCCATTTTGATATATTCGATTCCACCTTAGAAAGACTTCCCCTTGTATTAACAAAATAGATGTTATCGTCAAAAAGCATCTTAAACAATACTTTCGGTGATTTCGAACGCGAAGATGAAAGGGAAAAATTTGATTTTATGAAAAATACTATCGCTATAATAATGAAGGTTAAGCCGCTTAATGGCATCATTATGGAAAGAACGCCGAGCAAGTTCTCAGATAACCTGTTTAAAAGAGAGAGAGGACCATTGGTTCCCCCAAATATCATCACAAATATACTTAAAAGCCCAATAACTACGCATATCAAACCTCCAATAAAAAATTGAAATGTTTGTTTTCTATAATGTTTTCTATAATATTTCGAGGCGTCTTTATTACCCATAGATTTACTGTTTCCCTTTACATCTATGATTACTTCAGAAATTTTTTTTGCTTCCTCCTCCGAAGGCTTTTTGTAGATAAATTCAAGCATTACCCTTTTTTCAACCATTTTATTCACTATTTCTTCATTCATCTCTTTTTTTCTTTTTATGTCCCTTTCGAAACGGTTTATACTATTATATTTATAACTTTCATATTTTCAATTTGTTGTCCTTCAACTGCACTGTCGCCCCGCTTGCGTGCAACGAGCAGTTTGGCGCAACGGCGGCAGCCGCTCCGCAGAAAGTTTCGTGCGCACATGAACGTAAGTAGCCCGCAGAACGTTTAGTGAAAGCCGCCGCTGCGCTAAGCCGCCGCCACGTAAGATGGTTTCGTTTCTGATACAAATTCCTTAATCCCACTGATATTTTGCAAACCAGCGTTCGATCAACGACAGGTTCACGGACAGTAATGCGTATCTTTCGGTAATTCCGCCTCTTTTGCCGGTACCCGATTCGCCGGCGGTTGCGGCAACGGTTACATACGAAAGATTACGGAACGGGAGAGCAACCCCCAGCGATACCGAATAATCGTCCTGCTGGTAACCGTTCACCATCAGGTATGATTGGTTGTAACATGCGCCTAATTGGAAACGCATGGCATGAATGTATTTTTCAGCGCGTTGTTTGTTCGGGGTTAACTGCAAACCAATGCTATACGTGCGGCTGTCGGTGTAGGCTAAATATTTATGGCGGGAATGGTTAACCGACCAGTTCCGGTATTGGTAATCGGCTGCCAATATCCATTCTGCCGCTTTTTTATTTCTGAGTATGGAAAAACCGGCGCCGTACGATTCAGGGATATACGATACGATGTCGGGTTTACGTTTATTCCTGTTAATCCCCGTATTACTGGTGGTTGTTTCTGTTTGCTGTAGCCGCATATCCGATTGATAACCATATACCCCGCCTACGGTAATATTGGTGTGACGCCCAAACCAGTGGGAATACTGTGCGCCAAAATCAAAATATGTCTGGCTGATGTTGTACGTATTTTTGACGGAAAACATGTCCATATACTTATTTTGAACAAAATTGCCGAAATAATACGATGAGGAGACGCCAACTGAAAATCCGCGAAACACCTCAAAAGCATTAGCCCAGTAAAATTTATTGACGCCTCCGCTTCCCGTGAAGTTGAAGTTCTCATAGTCGGGCGTACCCAATACCTGTTCTTCGTTTGTTATACTATAACCCACATTACTGTAAGGACTTAACCCAATGCTGCTTGTCCACCTTTTGCCCAACCGCACGCCTGCAGCCAGATTTCTGAAGTTAAAATTGTTGGTTCGTCCTTTTTGGTCTTTAGTTCTAAATTCCGATATTTTATCGGCGGCCGACACATCAAGAACAAACCGCAAAGTGTCGATTCCGCTTAATCCGGCAGGATTACGGCGATTCAGAAAATTTTCCGATTGAAACCCAATGCCGATATTACCCATCCCTACGGTACGGCCAAAATCGCGCGTTTCAATCTCGCCAATTCCAAAAATCGAGAAAGGGGAACTGGTACTGCTTTGCGCCTGCACGTCAGGCAGAAACATGCTTACTGTCATCATCAACAGCGCCATGGTTTTTGTGATAAAACGAGTCATCAATTTCAGATTAAAAATCAAAATAACGGCGCAAATTTACAGATAATTTTTTAAAGTATTACCTTTGTCGTCATTTTTTAACAATTATCATTGATATGGTTTGGCAGTTTATAATAACATCAGGGATTTAAGTTTTGAAAAAACGGTAGTTACCATCGGCAGTTTCGATGGCGTACATTGCGGACATCAGATGTTGCTCCGGCGTTTGGCCGATGTAGCCCGTCAGCGGCATTGCCGGTCGGTAGCGCTCACCTTTTGGCCGCATCCCCGCCAGATACTCCATCCGAATAGTGAACGTTTATTGCTCAATACGCTTGACGAGAAGATTGCTTTATTAGAAAAAACCGGAATCGACGACATTGTGATATTCCCGTTCGACAGGGCTTTATCGCAGACGGCGGCGGCGGATTTCATCAGGGATGTGGTCATCGGAAAATTAGATGCGCGATACCTGATTGTGGGACAGGATCATCATTTCGGAAAGGATCGCGACGGCAATGTGCAACATTTACCGGAATTGATCGCCCGTCATGATTTGCAGGCGGAGGTGGTGGATTTGAAGATGCTCGGCAGGAAAATCAGTTCTTCGGCTATTCGTGAAGCGCTGTTGTGCGGCGACCTTCCATTGGCCAATGAGATGCTGGGATACGAGTATCTTATTTCGGGAAAAGTGGTTTCCGGCAACCGTTTGGGACGCACCATCGGCTTTCCGACGGCGAATATCGGAACGCCCGCTTTTAAGGTTCTTCCAAAAGAAGGAGTATATCGCGTAAAGGTGCAAATTGAAGACGCACGACACTTTAAGTATCTCGGCATGATGTACATCGGCAAGCGGCCTGTATTGAAACAGAATGATGACACACTACAAATCGAAGTGAATATTTTCGACTTCGATGGACAAATATACGGACAGGAAATTACGTTAGCGGCGACTCACCGTATCCGCGACGAGGTCAGGTTTGAAAATATAGAACAGTTGGCCGGACAATTGCATGATGATAAACAAAACATCATCAATATTCGTCCCAACTCTTGATCCTGACGTCGTTTTATCTACAATAAGCAGATACACCCTGTCCGGATAATTGCTGATGCCCGTTTGACAGATTGTTCCTGAAGCGGCCTCTAAAAGCGCCTTTGGGGGGGCGGTTTCTACTCCCCGTATTTTGCGGCGTTCCCATCGCAACCTTAATACGCTTAAAAAAAACGAATAAAAATGAATGTGACAGAAGAAATAAAAAAAAGAAAAATACCGATTGTTAGGATAGACAAAGCGTTGAGTGAGTATGACAATAAAAAAAATTTTTCCGACAAATTGGAAAAAGCGAACGAGACGTTGAGTAGAATCGGGCTCCCTAAACAATGGACAACCTAATAAATGTACTTCAGCCAACGTGGTGGCGGCTGGCATTTTTATTTTTCGATAACTCTACTAATTCAATTGTATCAAGTTTTCATTTTTTTGATTATCTGCGCTTTCGATGATGATTTTTACATTGCCCGAAGCATCAATACTGCCGACAACATTACGCGAGTCGGAAAAGCGCATTGCCAATATTAACTTTTTCAAGTTTGGAAACATTTTTGTCTTGTTCCTCCCCTTTGCTCTTGTCATCACATCCGCTAAAGATAATACACGTCGCCAATAGAGCAAAAATAAAGTTTCGCCTACGCATCGGGCTTTTTCCGTTTTTTTGAATTGTCACTGGCTTCATTGTCCTGCTTAAAATACTGTACTGTGCCATAATTATTACTTTTTTAGATAGTTATATTTGATTTATACTTGCTTTCTACTTTCTATTAGAACGATGCAAATTCAATCTTATTACATACTCTTTCAAATTTTTCGCGTCTTTGTCCGCCGCACGTTCGAACTACACTTTCTTTTCGAGACAATAGTCTCTCGACGATGCTCTTGCCGCTAACGTGGTGGCATATTGGGGCAGTGGCGGCTTCCAAGTACTTTCCTGCGGGCGACAAACTTGCATTTCCGCACTCTCTTTCAAGCGGGGATAGTGCCGCCATTGAGCCAATATGCTCGTTATATGCAGGGCATCAATGCAGTCTCTCTATTTCTTTTTGAATTTCGTTAATAACTTCTTTGTTAGCGATTTCTCCGTCTAAACTGAAAACGACAAACACTTTTCCTCCGAATTTTTCCTCAAAATCGGCAAAACTTGCCTTCATTCTCTCAGTAGCAGAATATCCTCCAAAATTTGACTTTACTGTAACAGGCTTTATTTGAATACCAAATGCTTTATCGCCAATTTTTGCAATGTAATCAATGTCACCTGCGTGGTCAAGTTCTGGGTCGCTTTCTTCAAACGTTACTTCGGGGAAAATCTTTGCTAAGCCATCATTTACGACCGATTTTTCACGAAAAAAACCGTCAAATGTTCGGTTGATTGTTAAATTGAAAATGTAGTCAATACAATCGTGTAAAGTTAGTTGTGCAAAAGCCGATTGCCATTCAGGGATTACAACTTCTGTGATTTTTTCGTGTAATCGTTCACCGAGTTCAGTAAGACTTTCTTTGGTAATTTTTGTCTTCGCTTTTGCTTCGGTAAAAGCATTTTCAAAATACCACTTTTCCCATTCCTCAATGGTTTTGGGCTGACATTCACGAATTAATGCCATTACCGTACCAACTTTATTAGGACGTGAAAGTTGGTAAGTTTGGCAAGCGTAATTGAGAACTTTCTCTTTTTTGCCGAAATCAAGGGAGTATTTTTCTTGTTTCATAATGCCTGAAATTTAGTTTTATATTTAAAATTCAATGAATTATCCATATCTGCCAATTTTTCTTTTAATAAGTGAGCATTAATAAAGGTTTTATTTTCAAGATACAAGTAAACCAACAAACGATTTTGACTATCGTGTTTTTGCTCATCAAATTTCAAAAAAACCCGCTTCCCGTGCAATTTTCGTTTTAGATATTCCGTTGCTTGACCATTTATTTGTGGATTTTGTTTTATTCCTATCAACCTTACAATTAAATCGTTATTTAATTTTAGAAGTTCGGGGCTAATGATTTCCTTAACAGAAAACAATTCTTCTCTTTTTGTCGAACTTTCTGCGTCTATTTTAGAGCCGTATTGCAACTTTTTTACATCAATTTTCTTATCTAACTTATGAACATCAACAAATTGATATGGTAATTTTTCAAAATCAATTTTCGTTTCGGATTGTTTTATAAATTCCGTTTCAACTTGCATAAAGGTATCGTTTCCGCCTATTTTTTCCTTGATTATTGGAATAAATTCGGGATTAATTTCGTAGCCTACAGAATTTCTGTTTAATTTTTTTGCAACCAAAGTGGTTGTTCCGCTACCCATAAAAGGGTCTAAAACTGTTTCATCCGGGAAAGAAAACATTTTTATCAATCGTGCAGGTAATTCTTCAGGAAACATTGCCAAATGTTTGTCTTGTTTTGCACCATTGAAATACCAATGTCCGTTAAAGTAGGTATTCCATTCTTCGTTGGTCATTACGGCATTTTTTTTCTGTTCCTGTGTGGGTTTTGGTGCGTTTCCCTGTTTTTTAAACAACAAAATATATTCAAAGTCCAATTTTACAATGCCGTTTCTTGGGTGTGGAAAACTGCCCATTACAGCGCCACCACCCGAAGTGTTCATTGTAGTTTGCTTTTGCCAAATAATTTGTCCCATAAAATCGAAACCGACCGTTTCGCAAAATCTGATAATTTCGGAATGTATTGGAATAACTTTGTAACGCCCATAATAAACCGACCGTGCAAATTGGTCGCCAATGTTTATACATAGACGGCAACCATCGTGTAAAACTCTAAAACATTCCGTCCACACTAAATTCAGATTGTTGATATAATTTTCGTAACTATCATTAAAACCAATTTGCTTGTCAGTTCCGTAGTCTTTAAGTTGCCAATAGGGTGGAGAAGTGATAATCAAATGGACGGAACGATCTGTTAATTCGCTCATTTGACGGCTGTCTCCGTTGATTATTTTATGTTTGGTATTCATTTTAAACTTTTTTGCAAAGATACAATTTTATTTTGACTTTTTCTGTTAGGTACTGTCCGCCTTGCCTACAACGCGCGGCTTGGCGCAACGGCGGCAGTCACTCCGCAGAAAGTGCAGTGCGAACACGGACGGTAGTAGCCCGCCTGACACTTGCAGTGTCAGCCGCCGCTGCGCCAAGCCGCCGTCCGGTTAATTCATATTTGCAAAACATATTGTATCGTTTATTATTTTACAATGCCTAAGCAAACATTTTCCGGTAACATCGCCTGCGGATGTACAACTCCTTTTCGTAGTTTTTCCAAACCGAGATGGCATTGACGTTTGTTTCAAGTTGCGGGTTCGATATGGCGATTTTGATATTGTTGCGGATATACGTTTTGTTCATTTCAGAGTAATAGAGCGAATGAACGCCTTTGTTTTGCCATTCGGGCAACACGCCGTTCAGGTATAAATCAACAGCGTCGTTTTTTCGCAAGGCATTGAGAAGATGGATAAATCCAAACGGCAACAGACGCCCTTTCGCTTTTTGCATCGCTTTTGAAAGCGATGGCATACTGATGCCGAAACCTATGATTTTATCGGTAGCATCGGCGATCACACAAACATATTCAGGCTTGATAAAACTGAAATACAGTTTGACGTAATAATCTATTTCTTTGTCGGTAAGCGCTACGAACCCATACAGGTTGACAAACGAAGCGTTGAGCACGTCGAATATTTCTTTGGCGCGGGGCAGGATTTCGCGTGCCGATGCAAATTTCAACACCCGAAGATTGTATTTCTCCATAATCAGGGTGTTGATTCGCTGTATCTTGTCGGGTATAGGCTGCGAAGCGTTAAATAAATACTGTAACCAGTCTTCCACTTTGCTATATCCGTGTTTCTCAAAATGGTCGACGTAATAGGGATGATTATAGATGTTGGCAATGGTGGGCAGTTTGTCGAATCCTTCCACCAACAACCCTTCATTGTCCATATCGGTAAAACCCAGCGGGCCGTGCGTTCCTTCCAATCCGTGATCTTTCGCCCACTGCTCCGCAACGTTGAAAAGCGCTCCCGATACGCTCATGTCGTCCACAAAATCGACCCAGCCGATGCGCATTAACGGCTGTTGCCATTTATCGATAGAACGGCGATTGATAATACCGGCTATCCGCCCTACTACTTCGTCGTTTTCATCATAAGCCAGCCAATACTTTGCCTCGCAGTAGTCGAACGCCGGATTGACGTCCTTCCGTAAGGTCTTTATTTCATCGCCAATGAGCGGAGGTACCCAATATTCGTTATTCGCATACAGTTTGAAAGGGAATTTGACAAACTGTTTCAGTTCTTTTCGCGAAACGACTTCATGTATGGTAATGTTCATCTGTAATTCTTAATTTTTAATTTCCAAAGATTCAGATAATTTCCAAAGATTTTCCGATTTTGGTCAGTTTGTCAATGGCAAAGTCTATCTGACTGTATGTATGGGTGGCCATCAGGTTGAAGCGTATCAGGGTCGAATCTTCAGCAACTGCCGGCGACAATACCGGATTGACAAATATTCCCTCGTCGAGTAATGCTTTGGTAAACCGGAAGGTTTTCATATTGTCGCGCACCATCAATGGGATGATGGGCGTTTGGCTCGCGCCGATGTCAAAACCTGCATCTTTCAGGTGTTGATGGGTATAATGGGTCATTTCCCACAGGCGTTCGATGCGTTCGGGTTCTTCCTGCATGATGTCGAGCGCAGCAATGACGCTGGCAGCGGCAGGAGGCGCAATACTTGCGCTGAACATCAGCGTGCGCGAGTGGTGCATCAAATAGTTAATCGTGGCTCTGTCGCTGGCAATGAATCCGCCAATGGATGCCAAAGACTTGCTGAATGTGCCCATAATCAGGTCGGTGCGGCCAGTCAGACCGAAATGCGACGATGCGCCGCGTCCTTCTTTCC
>Ga0082212_10007542_pt1 | contig 14367 bp, 11 predicted proteins | sample TergutNt197P3_FD_71548 | JGI IMG/M metagenome (GOLD analysis project Ga0082212, IMG submission 71548) | Neocapritermes taracua P3 segment gut microbial communities from Petit-Saut dam, French Guiana - Nt197 P3 | ecosystem: Host-associated > Arthropoda: Insects > Digestive system > Gut ... | reverse complement strand
CGGTCGTCCTTATAGAAGTCGTCCATGCTCTCGCTTACTTCCCACGTCACCGTGCCGCTGCTTTGCCCGATGAAGGTGCGTTTGTATTGCCCGGGTACTTCAAACCACTCTTCCACCTCGTTGTTCACATCCAGGTGCGCCATCCATCTTATCAATCTCAAATTGGGGTTGCCGGACGGTCTGTCTTCTATCGGGTAATGCGTCCCTTCCCAAGCCAGCTTGAACTGATACTTTTCTTTCCATACCCCTCTCCCTTTGGCAAACTCTCGTGTGAAATCCAGCTCTTTCAGATTACCCGCCGACGCTACGCCATTGTATACATTAGCATAATGTTCCATAAAAAAATCCACATCGCTTAAGTCGCCGCTCGCCGTGCCATAGACATAATGACTGCTGGTAGAGCTTTTTGATGAGTGCCTGCACCAGTATCTCCAATCCTGCTCCGCCGGGCCGTCTGTATTGATTTGCCCGATCCTTAGCAGGGGATCTTCCTCGTTACTCGCGTATAGACGGTTCATGGGGTCGTCCCCGAAATCCGGCCGCCTTAGCGTGGCTTCTATCCGCGCTTTCTTGGAGATATATCCGTTGCTGCCGCTCACTCCTATACTTACCGTATTACCTGCTATCCCATCTGCCTTGAATTCCCGGTAGAGATCCGTACTGTTGTTATACACATTCAGTGTGCCGCTTGCGCTGCCAAGCCAGCTGGCGTTGGAGGGTTTGCTCAATCTCACCGTGGAGGCGGGCAGCGTGAACACTATGTCACGGCTGATTGCCCAATAAGGCAGGTCCAGATCAGTGCCTATTACAGCCGTAACAGTGAGTATATTATTTTCGTACGTTACTTCCTCAAAAGCCCTTGGCTCCGGGTTGATCTCCGCAGTCATTAACAGAGTACCGGTCGCCGGTGTAGGAAAGCTGAATGTAAATTGTTCTTCCTGGCCGCGAAGGAGGGTCACGTTTTTGCTGCCGATGGTTCTGCCATTGATGGAAAAAACCAGCTGGGCAGTTAGTTCGCTATCGTCATCGAAATCAACGTCGTCGTCGTCATAGCCGTCGTCATAGTCATCGTCATAGTCATCGTCAATATCGTCATCATCATCATGCCCGACAACAGCAGCGATTCTGCCGGGAGCTCTGTATACCGTTACCGTGGCTTCGCCCGTGCTTGACGGTTCCAATTCCCCAAAATCTATTTCCTGTACCGACCAGTCTTCCAGCGGCAGCAGGTAGAAGGTCAGTTCCAGCGGATACCAAAACCACAATGCGATGTCGCCTCCATCCTTGAAGCTGCCGTTGAAGCGGCTTGTGAAGTTGTCAGTGTCATCATCTTCTCCTATGTATGTGCCGGTTCCTATTTTATAATTCGCGGAACTGCGGTTTGATCCGGCGCCGTCCTGCCAGCTCTCAAAAGCGAAGGCGGGTTTTTCCTTGTCATAGTGGGTGCGGTCGATTTTGTAGCCATCCAGAAAGCCGCTGGCGTCTTTGATTTGGCTGAAATGTATCCAGCCGGATTTTTGAGCTAGGGCGATTTCTTCATCAAGTTCTTGTTGCTGCGTAGAGAGCAAATCTTTTTCTAACAAGTCGACATTATCTACAATGGTTGAGGTTGAGCCCACGGTATTTCTCCCTAAACCGTGTATATCGTATATGTTATGTGGGTTTGAACCGTAGTTTGGTGATGGTAGGGGGATTGGGTTTTCAAATTTTGCATCTACATCATCATAATAGGCATCAATACGCATACGCAACTGGGGATAGCCTTTGATACAGAGATATTCGTCTTCGAATTTGTAGTGCAACCCCTCGCCCAGGAAAAAGAGATCGGATAAATTAAGGTCTTCTGTAGACGCCTTAAAATCATCTTTACTAACCGCTTCGGAGACGGTTACCCCCACCGAATAACCCTCGCCCATTTTCTCCGCTACTTCAGCAGGGATTTTCATTTTGAACTCCCACTCCTGCTGCAACTCTCCCAGTAAAAGCTCTTTATCGCTCTTTCCGGAAACGGCTGCGATGGTTTTGCCGCCGGGTAAAATCTGCCAGTTTCCATCTGTATCACGCCAGGCAGAAATATAGAAATCGTTTGTACCGGTCGTAAGAGTGTTTTTACCGTCTATAGGGACTTTTTCCAACCCTTGCGGTTGCTCATTAGGCAGTTTCTGCCAGATACCTTCCGGGCCGTCCCCTTCCAAATGAATATCTTCATGAATATCTTCGTGCTCATCCTCCGGCGCCGCCCCAGCCACGACTGCTAGACTAGAACAAATGGTTGGCATAAGAACTGCTATACCCAACAATACCAGCAACAGAATACCCAACATTTTTATTCTTTTAACCATCATTCTTCGCCCCTTTATATTGTTGGTGCTACTTCTTTATGTGCCAAATTCTAAGTTCGAAGCACTACCACCATGTGAAAATCGTGGAAAGGTCATAAAATTTATGTGTTTCTATGCTAGCCTTGATGCAATTGATTGCATTTATCCTATTATCATTGCCAGAGCTGAATTCCCAACACACTTCAAAATTATATTTTTCATAAGATGTATTAGTGTGGTTGATTGCGTTTATCGAGGTAGTGACTACAACATAGTTTATTTGCTCAAGACTGCTTATGCCCTTGATTTCTTCTTTAAACGGTCCTACCGTCGGCAAATCTATAACTGCCCTGTAGGGGATGGTGTTATAATTAGCAATTGGAAAACCCGTACCCGGCATAAATATTATCCTGATACTTATTCTGTTTCTAAATCCTTCCGGCACTTCCGTAGTATAACCCTCGAAGTAATACTTTCCGCCCTCCGTATAGAACCTTAGGCTCTGCACATTCTTCATCAAGTACTGCTCCGCTTTCTCCAGCTTCATCCGCCCATCCGCTGCCACATCCGTTGCCGGGTTGAAGGTTATGCCTACCGGATCTTCCGTTGCCGTCACGGTCAGGCGGTGGGAGGGGTCTATCAGGCGTACCAGCATGGCAGCGGCTTCGGCGCGGGTGGCAGGTTTTTCCCCGCCAAAGCTGCCATCCGGGTAGCCGCCTACTATGCCCTTGGCGTAGACCTGCGCTACATAGGAATTGTAGGCTTCGCTAATGCCGCTGAAGTCAGTTATTTTGGAGGTGTAGAGGCTGGTCTTAGTATCTAACGTTTCCTTGCGTACATATTGCGCGGCTCGCGCCATGATCTTGGCCATCTCCTGCCTGTTGATGGGCGTATTCCAGGTATCTTGCGCAAACTCTCCTGCGTCCAGCAGATTGTTACGCTGGGCCGCTTGCATAATGTTGGCCGCCCAATGCTGTCCGGCAGCGGGTGCTTCCGGCTGGGTCAGCAGCGCGCGTACCGCCACCGCTACGAACTCCGCCCGCGTGATGTTGCGCGAGGGGCCGAAGGTGCCATCCGGGTAACCGGTGATAGCGCCGTCGTAGGTCAGGCGGGTTATGTAGGTGTGGGCCCAATGACTTTCGGGTACATCCGGGTACTTCTGTATATTCTTTGTTATGCGGTCGTCCTCCGACCAAGCTATACCGCTTAAGGCTAGGAGTAGCAGGCATACGGAGATGAAGGCTAGGGCTGCTTTGAGTGATTTTTTGGCGAGTATGTTTTTCATGGGGGTTGCCTCCTAAGTTTTATTGATATTGATAGATTTTATTATATCATATACTGCATTTTACTGCAACAAGGACTGGGTGGAGTGAATTTGGCAAAACAAAAATATGACAATCTTGTCATATTTGAATTGCCTGCTAAACAGCAGAATGTGACAGTGTTGTCATATTGAGAAAACTGGCGCATGACAGGGGTGTCATATTGAGAGTTTATGTTCTTGGGGTCTTCTTGCCTTTTTTGCCCTTGCTTACTTTCTCGTTTATAATATCCGCAACCTGATTGGCTAGTTGCTCTAAGGCATCGGCATGCTCAGGGGGAGCTGCAATATAGTTTCCAAATATGTAATGATGCAGAAAATCGAACTCAATCCCATTCCAACGTAATCTGCTATCTATATCAGTAATAAAGTCATCATGCGATAGCACTTCACACTTAAAATCGTCTTTAAGAATTGTTAGAATAATCTCGTGGTATAACAGATGTCCGAGCTCTCTAAAATAGATTGAAACGATACCTTCATTTTCTTTTGCGCGACGAATGCTTAGCATAGTGGATCGACCCTTTTTTTTATTATCACGAATGTTTACCATAATTATCACTCCTCGTCCCCAATTTCTAACAAAACACCACTCTCGGTTGCTGCATAAATACTGGGAATCGGATAAGAAAACGCCCACTTAAAATCAACCGAGTTAAGCCCAAAAAAGGCATTTACTTCTGGGTTGCTTCTTTGAGATGCCGCAATGATTTCCTTGTACAAGTCATTTCCACTTAGCCCTTCATTTTGATACTTAAAAACAAGTTCATCAAAAGATTTATTGGGCTTACTATCATATAAAAACTCTGCCGCCACGCGATCCGACATGCTATCCCGCGCGGTTGTTCTTACTTGATTTCTGAGTTCGTATGCCTGCTGTGCTTGTTGCTCTATGGGCTTGGACGGATGTATTCGGCAATAGCCATCCATGCAGCTCAACATCCTTCTGAAGGCGCATTTCTCTCAGCAATTCTTCGCAAGATTCACTTTCCGTGTACTAATTTTAAGATTGGCGGATTCCGCCACGATCCGATTTTTGGTAATACCTCCAAACTCTCGCTTCGTCACAATAAATACATTCTGCTTCCGCGCCCATTATTTTTTAAACGCTATCGTCTTACCATAAGGAGACCCGATCTGATAGGCGCAATATCTATCCAGTTTCTCTTTCTTAATTATCTATCCGCTCTTCTACGTTCATCTTTGACCACCTCTATCAACTGGCTAAACTACTTACCTTTCTTGCCTCTCTTTCCTTTGCTTTTTCTCACCTTTTCAATATTCTCGTTTATTATATCCGCAGCTTGATTAGCTAATTGCTCTAAGATGTCAGCATTTTCCGGAACGGTACGAATAAAGTTTCCCATAAAATCCTCATGTCGCAGCTCAAACTCAATATTTTGCCATCGTAGTTTATTGTGCTTATGATATACAAGGTCAAAACTTGTCAATACTTCACATTTTAGTTCCTCTACTAAGACACTTAGAATAATATCGTACTCTAGCAAGTGGCTTATTTTTTCAAAGTAGATTGAAACAAAACCTTTGTATTCTTTAGCCCTAAGAATGCTTACTACAGTGGGCATCTCTTTTTCTTTAGCATACAGAATGTTTATCATAATGAACCACTCCTTTTTATGCAAGGTTTATTCATCAATTCCAAGCAAAACCCCAATTTCTGTCGCCGCATAACTACTGGGTATTGAATTGGGAAAAACCCATTTGAAATCCGCTGAGTTAAGTCCATGTAGAGCGTCTACATTGGATCGGCTTCTTTGAGATGCTGCAATAATCTCTCTGTACAAGTCATCTCCAGCATAGCCTTTTTCTTGACTATAATAAACAATCAATTCATCCCATGTCCTGTGGGGATCAGTCCGGTTTAGGGATTCCGCCGCCACACGATCCGACATACTATCACGCGCGGTTGTTCTTACTTGATTTCTGAGTTCGTATGCCTGCTGTGCTTGTTGCTCTATGGGCTTGGACGTATCGAGCATTTTATCAAATTTCGCTTCTTGCTCAAGATACCACTTTCTTGTCTCATAATCGCTGAGGCTGCCCGGTTCAGGGGGTTTGATAACCGGTTTATAATATCCGCTCAGATTATACGCTTGATCTATTCTTTGCGCACCGGCGCCTACCGCCATGCCAGAGAATGTGCCGCCTAATACTCCGGCGATATTTGCTTCCGTATCGCTCGCGCCCAGCGCTAATGCCGCCTCCTTACTTACATAGCTGCCCCCCATACCAGCCCCTGCGGTTAGCACGGTCTTTCCGCCGTACACGCCGACCGCGCGCAGCGCGGAAGTCCCGGCTTTCGATGCCGTCGTGGCGGCTGTTACGCCGCCCGCTACGATGCTGAAAGCGCTGGACGCAATTACGCTGGTGGTTCCCCACACTTGATAGGCTTCCTGATTCCCCGCAAAAATAGTATCGCGGACCGGGTTCATAGCAACGCTGTATATGTCCCCCACCTTGCCGTAGTAGATGTTTTCCCCGGCTTCACACAACTCTGCCGCGCCGTAATACAATGCGCTGCCTCCGGCAACGGCCCCCGCAACCACCAGGGGGGTCGCCATTCCGGCGGTCAGCACTATGCAGGCCGCTCCTCCGATTATGATCAAGGTTGCGGTGATGCCGTCCGCAATACCCTGCTTTAAACGCTCATCTGCCAGTTCCAGCTCGATGATTTTCCAACGTTCTTCTTCTCCTTGCAGAGCCAGCTCTATTTGCGCCGCCAGTTCCTGTCTGCTTTGGAAGGACCGCTCCAAAGCTTGCCCCAAAGCCATTGTCGATGAGGCGGACAGCATTGATCCGGCTTGATAGGTAGCGGCGGAACGCGTTTTGCCCAGCCATTCCAAAATGCTGTTACGCAGCGCTTCCAATAAACAATCAAAATCATTCAGGTCCCGGCTATGCTCCGCCTCATAAGTACCTACTTTATCTTTCAGCCCGTATACCCGGTTATAAATTTTCTCATAATCTCTATCCACATAGGCGGTGGAGGGCTCGGCCAGATAGATAATATCGGAAACAGAGCTTAAAGTGCCCCGGACACTATTGGCCAGGGCGTTAAAATCGTCTCGGAAACTGGGGAAGAAGCGGATTATTTCCTCGAATATTTCCTCCCATAATTCGGCGTGTATATCATTATCTATTTGCCGGTAATACCCATCCTTGTACAAAAGAAAGCGGGTCTTGTACTGGGATGTTACCTCTGCTATGCAGGCCAGCAGCGAATAGTGGACTTCCTTTATGTAGTCCTTGATGCTCGTAGCCGTAGTTCCCTTAAAACTATCCAGATCCACGAGCCCTTTTAAGGCCCGTTTAACTTGGGCAAGCTGCGTATCTATTTGCGAAAGCTGGCCGGTAACGGCATAGCCGGTATTGCTGATATCGTCGTATTTAATGTGATAGCTCACTTTTTAGCCTCCTAAGCTGCTATGGAAGAATACTTTTTCTTAAAATGGAGTTGCCCAGAGACTCATCCGCCTGCTGCAAGCCGGCTCCCATCATTTTCATGGTGCCAATGTCTTGCAGCAACAGTTGTTTGTATAGATGCAGCACGCCGTTAAGAGCCATAAAACGCTGGCGGTAATTCTCCAAAGCTTTGGCGGAAGATGTTATTTCCGGCAATGGTCCGGCCAGAGCCGCAAATTCCCCCGCGCTGTTATTAGCCGTCCCTATTTTAGAGAGGAAAATCACATTATCGAGCTTGAAGAGATACGCCACCTCAATACCTCCATCCATTGACCAGTTTATCGATTTCGTTGCCCAGGCTGTTGATTGCGCCCATAAGGGTGTTGATCAGACCTCCGGTATTCAGACACTTATTTTGCAGCTGAGTTATTTTATCGCTGATCCTGCCATAAAGCTGTTGCAGCTTGGAGGAATAGTTTTGACAATTACTCTGGAATTGACCGGAAACAAAGTTACTAAACCAGTCGGATTCTTTGCCCTTCCACTCGCCATACTTGTTTGCCTGGTTTTTGGCGTCTTTAAAAATTCGAACCGCTTCCTCCTGCGCTTTTTGCACTTGCTTTTTTGCCTCTTTAAGCCGGCTGATCTCGCCTTCCATTGTTGCTCTATTATCCTGCTGCTTTTGCAGCTCTGCACGTTTGCGGTTTTGCTGCGCCCGCAGGCTTTCTACGCTGCTCATGACTTGTTCTCCCCCTCCGGCGCCGTTTGCTCCCCCGGTGTGGTTGGCCGGTTTATTTCATAGGGGTTTCCTTTTTTCAGCGCGGATTTATCGAGCCAGTGGAAAATGTTTTCCTTCATCAGTTCGTCGTCTTCATCCGCGTAGCCCGTAAAAACCACTTTGAAGATATCCTCGTGGTTAAAATATAACAGGGCGTCACCGATGATCCCTTCCGGGTACAAACAGCCGCCGTAATCGAAATATACCGGCTCTCCGCCGAAGGCGGCAGCCAGCCCCCGGGCAACTATAACTGCCTTCTTCACGCCGCCTTTTATGATCACTATACTGCCCAAGGGCAAAAATGCTGTCTTTTCCATCTCTGTCAAACCTTTCGTTTCACCAAAAATTATTGAGCTCCCCAGTTTACGTTATTCTCCCGCCCTTTGCCGCCTGATTTCGTAGAGCAAGGCAGATGCTGCCGCGCTGACGTTGAGGGAAGCCACGGGGCCGCTCATGGGCAGGCTGATGCACATATCGCACTGCCGTTTCAAGAGTTGCGAAACCCCTTCACCTTCTCCTCCCAGCACCAGGGCCAACGGTCCGTTCAAGTCGGCTTGCCAGGCTGTTTGACCATCCATATCGGCGGCGGCCAGCCACAGCCCGGCCTGCTGCAATAGGCGGGCGGTTTGGGTGAGGTTGGATACGCGGGCTAAGGGCATATACGCGCTAGCGCCGGCGGAAGTTTTGCTTACCGTGGCCGTGAAAGAGGCGGAGCGGCGTTTGGGGATGATAATGCCATGAGCTCCCGCGCACAGGGCGGTGCGCATCACCGCCCCCAGATTATGAGGGTCTTCCACTCCGTCCAGCAGCACCAGCAGGGGCGGCTCGCCCTTGTGCTGCGCCGCTTGGAGCATATCTTCCACCTCCGCGTAGCGGAAGGGGGAAAGCTCGCACACCACGCCCCGGTGATCCGCTCCGGCTATCTTGATCAAACGCGCTTTAGGCAGGAATTGATAAGGTATGCCGCTTTCCCGGCATCTTTTGATCACCTCGTTAATAGAGGGGCCGCCTTGCCCTTCGGCCAGCAAGACGCGGTTTATCGTTTCTCCGGAGCGCAAAGCTTCCAGCACCGCGTTTCTGCCGCTAATAAGCCCGCCCTGGGCCGTGGCGGCAGGCTGCGCCTGACGGGGAGTCTCCCTGCCCGCCAGCGTAGCCGCTATTTTCTGCGTCTGCGCCGCCTGGAACGTTTCCGCAGGCACCGCCTCCTCTTCTATGGACGGCCTTTCCCCGGGCAGTTCTTCTTCCGCAATAGGAGATGTTTCCGCGGTCAGCGCTTCTTCTTCCGTGGGTGGTGCTTCCGCAGGGGCAGGCTCCTCATAAGCAAAGCGCGGAAACTCCGCCGCTATGTCTTCCGGCAACAGTTCCGCGGGGGTTGTATCTTCCTCAATAGGCTGTGCTTCCGCGGGGGGCGCTTCTTCCTCCGTGAGCGGTGCTTCCACAGCGGCAGCTTCCTCATAGGGGAAGCGCGGATACTCCGCCGCTATGTCTTCCGGCAACAGTTCCGCGGGGGGCGCTTCTTCCTCAATAGGCGGTGCTTCCGCGGGGGGCGCTTCTTCCTCCGTGAGCGGTGCCTCCATAACGACAGCTTCCTCATAAGTGAAGCGCGGATACTCCGGCGGCGCTTCAGCGGAGGTTGCTTCCTCCGCTATAAAAGTTGTTTCCGCGGGGGCGGACAACTCATAAGTGAAACGCGGATACTCCGCAGACGGTTCCTCCGGCGGCGTTTCCGCGCTTTGCGCAGCCTCCTCCGGAAACGCTGTTTCCTCGTGCAGCGCTTCTTCCTCCACCGTTGTTTCCTCCGGCATCGTTTCCTCCGCCGCTATTTCCTCCGGCGACACTTCCGCAGGGATTTCCGCTTCTTCTTCAAAGGCTGGGAGCGCCGCTTCTTCAATAATTGACGCTTTTGTGAGAGCGGCCAGGGACTCCTGGGTAAAATGAGGAAACTCCACCGGCTTTTCTTCCGGCGGCGTTTCCGTGGGCGAGCCATGTTCCTCTGGCGTATAAGGGGCCGGACACATATATTCCGGGTCGTAACGGTCGCGGTTCCATTTGTGGGGAATTCTGCCTCTATACATAATTCTATCCTTTCTCTGCCGGATTTTCCTGGCGGCTGCGCACAACCGCCTGCTTCTGCCCGCAGTTCATGTTACCCTCGTAACAGATGCCCTCGGCCTCGCAGGAGGGGCCCGCTTTGGTAAAGAGGGCCGGGGCCACCAGTTTCACTTCCGCCAACATCAGTTGGGCCAGTTGCCGTATTTCCGCCTGAGCCCGCAGGCAGCAGCGCAGACGGAAAAAATTGAGCAAGCTGCGCGCGTTCATGGTCAGCACCAGATTGGTGGCCACCGCATTTGGCAAAATATAGCGCGCATCTTCCGCCGCTATGCCGTCCGCCAAAAAAGCGGTATATTGCCGCATTATCTCGCGCATCAAATGTTCGAAGGCCCGCTTATGCTCCTTGTTAGCGGCTATGGCGGGAGGCGTAACATAGGCAAAGCTATCCTCCGCCACATAGCGCTGGGATTTCTGACTAAAGGAGGCGATGCGGTGCCGCACCAGTTGATGGGAGAGGGCGCGGCTCACGCCGTCGATAGCAAAGGTAAAACTGGCGTGCTCAAATGGGGAATAGTGTCCCTGGCTGCTTAAACGGGCCAGGAATATCTGCACCTGCTCATCATCAAAATTCTCCAGCAACTCCCCGCCGGAAAGCGGCGAATAACACAACCGCGCCGCCGCCGCCACAGTCTTCTCCGGCTCCGGCGTATAGGACAACAAGGTCACTTCCATCGCCTTACCTCCGAATAAAAGCCATTATAGCAGTAAAAATAGCCATATTGTTATTTTATCAAGTAAAAAGGGTGTTGTCAAAGAAAAATACGGGTAATAGTCATAAAAAACAAAAAAATATAGTAGAAATACCTTCTTCGTAATTTTTTTTATTATTTGCATTATATTTATTTATTTAAAGAAGGGAACTTTTTTTTGATGGCGAAAGTCTTATAGGTGTATGGGCAAATGCCAAAGACTTTTAAGGAGGCGTCTTATTATGAAAAAGATAATAACATTGATAGTGGTTTTAGGGCTTGTTTTGGGGCTGACGGTTCCAGCGTGGGCGGCGGACGAGACAGACTGGATAAATACTATTACCTCTGAGAAAACGCTAACTGAACTCATTGGTCACGATTCAAGTGTAAAAATTACTGGTTCTATACCGCCGGATGTAGCTGGAGGTGTAGCGAATTCTACAAAAATTGAGTACAAGCTATCCAGTAATGTTGGCACTCCTGTTGCCAACCATACTACTGGTGCATTTGAAATGAATGTTTTAGCCTCTACCCTGTATAATACAGCTGTAACATTTACACTTAAAAAAGATGTTACGCAATATGATGAAAGTGGCACTGAAGGCATGAAACAGACTAACATAGAGGCTGCTATTCCCTTTCACACATATGGAACGTTTAATATTGCGCCAAAAAATGAAATGACTGCCGCCAATCTTAATGTTACTTGCAGTGGCAGTCATGCATTTTCTTTGCCAACTGGTTCTGGTACATCTGGCGACCCTTTTTTGTATACCATACCTCAAGCCTGCGTTACTGCAAAAAACACCATAACAGTTGCAACAAAAAACCTTGATGCAAAGCTTACTGTTGACTCAATCTCAACCGTAAACGCTGAAGATAATAATACTATCCGAGTCATCAGGATTTCTAACGGCACTAGCGATACACCAAAAGAGTATGCAGTCAAATTTGTTCACGAAACAACCGGCCCAGTTACCTTAGCTACAACGATCAATCTACGCACCACTACAACTGACAGTGGCACGACATTAGCCACATTAAGCAATCTCACCAGCACTACTGGCACACAAACCATGACCATACCGACTAGTGAAGCCTCCACTACTGATTTTTACGCACATTTTACCCTAGGTTCAGGTATTACCATAACTGACGCGACCTTCCCAACTGGCACCAAACCAACAATAACTGGTGGCAGAATTGGACCGCTTACAATGCAGACAACAGTTAATACGCGAGATTTGGTTGTTACTTTTAGCACAGGTGATGTTAAAACCATCACTATCAACCGTGCAACCGCTTCGCCTACCCTCGTCAGCAGTGTTCATATCAGCACCAGCGCTACCTCCACAACCTCAAGCTATTCAGTAGTCAATTATACCACCGCCATCACAACTACCAGTGCAACGCCAACCATAACAATACCTACCAGCTTTACCGCAGCTACCTTTTATGCTCACTTAACATTACCAAGCGATGTGACGTTAAGCTCAGTCAGCGGAACTAACGTTACAAGAAACGGTAACGTACTAACGATTACATCATTCTCAACATCTGCATCCAGCCGTAATATTACACTTTATTTAGTCAGAGGTAGTTCCACATACACTAAAACCATAACTATTGAGCGCGGAAGCAGCGGTACGACTCTTGCCAACGGCATTAATATTCGCACTGGTTCCTCTTCCAGCAGCGAATCTGCGGTCAATTACACTACCACAGTAACCACAACCAGCAGCACCCCAACTATTTCTATACCAAACGATTATTCCGGCAACTCCACCTTCTATGCACATGTAAGCATGCCCAGCGGCGTTACCCTTAAAAGCGCCAGTTTTGGTGGGTCTTCCGCTACCATTAATAGCGGCAATGTGGTAACGCTTTCGCTGTCTACTTCCACCAACACCCGGAGCTTGACACTTGTCTTCACCTTGAACAACACAGACTATACTAAATACTTCACCATCGAACGGGAACAGGAAGCGCCCCGTGAGGTATCCTTAAATTCTCTATCTGTTAGAAGCAGCAGTTCCTCCAGCAGTAGCACTTACAGCCTTTCGCCTAGCTTCTCCTACAGCAGGACTAAATACGATGTTGAGGTGCCACGGAGCCTTAGTGAGGTTTACGTCCACATCTCGGCATACGGTTCCTCAACCATAAGCAGCGTTTCTAATTCAACTCTCGTGAGTACCGGCGTGTATAGGGTCACTCTTTCTTCCGGACAAAGAACTGTCACCATAAGGGTACGGGGTAGTGGCAGTAACAGCAGTGTGTACACTGAATATACCTTAAACATCGGCGGTTCCACCAAGGCCAGGCTATCCAGCCTGCGGGCGGCGGATCGTAATAGTCCTAGTTCCAGCAACTATTACACCTTTGTGCCTTCTTTCTCCTCCTCAATTACAGAATATACAGTGCTGATTCCTTATGACGGAAGCAGCAGGGATATTTATGTACAGGGCACTTTGAACAACAGCGGCGATACGCTTAAAATAGACGGCAGCAATGCGACGAGTGGCCATTGGGTGCATTATGACACCATTAATGCGGATAGAACGAAATCGGTAACTGTGCGGGTGGAGGACAATGACAATAACCGCACGGATTACTCATTGAACTTCATCGCCGCGCGCAGCGGCGCCAGCAGCGACGCTAATTTGCGCGATCTTTACTTGCGCAGCGGCAGCTCCGGCAGCAACAGCATTAGCTTCAACTCAAGTTTCAGTTCCGGAACCACCAGCTATACGGCGGAAAGCGTGGCTAATGACGTGAGTACGGTGCGGGTTTATGCCGAAGGCTACAACAACCCGGCCGCCATAGTGGTCAACGATGTGCTGGTGAGCGGCGGGTACGCTACGGTCAACCTTAGCGAGGGAAATAATACCCTTAGGGTAACGGTGTACGCCGAAAACTGTTCATCCTCCAAAGCATATACCATCTCCATCAACCGCGGCGCGGCGGGTAGTTCGGATAGTACTCTTTCCGGGCTGCAGGTACGCACACCTAACCAAACCCTCAACCTCATCCCGGCCTTCGACAAGAACACCCTAAGCTACACCACCAATGTCAGCGACGATGTAACACAGATAAGCTTCTTACCCACCGCCACGGATAGCGGCGCGGTGATACGCCTGATGGGCTCTACGGTGACCAACGGGCAATGGACCGGCTATAACGCTTTGAACAGCGGCTCCAACACTTTCACCTTTACAGTGACCTCCGGGGATGGCAGCAGCACCAGCATGTATTCGGTGACGGTAGCGCGGGGGCTGGGTGTGGTCGTGAGTACGTGGCAGTTTAGGGTGAACGGAGCAGCGGTGGTGAGCGCCGCCTATAATATCAACGGCAACAACTATTTCAAGCTGCGGGATATCGCATATTCCTTAATAGGCACGCCCAAGCATTTCAATGTTACGTATAACGCACTCACCCGCGTGGTCAGCATGATAAGCAACCAGGATTATGTTCCCATAGGCGGGGAGATGATACGGCCGGGAGAGCATAAAAAATGTGTGCTAAGCAACCAGATCATGATGGTGGATAACACAAACAGGAACCTTACCGCCTATAACATCGACGGCAATAACTACTTTATGCTGAGGGAGATCGGGGCGCTGTTCAATTTCGGCGTCACCTATAATGAAGTCACCCGCTATGGGGATATCAATCCCCCCGCTACTTAGGTACATCAATAAATATAGCGTATAAAAAAAAACGGTG
>Ga0082212_10007541_pt1 | contig 14369 bp, 11 predicted proteins | sample TergutNt197P3_FD_71548 | JGI IMG/M metagenome (GOLD analysis project Ga0082212, IMG submission 71548) | Neocapritermes taracua P3 segment gut microbial communities from Petit-Saut dam, French Guiana - Nt197 P3 | ecosystem: Host-associated > Arthropoda: Insects > Digestive system > Gut ... | reverse complement strand
GCCGGCAAGGACAACTGCCCCCGCATTTATAGTTATTGTGCCGCCGTTATTGAGGTCCTTTGCTTCGATGCCGACCGCCGCCCTGCTGGTGCCGGTACCGCTCATCAATATTTTGGTAGCTTCCGTTCTGAATAAAACGACACCGCCATTCATTTTAAATAAAGTTAGCTGATTAAGAATCAGACCCTTGGCGTCTCCGGTTACCGAGCCGGAACTGGCTTGAAGCCCATAAGTCCTGTGCCATTCAAAAATCTGACCGCCATTGGCGATCATATAGTGCATTAATTCAATGTTATTGAGTCTGTGGCCGCCTTCCAGCCCGGATGCAATCCTGTTCCTTACCGCAGTTTCTGTTGTTGAAGAATTCCATGAGCCGGAAGAACGGATTGTATTGCCGCCCGGTACATCCATTTTATCAATAAGGAGCACGTTCCTGCGCCTGTCATAGCCAAGCTGCTGCTGTGCCGCAATCGCCGCCGTAAGGCCCGCGCTGCCGGCGCCGACTACTACAACATCAAAATTTAAGGTTTGGTTAACCGGATCCGGTTTTGGCGGCTTTACCAGGAACCTGTCGGGGACGATTTTGTTTACAGCCCTGTCTGCCAGGGCTTCTTCTACTGCCAGCAAAATTGCCATGCTGGTCATGGTAGAACCGGAGACCGCGTCAACTTCCACTGATTGGTGTGCCACAATGCGGCCCGGCATCATTTCAACCGAAAAATTGCCAAAACCATGGGTTTCTTTGTGTTCCAAAACCTTAACCTCAAGGATATGGGAACTGCTGACCGTGGTCGCAATTTTCATAGTGGTTACGAATCCTTCCACTTCCGCGATATAGGTTCCCGGGATCAAGTCGTTATACACACGATCCCGATACTCTATTTCTCCATTGCAGGCTGCCAGGCCCACGCTCAGAATCAACACGGCCATTAAGGCCGTAAGCCACTTTTTCCTCATAAGAACCTCCAAAATTCTTTAAATATAGTTACAGGCATACGCCCGTAAGCGTAAAAAATGTATGCAACATTCGGGAAGCCTCTGTCTCATTCATTCCAATAAAACGCTAAATTGTTGCTGTACGGGCCAGTTAGCATTGCCAGCTTGCTTTGTCTTTAATGCCGGAATCAGGACGCTAGCAGGAAAGTTATCAGTTCTAAAAAATTAAGATGTATGCGGAACCCATGTCGGTACACTGTGGTTTGCGTAATACGCAATGATTTATCGACGTATTAAGAAAATACCAAAACAGAAAGGTTGCAATTGTTCAAAATGAAACATTTAGTGTTTGAACAGTAATTAACAGGGGAGCAGGTGCGTTATCAAAAAAGTTATCAATTCTTAAAAATACGAGTTGCCCTTAATCTAAGAGGATGTTTCCTTTATAATCGAATGCAAGAATATTTATTCCACGCTGCCAGAGTCATGATATAATGAGGGAGTTTCTTGAGAAGCATGCCTCGGAGGTACTAAATATGCTGATGACCGAATGGAATTGGGATGATGCCCTTGCTGTGCGCTATGAAGAAGGCTGGGAAGAAGGCCGCGAGGAAGGTCTGGAAAAAAGCCGCGGAGATATTGCCCGGAATGCCCTGGCTAAAGGTATTCCTATGGATTTAATCGCCGACATCACGGGTCTTGACATGGGTGCAATAAAATCAATTCAGGCAGAAAAATAAAATCCGCCATCCGAATGAACAGCGGATTTAATGCAGGACAATCAAGGTAATAGGGGATTTGCACTCTGAGCTACAGCATGCCTGCCTGCAAGCATGCCAAATGTGGCACTGGAACCAAGAGAAGTACCGGACATTGTGTAATCATGAAAATAAAAATGACCGTTGGAATTTTCGCCTGCAGCATACAAGCCTGGGATAGGGCCGCCCGGCTGGTATACCGGTCTTATCGGTAATCTATGAAAACTTCCTGCAATTCTTGAAGGGTTACAACCTTAAAAAAGTATACATTTGTTTCTAAACCTTTTTCAAAACTACCGAATATTTCTAACGTCTGATTTTCCAACCGGAAAAGTAGTTCAATTCCTCCCCGCAGAAACAATTCCAGTTTTAGGTCATCTGGCAGTATTTCCACACCAGCTTCTTTGTATTCTTTGTAAGAATCCTCTAATTCTGAATAAACTGATACATAATTATGTATCGAATCAAAATAAAAACCTCCGGTATCTTCATTGAAAAATAAATACTCACCTTTTAATATTTGTGTCTCATTATTTTCATCCAAAAAAACAATTTCCGCATTTAGTCCGTCTACAAACGCCAGTCCAATATATTCCCATAGCCACAAGGTATCGCTCAACCTGGTATCCGGTATGCTCGCGGAATTCAATGCCTTGCTTTTCCTGCACGCGGTAAAGCTAAAAATAATCACAATTATAAGACCAATATATTTTATTTTGTTTTTGATACCTGTCTCCTCTAAAAAGAGGTCTGTTCATAAAGTTTATGAACAGACCCCTTGGAAATCGACTGTCTACAAAATTACTGTCTTTGCGGACAGAACATGATTAATAAGAGTGAAGCATTGGAGCTGCAGTTGCAGTAGGTCCTGCTCTGCCGTTTAGTTCTGTATACAAGGGTTTCCCGACAATAGCCATTGCCACCGCATGGCCAACAGCGCCGCTGTTGGCTACATTTTGTGAGCTCATGGGAGACTGATACGCCCCTGTAGTGGGATTGGCTCGGCCAAAGAACGATGACGTACCTGCCGCATACAGTCCGGGGATAATCTCGTTGTCCGCCGTAAGAGCCCTTCCGGCAAGATCAATTTTAACACCGCCGCCCGTGCCATGTACCGTTGGATACGAAATAAAAGCATAGAACGGCGCCAAAGCGGTTTGGGCATTGGTCGCATTGGTGGGAGTGCCTGAACTGCTCCCCCAGTGCCATGCATACGTCTTTCTCATGCCGTCGTACACGGGGTTTCTAAAGTCGGCAACACCGAGAGGGTATTCTGTGGTGTCAGCTATTTTGGCAGTAAAATCGGATGTTAATGCCGCACCAGTTCCGGCAGGATATGTACTTGCTTTTGAGCTAAGTGCTACAAGATTGTCTCTGGAAACAGTGGCGGGCCATCCTGTTGCTGCTGCAGGATAGGCCGGGGCATATTGCCGAGACTCGGTTATTATCTGCTCCATGGTAGCCAAGAAGTTAGTTTTAGCTGCGGCAGATAACTTCATTTTATCAGCCAAACCATTAAGCGTTAAATCATGTATTAAAAGTCCGGAGATGAAGTAATCCCGCAAATTTCCTATCTCGTTAACATGATTTCGATGATTGGTGATCGACCACACCTGGCTCATGGAGTTGGCGTCCTCTTCCCATAAACCGTCACGATGGAAATTACTGGACGAATCTGCAAGCGCAAGATGCTTTCCGGTATTGCCGCTAACAAGAATTGAAGCACGGCTGCTTATTGATGCCATAGACAGGCCGTTTCTGGTATTCGGGACTCTTACCACATGATACCGTACTGAGTGCATATCCATGCCCCCCAAATCAGCACCTGCTTTCTTTGCGATCTTTTGGCCGTCGCCGGTAAGGGCTTCGGAAGCGGTAGCCCATAAATCGTCAACAAAGATTTTCTTGTAGGCTGCTAATGTCTGCGGAGTAAAATTAGTATCCCTTTCAAGGATGGGCATTAAATATTCGTTCTTCATTGCCGTGTCCTGGCAGAATCCGCCGGAGGTGATAACAACACCCTCTGTCGCGGTAAGGGTATAGGTATAATCATAGTTTCGACCGCTTGCTGGGGCTGGGGTGTTGGGACTACTCGGATTAACACCGATTTTTAGCCCCGTTACCTTTGTCCCCGGGCCGTCTGGCTGCACAAGCTCATACCCGTCATTGTTCACGCGGATGTCAACGCCGACAGCATTAGCTCTAAGCGTTAATGCCGCGAGCATATGAGAGCCGGGCACCCTGTTATCCGGTAACCGTAAACTGCCCAGGCCGGAGCTCATAGCATTAATAGGTGTTACTACGGCGCGCCCACCGGCATCATATATGTAGTTAGCATAAACAATTGGGTTAAGGGCAGTTATCCTGCCTGCATGTCCGTTATTGTTGGTAGGTTCGGCAGGTGTAGTGGGTTGAGCGGCTCCGGCTTCTATATGAAACTTAGAATAGTTTCCACCGCCATAGTTTACCGAGGCCCTTGCTGAATTGCCTCCCGGTACGCCTACTTTTTCAATCAGGACCACTTTCCAGTCGGGTTTTTCCAATTTTAGCGAGATAGCCGCAGTATGGCCTGCAACTCCTGAGCCCATCACGACTACATGAACTGTTTCATCCTTATATTCGGTTTGGTTTTTCACCTTACCGAGCCTGTCCATAATTCCACCTGCTGCTTCTGCTGCCATGTAGACTGCATCTGCAAAGCCGGCGGACGAACCTGTTGCCCCTGATACAATGTCAACTTCAATGACTTGTCTTGCCATCATTTCATTTCTCATTTTATCAATCGCAACATCGCCGAATCCGTGGGTTTCATAATGGTCAACACTAATTCCAAGTATTTTTTTCCTGTCGACTTTAAGTTCAACCTGGATAATTGTTCCAAAGATACCAGTAGACTCTCCAATGAATGTACCTGTTTTAGTAAACAAATCGGGTCCTTCATCGCTCGCATCTGTCTGGCATCCAACGAAGCCAAATACTGACAAACTCAGCAACAGGATTACCAGCCCTGCCAGCGGTTTCCGAAAATTCTTCATAATAAACCTCCAAAAAAGAAATAAATTTTATTTACCCAATGGTAAATATTCCGAGTCCCAAGACAGATTTATGCAACATTCGGGAAGCGTCAGTCTCATTCATTCCAATAAAACGCTAAGTTATTGCTGTACGGGCAGTTAGCATTGCCAGCTTGCCTCGTCTTTAATGCCGGAATCAGGACGCTATCAGGAAAGTTATCAGTTCTTAAAAAGTAAGATGTATGTGTATTCATGGATATTAAAAAAACACAAAGAATATGAATATAGTTTTGGCAATTTCGGCTATTTTTGTATTATTCCGCTAAAAATCTGGCGTATCTTTTGATTAAAATCCATAACCGGAAGCGTTGGCGGTTTTTTTCCGGTTTTTGCAAAGACATTCAGACCGATAAATTGTTACTGCACAAAGAATTAGCGTTGCTGGTTCACTTTATCAAAAATGCCGGGTGCGGGTGCGTCATCAGAAAAGTCATCAGTTCCCGAAAAAACGGAGGTTATGTGGTATGCACAACGATTTTACGCTCTTTTTGAGGGGATATCCCAGCGGAAAAAAGGTGTTTTTTTACTACGCCTATGATGACACCGGGAAACGTCGCGGGCCGTGGACCACCAAATGCCTGAATAAAACGGCAGCCAGGAATTACTGCAATTCGCTTCTGAGAAAAAACAGCCTCATTCCCGGAAGGGGAAAAAGCATGTTGTTTGGAGATTACGCCATAAATTTTTGGGATCGCGGATCAGCTTATGTCAATTATCGGGAGAGCAGGGCGGACATTACCGATACTTACCTGAGCAACTGCCGTAAAATGCTCGTTAACCAGATTCTTCCCTTCTTTGCCGCTTTCCCAATAGACAAAATCACCGACAAGATGATTAATGACTGGCTTTTGGGGTTCAAGGAACGTGCAATCCTTAAAAACGGAAAGCCGGAAGTAGTCCGGTACAAAAATACCTACGCCAATACGGTACTTGGAACCCTCAGCGTTATGCTGGCGGAAGCGGTACGGCGGGAATTGATACCTTCGAATCCCTGCGATAAGGTTCAGCGGCTCAAAAACGATAGAAGAAAAATCGAAATACTGACTGTCGAAGAAGTGCAGAAGCTGTTCCCCAAAAACCATGAAACGGTATGGGGAGACAGGGAAATTGCCTACATAGCAAACCGGCTTGCTTCCTTAACCGGCATGAGGTTTGGCGAAATACTGGGGCTGCGTGGCGAGAATGTATTTGACGACTATTTGCTGGTCTGCGGGCAATACGGATGTTTTGGCTACGGAAACACCAAAACTAAACAGAGCCGGACTATCCCATTGCTGCCGGAAATGGTCTCCCTTCTGCGCAGACTGACGGCGGTAAACGGTACGGGGTATGTTTTTTCCCAAAATAATGGGGCAAAGCCGGTAAGCCAGACCAACATTCGCCGCGCATTTCATCGTGCCCTGAAAAAAATAGGAATAAACGAAAAAGAGATCAGGAGGCGCGGGCTTTCGATACACGGATGGCGACATTTCCTGAACACGGAGTTACAACGGCAGGGCCTGACCATTCAGCAGGTTCAGAGTGTTACCGGACATAAATCGGACCGGATGACGGAATGGTACAGCCATCCGGATGCGCGGCAGATAACCGAAATAACCAAAGCGCAGGCTGTGATTGCCGGAATCGGCAGTTCCAAGGATGAAAACCCGTCAAATGTGACATAATTTGAAATATTGTCATAATAACGGTGTGTAAAGGGGAAATTTCCAATATTTTAAACCGTATAAGGAAATATTACGAATTTAATGGAAATTACTTGATATATTTCTCAAGACGTGGTATATTCAGTGATGTATGACAGAATGTTGCATACATTTTTAACGCTTACGGGCGTATGCCTGTAACTATATTTAAAGAATTTTGGAGGTTCTTATGAGGAAAAAATTATGGCTTACAGGTTTATTATCTGTAATGTTCATTCTGTTTATGTGCTTAACAGCATGTGAAACGGAAGTGGAGAAGATCGTGTACAGAGACAGGTACCCGGATCCGCCTGGAACCATTGATATTGCTGTATTAGAACCGGGGACTTATTACGGATGGGGCACAGGCTGGCATGGCCGGCTTCGAGCTACGGTAGTATTATCCGAGAGTGCCATTGAAAGTATCACGCTTGGAACCAATCTTGCCTCGTTTAATCCTGAATCCACGAACATTGGAAGACCTGGCGCTACTGCAACCAGGAATCGAATATTAGCACAACAATCTACGGTTGTAGATGTTACCGCGGGAGCCACATACTCAAGTATGGCCGTTATGGCTGCCGTGCGTGATGCTATTACCCAGGCCGGCGGGACCGACAGAATGCTTTCGTATGATTGCAGGACCAGCCCGGTAACGATAAGGGGAAGAGTTGAAGACTTTAACCCAGATGTTATCGTTGTAGGAGGAGGGCTTGGAGGAATAACCGCCGCCTTGTGCGTTGCGGACTATGGAGGCAGATCCCTGCTTGTTGAACAAGCTCCCCATATCGGCGGTTCATCGAGGTTTGTAGCCGGCGCGTTCTCGGGCGCTGAATTAATCGGCCAACCAACGACAGCTGGCAGTACCGTTGCTACAAATTTTAGTAATATCACTATCCCCGCTTACACGAATTTTCTGGAGACCTGGCACGACGCTCTTCCGGGTGGAGGTTACCGAAGGGATGTTTCCGAAGCCTATGTGGCGAATATACCGAACGGTATGCAGAAATTGTTAGACTTTGGCATGGGCCAACCCACTATTACCGCTCTCGCCGGCAGTGAGGACTTTACCGGTCTGCGCACTTGCGCTACTTACACACGTCAAGGACAGCTTCTTTTCGATGAACTCCAGACAGGAATAAATAAATTTGTAATCAGCGGCAATTTTGGCTACATCCTGAACAGCAAGGTTGTGGATCTTATTATGGATGGCAATAATGTCGCCGGCGTCAAGCTAGAGGACGGCAGGGAAATCCGTGCGAAAGCGGTTATATTGGCTACGGGCGGGTATTCGTGTAACGAGGACATACTGTCAATACCGGAACCCAAGGGACCGGGAATAAAGTACTGGACCATTTCCTCGTCCCAGACAGATATCGGCAATATGACAAAGGTCATGATGGATCCGCCATATAACGCAAAGACCTACAGGCTGGATCTGACCCGTTGGGATGGCGGGGTTATCCCCATGGTACCGAAGGGCTATCCGTACCGGCTTAAGTTCAGCGGCGCTCAAACTGTTTGGGCTGTGGGAAATGCATCCGGTAGCACGGCCAGGCGTCTTTTCTTTAATAAGGACGGCAACCGCTATACAGACGAAACAATAGGAGCCGGCAGCACCGCTCACAGCGCTACCGATTTTGAACGATGGAACGCCGGACGACAGGCGCCGGATCAGCTGAGCTGGGTGCTTGGTGTAGGCGCGAGAATCCAATTACAAGATGGAGAATTAGGACCTTCCGAGCCCACTGCCACTAATGAACTTGGTAGGAGAGCGTGGTGGGATGACCTGGTGGAAAAGGGTGTATATTTATGGGAATTCGACCCGGATCTGCCCACCCTTGAAGCGCAAGTAAGGGATCTTGCAACAAGAGGGGGAATTAACCCGGATAATGTATGGAACGCCGTCAAGACATACAACGAAGACCTCACGGATCCCGCATTTGGCAACGTTTGCGGGCTGCCAATGGATCCCACATCACCGACCGCTGCCGCCAACCAAATCATGTGGCTGGTAAAGACTTCGGGCCACATCAAAGGCACGCTGGGCGGTTTGGATCTTTCCCCAAAAGCAGAAGTTGAAAACGCAAACGGCCCGATAGGCGGGCTATACGCGGCCGGTGAAATCGGGGGGAATATAGCGTACACGAGCTTTCTCTGGCTGGTCGGCTATAACACATCGGTTGAGGCATCCTTTGGCGAGATATCCGCAAGGAATGCCCTGGCTTGGGCGAAAAGTCACTAAACACCGGTTTAATGCTTGTTTTCCGGTTGGAGTTCTAAATTTTTAGGAGGAGAATATTGATGAACAGAAAATCATTGTTCGTGATAGCGGCAATCATCATCGTGACATGCCTGTTTGCAGGATGTCCGAATGATAGTTCGGGGGGAGATGATACTAAGGTAAAAGTACACAAGCCCTATGGAAACGGTACCTATACCGGGGATTTGACTGGTGTTGGAGAAGGGTATGGTGACGGTATTGGAGGGTATAAAGATGTTACGGTTACCCTGCATTTGGTAAACGGCGTTATTAACAGTGTTGCAGTTTCGCATAACGAAACAGCCGCTGTCGGGGGTGTTTTGATTAATAAAGTAAGACCCCTTATTATTGAGGCAAATTCTTTTGAAGTAGACGCCTTAACAAAGGCAACAGCTATCTATACAAGAGAAGCGCTTTTGGAAGCCGGAGAAGAGGCATTGTCGAAGATACCATACTAGGAGTCTTCGGACTTAATGACTGATTTTTCAGAGGCTGCCCAATTTATTGGGCAGCCTTTTTTACGAGCTTTCCGCTTAAATAGCCATTACAGTTTATTACCCTGTCTTAACAATCGCTTTCATCGCAATAACGTTCGCCATTGGGAGTAATAAGCAAACTGCCAGATAATAAAAACGGAATGTACCGGACTTATTTTCTTAAACGGATTAAAAGCAGAGATTATTACCATTGATGAAAATAAAAAAACACGGATTGAAAAAGGCGAATATGAATTTATAAATGACACTGCCGGAACATTCTATTATTCAAAAAATGATTATTATTCAATGCTAAAAGAATTAAACGATTATTACGAAGAAAATGGCGATGATAAAAACGAAAATGAACTTAAACAGGAATTATTTTTAGTTGGAGGAATAGAACTGCTTTTCCGGTTGGAAGAAAACAGGCTGGAGGTATTCGGCGGTTTTTTACACGAAAAAGATATGGAAATTAATGTATTCAATTTTAAGGCTGTGACCCTTGCAGAGTTGCAGGAAATATTCACTGATTACCGGTAAGTTTTCACCGTCCGTCCGTCTTGATATTAAACCATAATCGCTTTATAATAAAAATATGGTAGCCAATACCAACTACAAAGACACGCTATTTACGTCCCTTTTCAGCGATCCCGATATACTCAGGGAGCTGTACTCTGCCCTGGAAGGCATATCCCTGCCCCCGGACACCCCGGTAACTATTAACACCCTGGAAAATGTCTTGTATAAAAACAGATTTAACGACATTTCCTTTGAAATCGGTGGAAAGCTGGTTGTGCTTATTGAACACCAATCAACAATTAACCACAATATGGCCATTCGACTTCTTATGTACATCAGTAGAATTTATGAAAAACTCATTGAAGGCAAGAATATCTACGCGGTTAAACAAATAACCATACCTCGCCCTGAATTCTTTGTATTGTATAATGGAACGGATCCTTGCCCGGATGAACAGTGGCAAAGACTGTCTGATGCCTTTGAGGTTACAAAATCGCTAGGTGTAGCAGACAAAGACAATCCTTCGTTAGAACTTGAAGTAAAAATACTGAATATAAACGAAGGAAAAAATGAAGAGATAGGGAAAAGATGCAAAACACTTGCTGAATATCAGGCGTTTGTGGCTAAAGTTCGTGAATATGAGGGTCAAAAATTTAACCGAAAAGATGCAATTGAAAAAACGATTCTATTCTGCCAGAGTCACGATATAATGAGGGAGTTTTTAGAAAGACACGCATCGGAGGTACTAAATATGCTGATGACTGAATGGAATTGGGATGATGCCCTAGCTGTTCGCTATGAGGAAGGCTGGGAGGAAGGCCGGGAGGAAGGCCGGGAGGAAGGCTTGCAACGAGGCTTGATAAAGGGCCTGGAACAAGGTCGAGAGGCCATTGCCCGAAATGCTTTGGCAGAGGGTGCTTCCATTGAGTACGTGAATAAAATCACCGGTCTTGATATTGAGACTATTAAGTCAATACAGGCCGATACCAGGTAGGAGCCGTATAAGGCTATTGACGAGATATTGTATATACTCCGGGAGCGAACGATTTATCGTTAAGCGTGACCACTAATAGTTTTTTGCCCAAGTTTTCAACTGAGCCAATAGTCATGCCAATTCTATCTTTTAAAATACCTGCGTTGCCTTGTTTTACAAAAGTCCCGGTATCCGTCAGCAAACCGCCAAGAGCAATCATTGTCCATTCATTGTTTTCCGTTATCGATAAAATGATATCAAATCCGCCGATAAGCCCTCTCCAATTACCGTGAATATTAAATCTGCCGCACCCGGTAAAAGCAAGAGAAAATAAGAAAAAACTCGCAATAATTTTCAGAATATATTTATTATTTTTCATTTTGAACTTCCCTATTTTCATTTTTAATTAAAAAAACTGAAAAGACGTACATGGCAGAAAACGCCATGTACGCCTTTCAGCTTAATGCTTAATTACGCACTTCCCAGGCAGGCAGGGTATATTGTTCAACACCCGAAACTGCAGGGCCGGGAACAATACTGGTTCCAGCACCCCAATGGGTGTTTGGATAATTATACCATGGGTTCCCCCTGGCTTGACCCAGCGCATATCTTGCGGCGTTGTATCCGGCAATTCGTCCAAATACATGCAGGTCTGTAATGGAACCAGAGCTGTAACGCATTGCCCCGTGGATGCCGCCGGTACATTCTCCCGCAGCATAAAGGCCCTCGATGATAACCTCATTCGTGATAACCGGGACAGTACCTGTTAATGTTTCCAAGCTTGGTACTTGGCCTTGTATGGATTGGTAGCTGGGGCCAGAGTAAGTCGCATCGGCGCCAAAGGTGGTTTTGTCAGAGAGCACCTGGTTAAATTCGTTAATATATATACCGCCTATGGTATAGTGAATGCCAGGCGCAACCCATTGCACATAATACGGGCCGCTTGTCAAATTATGCTGAACCGTTCCCCTGTACATGCTGTTGGTGCCGTGCGGATCGGGCACAAATACGCCATCCTGCAACCTTCCAGCGCCAAGGGCTACCCAGGCGTTCCATTCGGTTAATGTTTGTTTGAAAGCATCAAACGGACAGCCAATAAAATCGGCAACTTCCTGCAACGTGTCGTACGGCTTGAGTAGTCCAGTCTGCACATACCCCAAGCCGGTACCGCTTGCCACCGATGACGGAGGTATCATTAAAGCCGCGTAATGCCCATCAGCATTAGGGGTTTGCTCCAAAATGTGGCTTGCAACCCAGGGCCTTACATTATTCTCGTCAACAAAGCGCTTGCCTTCAGTATTTATCAGTACGGAAGGACCTCTAAGCCCCTCGGTTAACATCGTGCTGCTTGCCTGGTGGACGGTCGGGTGAATTTGAACAAACTCCATAAGCCTCAGCATTCCGCCAGCTGCTTTTACCATATCATGCCCGTCTCCATTGGGGCCCGGAACATTGGTGGTTTTATAGCCTACAAGTTCGGGAGCTTCTTTGGCAACTCTGTCCGGATCGCCTCCAAAGCCGCCGGTGGCAATAACGACAGCTTTTGCTTTGATGGTGATTGTGCCGCCGGTTCTGACATCCTCGGCTTCTACACCGGTCGCCTTGCCGGTACTGTCAATAATTATCTTCTTCGCGCGCACATTGTTCATGATCCTTCCGTTATGAAGCTGGAAGCGGTTATAGTAGTATAAAAGCATCCCAAAATTTCCATTGGGCGTGCCGTCTGTGGTGTGGAGACCTTGGTTCGAGTGATAGGTAGGGACGCCATTGGATGCTCTTTGCATTAGTTCCATCAATCGGGGTTCATTTCTGTACAATCCGGTTGATACGGCATTTACATAGCTTGTTGCAACTGCACTTGCATTGGCGTTACGATAGCCGCTGCCCGAACCAATCATGGTGTTGCCGCCGAGCGTGTCCATTTTTTCAATAACCAGCACTCTTCTGCCGTTGTTGATGTTATTATTGCGCAGAATATTCTGCGCCTCAACTGCCGCCATCATGGCCGAGCCGCCGCTGCCGACTACTAATACATCAACATCGTCTATTAGCCGATCTACCGGGTTAGGCTTTACAGAAGGTTTCAAAAACACGTTCATGTCCGCCCCGGCATCTTCCAGGGCAAATTCAACCGCCTCTTTGATGGCTACGCTGGTAAATGTAGCGCCAGCACATACATCAACTTCCACTGTCTGGTTTGCCAGGATGCGGCTCGGCACTATGTCCACCGCAAAGCTGCCAAGGCCCATAGTTTCCCTGTGATTCAGAACCCTTACTGAAAGAATTTTATTTTTATCTACGACGGTTTCAACTTCAACCTGGTCAACATAGCCGCGGGCATCCTTTACATAGGTACCCGGCCTTTTTATCAAATCGCCATCGCCTCCGTTTGTGTCGCAGGCTGCCAGGCCTACGCTCAGAATCAACACGGTTAATAAAACCGCAACCAATTTCTTCCTCATAACATCTCCCTCCATAATTTTTTTACAGGCATACGCCCGTAAGTATCAAAACATCTGAAATGCTCAAATACATGCAAAAGCGTTCATCACCAGGGTGCTGTCCGTGGGAAGGTACCCCAGGTGTTAGGTGCGGTATCATAATCAAACCCACCTGCCGGAACAGACCACTTCCATGGGCTTTGCGGTCCCTGCTTATCGACATACCTTGCGGCATTATGCCCTGCGGCCCGCCCGAATACCTGGGTGTCCACGAGGGCGTTTCCGCCCTGGCGGTTTCCGCCATGGACGCCGCCGGTAATTTCGCCTGCGGCAAAGAGGCCAGGAATCGGAGTTCCGCTGGCGGCTATCATTGGCGCATCGCCGTACATCGTGTCTGTAGGCCCGGAATACTGCGCGCCTCCCGGTTCATCGGATGGGGTATATGTAGCCGTCCACGGATAACCCGGCAGCGGGTTATTTGCATAAGCTATTACCTGGGTATCCGGATTAATCACAATACCGCCCATTGTATGGTGGATACCGGGGCCGGCCCATTGTGCGTACCAGGGGGCTTCGCCGCCTTTGCCTACGTCCCTCGCGGAACGCGGTCTTCCGAATTCATCTGGTACACCGACTGCAAGGGTATTCCAGTCATTCAAGGTTGCTTCAAATTCATCCCATGGAAGATCGAAATATTCGGCTAAATCTTCCAATGTATCAAATTTTTCGACAACACCCATATCATAATACTGCCGTACATTGGAATTATTTCTATTTAAATAAGAATCCCAAAGTAAGACAGCTTCATTGTTTGGGGTGTTATGCAAAATAAAATTGGAAACCCTGTCTCTAAAATCGGTTTCATCACAAAAGCGATTGCCCTCGGGAGCAATAAGCAAGCCGCCAGAACCCCTAATACCCTCGGTAAACATAAACCTGCTTGTTTTGTTAACTGTGGGGTGGGTTTGAACATGGTGAATGTGAATCAGCGCCGCTCCGGCATCTCTCTCGGCAATCCAGGTCAATTCTCCTGTGGCAGAGGCGCTGTTATTGGAAACATATCCTGCCAGCCTGCCGCCGGTAACTTCGACGTATTTATCATAGTTATAGCCAAAGCCTCCGCCGGCAAGGACAACTGCCCCCGCATTTATAGTTATTGTGCCGCCGTTATTGAGGTCCTTTGCTTCGATGCCGACCGCCGCCCTGCTGGTGCCGGTACCGCTCATCAATATTTTGGTAGCTTC
>Ga0082212_10007540_pt1 | contig 14369 bp, 10 predicted proteins | sample TergutNt197P3_FD_71548 | JGI IMG/M metagenome (GOLD analysis project Ga0082212, IMG submission 71548) | Neocapritermes taracua P3 segment gut microbial communities from Petit-Saut dam, French Guiana - Nt197 P3 | ecosystem: Host-associated > Arthropoda: Insects > Digestive system > Gut ... | reverse complement strand
TTCCTCGATTTCATATGCAAGGAGAGCTGCGGGAAGTGCAACTTCTGCAGGGTCGGGACGAAACGGATGCTCGAGATACTTGAACGCATCACGCAGGGGCGCGGCAGGGACGGCGATATCGAGCTGCTCGAAGAGCTTGCCGGCAGGATAAAGGAAGGCGCGATGTGCGGGCTCGGGCAGACGGCGCCAAACCCGGCGCTGACGACGATCCGTTATTTCAGGGACGAATACGAAGACCACATATATAGGCGGCGCTGCACGGCGCGCTATTGCAAGGCGCTTATTGCTTACCATATTACGGACGGCTGTACGGGGTGCACGAGGTGCGCTAGGGCCTGCCCCGCGGGGGCGGTCAGCGGGAAGGCGAAGGAGCGGCATGCCATCGATCCCGGGAAATGCGTGAAATGCGGGAAGTGCGAAGAGGCCTGCGGTTTCGGCGCCGTAGCCAGGGAGTGAGCCTGCGCGGGCGGCGGCATGGCGGCAATGGCTTTTGGACGATAAAGATGGCGGCTTGGAAACGTTGGTTTTTGAACGATAAGACAGGGTATTGCGCATGAAGAAACTCAGTATCAATATTGACGGCAACGAGCTTGAGGCTTACGCGGGGCAGACGGTCTGCGAGGCGGCGGCGGACAACGGGGTCTTCATTCCGACGCTTTGCGCGGACGGGCGGACGGAGGCCTATGGCGCCTGCGGCGTCTGCGTCGTGGAGATCGAAGGCAATCCGAAGCTTCTGAAGGCGTGCGCGACGGAGATTGCCGACGGGATGATAATAAGGACAGGCACGCCGCGTGTCATCGGGTCGCGCAGGACCATGCTCGAACTGCTCCTGTCGGACCACACGGGCGACTGCCGGCCGCCGTGCGCGAACGCGTGCCCGGCGCATACGGACTGCCAGGGCTATGCCGGGCTGGTCGCGAACGGGCAGATCGAGGAGGCGTACCGGCTTATCATGGAGCGCATCCCGCTGCCCGCGTCGATCGGGCGGATCTGCCCGCACCCGTGCGAAACGGAATGCCGCCGCGGGCTGATAGACGAGCCGATAGGGATTTCGCGCATCAAGCGGTTTTGCGGGGACTTCGCGCTCGAAGCGGATATCGAAGCGGAATGGGCGCCGGATATCCCGGAGGAAACGGGCAAGCGCGTCGCCATCATCGGCGGCGGGCCGTACGGGCTGTCGCTTGCGTATTTTTTGCGCCGCCTCGGGCATGGGGTAACGGTTTTCGAGGCGATGCCGAGGGCGGGCGGCATGCTGCGCTACGGCATCCCGGAGTACCGCCTGCCGAAGGCCATCCTCGACGCTGAGATCGGGCGGCTTGAGGCCATGGGGATAAGCATCAGGACGGGGCGCCGCGTCGGGCGCGATATTTCTGTCGAAAGCATACGCAGCCGCTATGACGCGGTTTGTCTTGGGATCGGCGCCTGGGCGCATTCGGGGATGGGGGTAAAGGGCGAAGGCCTGCCCGGCGTGATAGGCGGCATCGAGCTGCTCTGCAAGGTCGCGGGCGGCGAGGACGTCTACCTCGGCAAGCGCGTTGCCGTCGTTGGCGGCGGCAATACCGCGATGGACGCCTGCCGCACGGCCGTGCGGATGGGCGCGCGCGAAGTCTATAGCATCTACCGGAGGACAAGGAACGAGATGCCGGCCGAACGCTCGGAGATCGAGGAAGCCGAAGAGGAAGGCGTTATCTTCAAAGAGCTTGTCAATCCCATGGAGATATTGCCGGGCGGCGACGGCCGCGTGGCGAAGATAAAGCTTCAGGCAATGAGGCTGGGCGAGCCCGACGGTTCGGGTCGGCGCGCGCCCGTGCCCGTCAAGGGCAGGACGGAGACACTCTCCGTCGATACGGTGGTGCTTGTCGTCGGGCAGATCCCGGATCCGGCGTCGCTCGGCATCGAGGGCCTGAAGCTGACGAAGAAAAAGGGCGTCGCGTACGACCCCAAGACATTCACGACGAGCATGCCGGGCCTGTTTGCCGGCGGCGACTGCGGAAACGACAAGGTGTCGATCGCGGTCGAGGCCATCGGGGACGCCGAGAAATCGGCCGGCATAATCAATGCCTGGCTGTACGGCGAAAAGGTCACTTACAATCCCGATTTCACGGTGGCGAGAGGCGATATCACAGAGCGTTCCTTTGAAGGGCGCGAGCATTTGCCACGCCCGCCCGTCGGCATCGCGCCTGCGGCGGAACGCCGGCAGAGCTTCGCGGAAGTGGCGGCCGGCTGGGGCGCGGATACGGCCGCGCAGGACGCCATGCGCTGCCTTGAATGCGGCTGCGGCGGCTATTTTGAATGCAAGCTGATCGAATACGCGAGGCTTTACGACGCGTCGCCTGAAAGGTTTGGCGGCGATTTGTCCGCCGCTGGCGAGGACGGCATCATGCCATTGCCGGGCGCCGATCCCGCATGGCATCCCTTTATCGAGCGAGAAGAGGGAAAGTGCGTCCTGTGCGGGCTTTGCGTGAGGATTTGCGAGGAAGTCACCGGCGCGGCGGCGCTCGGTTTTGCGGGCAGGGGCTTCAGTACGGCGGTCAGCCCTGCGTTCGGGGCTCCGCTTGCCGGTTCCGGCTGCCTCAGCTGCGGGCTTTGCGTAGATGCCTGCCCGACGGGCGCGATGCGCGAGAGGCTTTCGCTCGTGAAGGCCGTGCCGCTCGAAACGACCGTAACGGAGACGACCTGCCCACATTGCGGGCTTGGTTGCCAGATAGCGCTTGAAACCTATGGGGACCTCCTTGTCAAGGCGGGCCCGGGCGCGGGTTCCGGCATTGGTACCGGCGGGCAGGGGCTGGTTTGCGGGCGCGGGAAATTCGGGTTTGACTGTTCGGAAGTCGACGCCCCGGAGGCCGGCCCGCGGCTGACGTCGCCGCTCATCCGCGACGGCCTGACGGGTTCGCTCGAGAACGCTTCCTGGTACGACGCGTTCGTGGCGGTCGCGAAGAAGGCGCAGAGCATGCGCGCGTATTACGGGCCCGGAAGCGTAGCCGTGTCGGTTTCGGACCGCCTAACGAACGAGGAGGCTTACGCGGCGAGGTCGCTGGCCCTTTCGCTCGGCGCGCGGGTCTTTTCTTTCAACAACAGGAAGTCCGCCGCGTCGGAGGTGTTCGGGGCCCCGGCTTCATCGAGCTTCGCGGAACTGCTGCATACGGACTATATACTCACGGCAGGGTTTGACTTCGCGGCCAACCCCGTGCTGGCAATGAAGCTCAGGCAGGCGGCGGCCTTTGGCGCCAGGATAGTCAGGATCGCGGCCAGCGGCGAAGGCGCAGGCGGCGGCGAAGGCGGAGGCGGCGGCGAAGGCGGCGGCAATGACGGCGTAGGCGGCAGCGGCGGCGGCGAAGGTTGGCAGGCGTCGTTCGGCGACCATATCGCAGGCGAAACGATCCAGACCGCGAACAACCTGAAACTGCTCTCCGGCATAGAAGCGGCCCTTCGCGGCGAGAAGGCGCCGAAGGAAGCCAGGCGGATCGCGCAGGAACTTCTGGACGCGAAGAAGGCGATGTTTGTCTACCAGCGCAATGTGCTGACAGCTGAAGCGGCCGCATTGCTTTGCCGTATCGCGCTCCTGTCGGGCCATGAGGGGACGCCGCGCGACGGCGTGCTCGAGATATTGCCCAAGTGCAACAGCAGGGGGCTGTACGACCTCGAGATCAAGGCGACGCCCGAGGACATAACCAGCAGCGGGCATGGCGCCGACGTCAGGGCGCTCCTTGTTTTCGGCGAGGATCCGGCCGGGCAGATAGCGGCGGCCGAGGCCGCGGGGGCGCTGCCGGCTGAATTGGCGGCCGCGAAAAAACTGCTGGGGCATATGCGTTTCCTCGCGGTCTGCGACACGCACCTGACGGAAACCGCGAAGGGCGCCGATGTCGTGATACCGATGTCGGGCTTTGCCTCCGCGGATGGGACATACACGAATACGGAAGGGCGCATGCTTGCGGTCAACCCCGCTACGGAAGCGCCGATCCCCTATGTCAACTGGCGCATCTGCCGCGAAATCGCGAACATCGCGGGCTCCGGCGCGGCGTGGGAAAACGAGGCTGACATCTCGCGGGAGATAAACGACGCCGTTCCGGTCTACAGGTACGCGGCTATAGGCGAGGCGCAGGTCTGGCCGGACGCGGAGACGGCGGAGGCGATAAGGGCGTCGCTAGCGCCGCCGGAAGCCGCCGCGGCCGGCAAGGGCAGGCTCGTAAGCCCGCTTCCGACGAGCGACCACCTTACGCGCAGCATCAACCGGCGGCTCGGCACGGCCGTCTATGGTGATTGACGGGGTTGTGGATATGCGGGGCAGGCGGACTTATGGAAATGCATTATAGACGGGCTTATGGATATGCGGGATTGACGGACTTATGGATATGCATGACAGGCGCTTTGTGATTATCACCGGGCTCTGGCCAAGGGAAGCGGGATACTCCGCGTTTCCGGAAACCGAGCCGGGGGATTTTGTCGCCTGCGCGGACAGCGGCTACATTGTTTGCGTGTTTGCCGGGATCCATCCGGATATCGTGATCGGGGATTTTGACAGCCTCACGGAGGCGGAGATATCGGGAATCGATGCCGCAGGCATCGAGCGGGTCGTCCATCCTTGCGAAAAAGACGATACGGACACGATGCTTTGCGCCAAGTACGGCTTGGCGCGCGGCTACGAGCGCTTTTTGATAGCAGGCGGGATCGGAGGCGGCTTCGGCCACACGATGGCAAACCTGCAGACGCTTTCATTCCTGACGGACATGGAGTGCGAGGCGATGATTGTAACGGATCGCGAGCGGCTCTTTATGGCCGACGGGGAGACTGTATCCGCGCGCCGCGAGGCGAGGCCGGCCGGGCCCGCCGTTTTTTCGGGCCGGCCGGGCGCGAAGTTCTCCGTGCTGTCATACGCGGAGCGCAGCTCGGGCGTCTATATCGAAAACGCCAGGTACGGGCTTTCGGACGCCGTCCTGACGCAGAGCTACCCTATCGGCGTAGACAACGAGTTCGTCAATGCTTCGCCCGTGACAGTCTCTGTCCGCTACGGGCGCCTGCTCATCATCGCGGAACGATAGGGGGCGGCGCGGCGGCGCGCCAAATGAACCGTCCCCGCGTTGGTCGGCGGGACGCCGAGGGCGGCGTCCCCTACGGGCGGTACCGATTAGAGGATTTCGGCGGCGGCCTTCAGGACCGAGGCGGCGTTTGGGAGGTAGGCGTCTTCGAGCGGCGGGGAGAAGGGGACGGGCACGAAGGGCGCGCCGACGCGCTTGATCGGCTTTTTCAGGGCGCCGAAGGCTTTGTCGGCTATGCGCGCCGCGATTTCGCCGCCGAAGCCGGCGTGCAGCGTGGCTTCGTGGGCGATGACGACGCGCCCGGTTTTCCTGGCAGAGGCGAGGATGGCGGCTTCGTCGAGCGGCGTAAGGCTGACGATGTCTATCACCTCTGCGGATACGCCGCGGCCGGCAAGCGTTTCCGCGGCGGCCAGGCAGTCGCGCACCATATAGCCCCACGTGACAAGGGAGATGTCCTTGCCTTCGCGGACGATGTCGGCCTTGCCGAAGGGCAGGGCGAAATCGCCCTCCGGGACGTCGGCTTCCATGCCGCCGAGACGCTTGTGATCCAGCAGGAGCACGGGATTGTCGTCGCGGATCGCCTGGGCCATTAGCCCCTTGGCCTTCGCCGGGCAGGAAGGGATGACGACCTTGAGGCCCGGGAAGTGCGCGAAAACGGTTTCAAAGGACTGGGAATGCTGTGCCGCGGAGCGGATCCCCGCGCCCATGTTCGCGTTGATGACCATGGGCAGGCATGTCTGGCCGCCAAGCATGAAGGACATCTTCGCGGCCTGGTTGATGATTTCGTCCATGCAGACGCCGAGGAAGTCCATGAAGGACATGACAAGGACGGGGCGGAGCCCCATTGCCGAGGCGCCGACGCCGAGGGCGATGATCTGCGCTTCGCTAATCGGCATGTTGACGACCCGCTTCGGGCCGAACTCGTCCAGGAAGTCTTTGTTCTTGCAGCGCACGTCCTCGCCGGCTATGAAGACCGTGGGATCCCGCCGCATTTCATGCCTGATCGCGTCGTCGCTCGCCTGGTTGTAGTTCATTGTCGCCATTGGCTACCTCTCCTTGTATACGTGCTCGAACATCGTGCCTGTATCCGGGTCGGGGCTCTCCCTGCCGTAGGCTACCGCGTCGGCGATCTCCGCCATGACGCGTTCCCGGACTGTCGCGAGCCCCTCTTCCGTTGCGACGCCTTCCGCGAGGAGGCGCGCCTCGAAACGCGGTATCGGGTCCATGTCGTCCGCCAGCCATCGCGCCTGGTCCACGGGATCCTTGTAGACATTGTTGTCGTTGATATAGTGTTGGTGGTGGCGCCATGTAATGCACTCGACCAGGGTCTGCCCGCCGCCGGCGCGCATCCGCCCAAGGGCTTCGCGCGTGGCCTCTTTCACGGCGACCGGGTCGTTGCCGTCGATCGTGACGCCGGCCATGCCGTAGGCCGCCGCCCGCTCCGCTATGCGTTCCACCTTCATCGTTTCGCGGCGGTATGTGGTTGAAGCCAGGTTGTTGTTCTCGCAGATGAAAAGGGTCGGGAGATCCAGGGCCGAGGCCAGGTTGAGCGCCTCGTGGAAAGAGCCCCTGTTGGTCGAGCCGTCGCCGAAGAAGGCGACGCAGGCCGCGTCCTTGCCCATATAATCCAGCGCGAAAGCGACGCCGTTCGCGATTGGCGGCCCGGCGCCGACGATGCCGTTGGCGCCGATGATGCCGATGCCAAGGTCCGCTATGTGCATGGAGCCGCTCTTGCCTCCGCTGTACCCTGTCCGCTTCCCGAAGAGTTCGGCGAACATCTTTCTGATGTCGCCGCCCTTGGCTATGATGTGGCCGTGGCCGCGGTGCGTGCTGACGATGCAGTCGGACTCCGTAAGCTCGCTGCATACCCCGACGGCTATCGCCTCCTCGCCGGAATAAGGGTGGACGAATCCGGGCAGCTCGCCGCTCTCGGCAAGCGCGGCCGCGGTCTCTTCGAAGGTGCGGATGCGAAGCATTTTCTCGTAGATGGACAGGTATTCTTCTTTTTTCAGGGCGATCATTTTTCCTCCCGCCGGCGGGGCTTTCGCTTGCTGTGCTTGTCTGCTTTCAATCGCTACGCTTGCATGCTTTCGTTTGTTTCGCTTGCCAACGATATTACATTATATAAAAAAATGCTGTATACTGAAACAACGAAAAGAGTATTGCCTTGGCAACGAAGCGGGCCGGCTCAAAGGCTTGCGTGGATTCCTGATGTTCGTTGCCGCGGCAATGATGGATGGGCCCTTAAAGGAGGTATGGATAATATGGCGTTAATGACTGGAGAACAATATGTCGAGAGCCTGCGCAAGCTCGGGACGCAGGTCTATCTTTTTGGCAGGAAGGAGCCGAACTGGGTCGACCACCCGATCATCCGGCCGTCGATCAATTGCGTGGCCATTACCTATGACCTGGCGCACGACCCGGAGCACGAGGACCTGATGACGGCGACGTCAAGCCTGACCGGGAACAGGATCAACAGGTTTTCGCACCTGCACATGAGCGCGGACGATTTGATAAAGAAGGTCAAGATGCAGCGGCTTCTGGGGCGCAAGACGGCTTCCTGTTTCCAGCGCTGTGTCGGCATGGACGCGTTCAACGCGGTCTTTTCGACCACTTACGAGTGCGACAGCAAGCACGGGACGAACTATCATGAAAACTTCAAGAGGTTCCTTGTAAACGTTCAGGACAACGACCTGACGGTCGACGGCGCCATGACCGACCCGAAGGGGGACCGCGGCAAGGGCCAGGGCGAGCAGGCCGACCCGGACCTCTTTGTCCGCATCGTCGAGCGCAGGCCCGACGGGATTGTCGTGAGCGGCGCGAAGGCGCACCAGACCGGCTCCATCAATTCGCACGAGCACCTCGTGATGCCTACGCAGGCGGTAGCCGAGAATGACGCGGCATATGCCGTGAGCTTCGCGGTGCCGTCGGACGCGCCGGGGCTCTTCATGATCTACGGGCGCCAGGCGTCGGACACGCGGAAGCTCGAGCCGGGCGCGGACGTCGACCTCGGCAACAAGAGGTTTGGCGGCCAGGAGGCGCTCGTCGTTTTCGACAAGGTCTTCGTGCCGAACGAGCGCATCTTCCTTTGCGGCGAATACGATTTCGCGGGCATGCTCGTAGAGAGGTTCGCGGGCTATCACCGCCAGTCATACGGCGGATGCAAGGTCGGCGTCGGCGACGTCATCATAGGCGCGGCGGCGCTCGCGGCCGAGTACAACGGGGCGGCCAGGGCGTCGCATGTCAAGGACAAGCTGATCGAGATGACCCACCTGAACGAGACGCTTTACAGCTGCGGCATAGCCTGTTCCTGCGAGGGGTATTGCACCGCGGCCGGGAACTTCCAGATCGACCTGCTGCTCGCAAATGTCTGCAAGCAGAACGTGACGCGGTTCCCGTACGAGATCGTGCGGCTCGCGGAAGACATCGCGGGGGGGCTCATGGTCACGATGCCGTCCGAGCTGGACTTCAAGTCGGAACTCAAGGTGCCTACGGCGGCGGACCTTTCGGTCGGCGAATGGTGCAACAAGTTTTTCGCCGGCGTGCCCGGCGTCCCGACCGAGAACAGGATGCGTATCCTGCGCTTCCTCGAAAACATCTGCCTCGGCAGCTCGGCGGTCGGCTACAGGACGGAATCTATGCATGGCGCGGGCAGCCCGCAGGCGCAGCGGATCATGATCGCGAGGCAGGGCGACATCGAAGGGAAGAAGAAGCTCGCGAAGGAAATCGCCGGGATCAAGGACTGAGTGCTGGCCGGCATCAAGTATTGCGGGGGCTGCAGGGCCTCCTACGACCGCAGGGCCGAGGCCGAGAAAGCGATCGCGGCGTCGGTCGGCTTGCAGGGCGCCGCGTACGTGAACGCGGTGGAAGGCGGGCGCTACGACATATTGCTCGTCGTATGCGGATGCAAGGCCAGGTGCCCGGACATCAGCCGGTACCATTGCAAAGACGCGATATATATTGACGGGCCGGGTACAGGCGTTAAACTATAGCCTTCACGCGAGAAGGCAGCCGGTGGAGGAAGCATAGCCGGAGACGGAAGCAAAGCCGATTGCGGAAGCACAGCAGGCAAAAAGACAAAGCAGGCAAAAGGATAGGACAGGCAATAAGGACAAGGCAGGCAAAAGGAGGAATTAAGGATTGACGGATATTGAAAAACTCTACAGGAGCAAGCTCGTGACGGCGGCGGAGGCCATATCGGGGCTGCCCGCGTCGGGCTCGCTGTGGCTGCACCACGCGATAATGGAGCCGAAGACCCTCGTACGGGAGCTCGTGGAGCAGCGCGAACGCTTTGACCGGCTGCGCGTCTGCCACATGGTGCGCAACGGGGGCGTCGACATCACGGAGCCAGGCTATGAAAAATACTTCATCGCCAACCCGCATTTCGCCGGCGCGAATTCGCGGCTGGCCCTCGCGGAGGGGCGAGCCGACTATACGCCCTCGTTCTTCCACGAGCTGCCAAAGCTGATACGGACGGGGCGCGTCGCCTGCGACGCCGTGCTCGTCCAGGTCAGCCCGCCGGACAGCGAGGGGAATTGCAGCATGGGGGCGAGCATCGACTACACGATGCAGGCGGCGCGCACGGCGAAGGCCGTCGTCGCGCAGGTCAATAAAAACGTTCCGCGGACGCTCGGGGACTGCTTCCTGAACGTATCGGAGTTTGACTATATCGTGGAGGCGGACGACGACCTGTACGAGATAGTGCCGCCGTCCATCGGCGACGAGGAGAAAGCGATCGGCGCGAACTGCGCCTCGCTTATCGAGGACGGCTGTACGCTGCAGCTCGGCATCGGGGGGATTCCGGACGCCGTGATGCTGTTCCTCGATTCCAAGAAGGATCTCGGCATCCATTCGGAAATGGTATCTGACGGCACGCTCGCGCTCTACGAAAAAGGCGTTATAAACAACTCGAAGAAATCGGACAGCCGGGGGAAGATGACCGTTACGTTCCTGATGGGCACGAAGAAACTCTACGCCTGGGCCCACGAAAACCCGGGCCTCGAGATGAGGCCGGTCGACTACGTGAACCACCCCATGACCATCATGCGGCAGACGAAGCCGGTCGCCGTCAATTCGGCGATCGAGGTCGACCTGCAGGGGCAGGTCGTGGCCGAGGCTATGGGGCTCAAGCAGTTTTCCGGCACGGGCGGCCAGGTCGATTTCATGCGCGGCTGCGCCATGGCCGACGGCGGGAAGGCCATCATCGCGATGCCTTCGTCTACGGTCAAGAAGGACGGGACGCGCATCTCGAAGATCGTGCCATTCGTCGCGCTCGGCGCGCCGGTGACGACGTCGCGCGTCGATGTCGACTTTGTAGTGACGGAGAACGGGGTCGCGGAGCTCAAAGGAAGGAGCCTGCGGGAGCGCGCCAGGGCGCTGATCGAGATCGCGCACCCGGATTTCCGCGCGGAACTGAAAGCGGAATACAACAAGAGGTTCATAGATTAATATGAGGGAGGATATGTAAAATGCAAGCATTGAAACTGGTTCCTACGATACTTTATTTTGACACGGTGAAGGAATGGGCGGAGGCCCAGCCAATCACGGAGCGCGACCTGCTCGTGACCAACGAGTGGCTGTACAAGCCGTATATAGAGCCGCTCGGCGTGAAGCCGGCCGTGATCTACCAGGAGAAATACGGCATGGGCGAGCCGTCGGACGAAATGATCGACGCGATCGTGGCTGACGCGAAGGCGTTTGAGTTCGACCGGATCATAGCCCTCGGCGGCGGCACGATCCTCGACATCTGCAAGGTGCTCGCGCTCGACGTGCCGGAGAAGTCGCTCGACCTGTTCACGGGCAATGTGCCGCCAAAAAAGGCGAAGGCGCTCGTGGCGGTCCCGACGACCTGCGGCACGGGCTCGGAGGTGACGAATGTCGCGATAGCGGAGCTGAAGAGCCTGGGCATCAAGAAGGGCATCGCGGTGGAGGACACCTTTGCCGACCTCGCCGTATTGATCCCGGAGACCATGAAGGGGCTGCCTTACAAGGTCTTTGTCACATCGTCGGTCGACGCGCTGATACACGCTATCGAGAGCTTCCTGTCGCCGAAGGCGTCGCCGTTCACGGAGGTGTTCTCGCGCGAAGCGGCCAGGCTTATCATGGACGGCTACAAGGCGGTCGTGGACAGGGGCGAGGACGCGCGCTTTGACTATATGAAAGAATTCCTGGTCGCGGCCAACTACGCGGGCATCGCGTTCGGCAACGCGGGCTGTGCCGTCGTGCACGCCCTGGCTTATTCGATTGGCGGCGCCTTCCATGTGCCGCACGGCGAGGCCAACTACCAGTTCTTCGCGGCCGTAATGAAGAAGTACGCGGCCAAGGCGCCGGACGGCAAGATCCGCCAGCTTACCGAATTGCTCGCGGAGACGCTCGGCGTGGACGCCGCTGACCCGGGTGCGGTGTACGAGGCGCTGGACGTCTTCCTCGGCAAGCTGATCGCGAGGAAGCCGTTGCGCGAGTACGGGATGACGGAGGCGCAGATCGACGGGTTCGCGGTCTCGACGGTGGAAAACCAGCAGCGGCTCCTCGTTAACAATTACGTCTTCCTTGAGGATTCCGAGATACGGGAAATCTTCGAAGAGCTGTACTAAACGTTGAAGAAATACTGTCCGGGAGGTGGTCGGGCTATGGTCGTAGCCAGTGTACTCATGAAATACCCTCGTTAACGATTGCATCATGAAAGGGGTATTTCAAATGAAAGAATTGAGAAATATAACGGTCGGGGCCTTGCTGGAAGAGACAGCAGGGCGTTTCCCGACGCATCAGGCGGTCAAGTACATCGAGATGGAATTTGACAAGACCTGGTACGAGTTCAACAACAAGGCGGACCGGATCGCGAGGGGGCTCCTGGGCATGGGTTTCAAGAAGGGCGACCACGCGGCGGTCTGGGCCACGAACTATCCGCAATGGCTGACGCTGTTTTTCGCGACGGCAAAGATCGGCGTGGTGCTGGTGACGGTCAATACGAACTACAAGGAGCACGAGCTCGAGTACGTGCTGAAGCATTCCGACTCGATGGCGCTGTTCATCTGCGACGGGCTGAAGGATATCGACTGCGAGAAGGCGATCTACTCCGTCTGCCCTGAGATCAGGTCCTGCGAGAAAGGGGAGATCCGCTCGGAAAGCCTGCCGTTTTTGCGCAAGGTCATTTCCTTTGACAACCATTATGAAGGCATGTACCACTGGAACGACATCGAGGCCTTCGGCGTCCTGGTTTCCGACCTCGAGTACCAGGCGGCGAAGGACAGCACGGATCCCGACGAAGTGATCAACATGCAGTATACGTCCGGCACGACAGGGTTCCCGAAGGGCGTGATGCTGACGCACAACAATATCGTCAACAACGGGCAGTCCATCGGGGACGGCATGAGGTTCACGGAAAACGACAGGCTGTGCATCCCCGTGCCTTTCTTCCACTGCTTCGGCATGGTCCTCGCGGTCCTGGCCGCGGTGACGCACGGGACCACGATGCTGCCGCTTCTGTGGTACACGCCCATGAAGGTCATGCACACCGTCGAGTACGAGAAGTGCACCGCCGTGCACGGCGTGCCGACCATGTTTATCAGCATCCTGGAACACCGCGATTTTGAGAAATACGACTATTCCACGCTCAGGACAGGGATCATGGCGGGGTCGACCTGCCCGATCTCGGTGATGCAGGCATGCGTGGACAAGATGAACATGAAGGACATCATCACGGTGTACGGCCTTACGGAGGCCGCCCCCGGCTGCACCATGACAACCGTGACCGATACGGTGGAGCGGCGCGTCGGCACGGCCGGCCGCTCCTTCCCGTTCATGGAGACGAAGATCGTCGACGCGGAAAGCGGCGAGGACCTGGGCGCGAACGTGTCCGGCGAGTTTTGCGTGCGCGGCTACAACGTCATGAAGGGGTATTACAAGAACGAAGACGCGAGCCGGGCGGCAGTCGACAAGGATGGCTGGCTGCATACCGGCGACCTGGCGGAGATAGACGACGAGGGGTATTACAAGATCACGGGCAGGATCAAGGACATGATCATCCGGGGCGGGGAGAACATCTCGCCAAAGGAGATCGAGGACGTTATCTACAAGTTCGAGGGCGTCCGGGACGTGGCCGTGGTCGCCGCCGCGTCGCACAAATACGGCGAGGAGGTCTGCGCCGTCATCGTGCCGAAAGGCGGGGCTTCGCTGTATGAGGAAGAGATACAGGCCTATGTCAACAAAAAGCTCGCGAAGCACAAGACGCCCAGGTACGTGGTCTTCATGGAGAGCCTGCCGCTGACCGCCAGCGGGAAGGTGCAGAAGTATATACTCCGCGAAACGGTGAACGAGACGCTGGGGCTGGACGGCGCGCAGGAATAGGGCTGGCCGGGCGGGCCGGGAAACGCCGGTGCTGGCCGGGCGGGCCGGGAAACGCAAGGGCTGGCCGGGCGGGATTAAAAACCGATTAAAAAGAGAATATGGGGTTGACAAGTGCGCGTAACAATGTTATGTTACGCGCATAACATTGTTACGCGCAGTGATACAGGGAGGCGATACGGATGGAAGAGATATCAAAGAAAGACTTGCTTGCGGAGACGGGGATCTCCTACGGGCAGCTCTACCGCTGGAAGCGCGAGGGGCTGATTCCGGAGGAGTGGTTTGTCAAGCGGGCCTCGTATACGGGGCAGGAGACGTGGTTCCCCAGGGAGCGGGTCCTGGAGCGCGTCGGCTTGATCCTTGAAATGAAGGACGAAGAGTCGCTGGAAGGGATACGCAGGAAGATCGTCGGGGAGGACGACGGCGAGCTCGGCGGGCTGATACGGGCGGCTGTCATGATGGCCGGAAATGACGGGGCGCCTGCTCGGGCGGTCCTGTTCGAGACGAACGACGGGAAGCATTTCATCCTGCTTACGAAGGATGGCAGGGCGTTGGCCGACGGCGGGGTCAGGCCGCTCATGGCGCTTACGGAAAAGGAGATAGGCGACCGCGTCAGGGCGGAAGGGAAAGCGGCCGCGCGGGCGGAAGCGGAAGCGGGATTGGATGCGGAAGCGGAAGCGGAAGCGGAATGAAGGGAGGACAGAGATGCCAATTATCATGAATTTCAGCAATGCCGGGAGCGGGTCGGACGGCAAGATCGACGGGGTCGGCACGATACAGGGCGGCGTGTACGGCAGGCTGCGGGTCAGCGGGGTCTGCACGGTCGAGGGCGACCTGGAGGCAGAGACGCTTGATATCGACGGCGTCTGCACGTGCACGGGCAATGTCGAGGCGAAATCGTTTGACTGCGATGGCGTCATAACGATAGAGGGCAATATGCGGGTCGGGACGGCGGACATTGACGGCGTCATAACAGTAAAAGAGGACAAG
>Ga0082212_10007539_pt1 | contig 14370 bp, 15 predicted proteins | sample TergutNt197P3_FD_71548 | JGI IMG/M metagenome (GOLD analysis project Ga0082212, IMG submission 71548) | Neocapritermes taracua P3 segment gut microbial communities from Petit-Saut dam, French Guiana - Nt197 P3 | ecosystem: Host-associated > Arthropoda: Insects > Digestive system > Gut ... | reverse complement strand
AACAACGGGAGAGAGATACGGCAACGTTTTTTCTACGATTTCTTCACTCACCGATTCGATTTTGCGGTACTCCGGTGCTTTTGTCCGACCGGCTTTAAGCCCATCAACGCTCAAGAGGGCGTGATAGGTCGGCGGATCAATCCAACCAAATTTTGCACCGTGCTTGAACGCCTGTTTGATGATGCTGACATACCGATTGATTGTTTTTCGCTTCAATCCTTGCTCAACCCATTGGTCTTGCAGGAACGCAAGCGAAAGAGGGGCGAAATTGTTTGTCGATTCGTGCCCATAGTGCTGTACCAGCAGGGCAACGGCATTGCGGCAATGGTCGAAGGTAGCAGTCAGTTCGCCATCCTTGACGTAATACCGCTCTGCCCATTCGAGAAAGTGTACTGCCAGTTCTTTGCAGGAAATACCCGTTTTTGACCGGGTAGGGTTCATCACTGTCTGCCTCAAAAAAGGTAGAGCCATTGTAACCTTCACCAAATCCATCATCATAGCCTTCGGTGAAACCATCCTTAAAATCTTCCATTCTCATTATTCATTCTCCTTTCAAGAGGAAAAGTATCTGACCACCAGCACCACAAAACACTTGTGATTACAACCGGTAATCAGGGTACAGTCCATTACAGACCGGATACTGTGTTACAAGGTTTCTCATTGTTCTCAAGCAACCATTCAATTATCCTGTTATGGTAGGCATGCCGTTTCTCTGCATCTGATAACATCTGCAATCTATCATCAAAATACGCTATCGACTCTTCGATTATCACGTCAAGCGACTTTGCTTGATCTGGTGTTGGCTTACTATCAGACTTTCTCGGAGTATCCGTCTTCGGTTCTTTGTCCGTATCCTTTGGTGTTGCAGAGGACTTTTTCCCTGACAGTTCCCCGTTGATTTTGGAGGCGTAGGACCCTGTACCGTTTCCAGTCGTGGTCATTCCTTTTTCTTGTGTGCCCATAGGCACATTCTTAACATCACTCATTCAATTACCTTTCAGTTGTTAAAATGTTCTCTGTAGCCCATATTAAATTCCGCTTGTCGTCTCCGATTCCGAGGATTTTCTGGAAATTTCCTATGCAGTCAGAACGTGAAACTCTTGTTTCGTTGATTCTATTATAGAGTGAAACTTGAAAAGTGATATTTTGGAAATTAAATTTTTTTACAGTCAACACACGTTTCTGGCAAAATACATCCTTCCCATATCGGGTCAAGTGTTCACAGTGAACACCCGAAATAGGGAGGCAATTTTGTTCACGGTAAACAAAGCCGGTGTTTTTGGAGAAATTCGGGTTCAATTCCCCCAAAGGGCGTTTGGTGGTAGAATAGAATGGGGGTTGTTCAATCGAAGCGTAACAAAACCGACGTAAACAAAATGCAAACAGGCAACGAAAAATTCATCATCGACGCAGAATTCAAAACTCTCTTACCGCCTTTGTCGGCAGAAGACTTCGAGAATTTGGAAAAATCTATTTTGGCGGATGGGTGCAGAGATGCTCTGATAATCTGGTCAGAGGAACGAATTCTAGTTGACGGATATAATCGTTTCGCAATTTGTGAGAAACACAATCGACCATACGAAATAGAAACAAAATCATTTTCGGATAGGGACGAAGTGATGGACTGGATGATCGAGAATCAGAAGAGTCGCAGGAATATGAACAAATTCTTGTGGGCGGAAACGGTATTGAAACGCAAGAATAGAATCGCATCGGAGGCAAAAAAGAATCAAAGAGCGGGTGGTGGGTCGGTTCGTTTGAAATCAAACAAACCGGTCGATACACTTGACACTCTCGCAAAACTAGCCGGTATTACTCGTGATGCTCTGTACAAAGTGAGCGTTATTTTAACCACTGCCGCCACCAATCCTACCAACCTAAAACTACAATGGCAGATCGACCAACTACGAAAGGGTGATCCTGACATTTCAATTAGCGGTGTCTATAAGGAACTTCGACAGCCCACGAACAAAAAAGCAACGAAATCAGTCATTACCATTGAGGACTCCACCTTTGATCTGATACGAGAGCAATGGGGTGATAAAGAAGTTTTGGAGCAAGAAGGCATAATCCCGAAAGCAAGGGCGGAAATGTCGCCGGGTTTGGAAGAACAAATCAATCATATCCTTGCCACCATTGAAGAACTTGAAAAGCAGTATCCCGAACCGGCAGACCGCATCGACATCTATAATACACTGGACAGGTGGTTAACCGACAAAAAGAGAGACTTGATACTGTCGGAATTATAGTCAGTTTCGGTGTTCAAGTTTCAGGGGCTTGGGTTATCTCTAAAATATGCGTCTACCTTGACAATATCAGGTGTCTATGGTGGGTAACTGAAAGGAAATAGTCGGTCTGGTTACTGTCGGTTAGTACACTAAAATCACTACCCGAAATATGCTGTTTTACCTTCGGAAACAAGGACTGAACATACCTGCGTGATCAAGCCCTTTCAAAGCGTGGGAGTGGGGGCATGAGATAGTAAAAACGAACAGTAAAAAAGTGTGTTCCGTGCTTGTTGGAAAAGGGATAGAACACGGTTTCACATTCCTGATACTTTCCGATTTAACCCCTATTGGCTTGCCTCCAGCAAAGCACGCTTTTTCTCTTCCGTGTCCGCTACGTCTAACGGTAAATTGCCCTGATTGTCCTTCAAGTCGGTTCTTGCTCCCTTTTTTAGCAAAAATTCCAATGCCTCAACGGAACCATGTTTGGCTGCCCAATGGAGCGGAGTTTCGTCATCGCCATCAAGAGCGTGAATATCGGCACCCGCTTCCAGCAACATTTCGCATATTTCCTCATGCCAATCCCAAATGGCTTGATGAAATGCCGTCCGCTTTGCATTGTCGCCAGCATGAATGTTTGCACCGGTATCCAAAAGTAGTTGGCATGATGCTCGACTCCCAAAAATGGTAGCACACATAAGCGGTGTTCTGCCTTCGCCCTCTCGTACTTCAAGATTATCAACTTGACAAATGAGTCTTGTAAGCGTTTCAGTATCGTTTGACATTGCAGCAATATGGAGGGGATGCAGAGGAGGAGCGAGGTAAAACATTTTCAGTGCTGGCTCGTATCCTTGTTTTGCGGATTCACGTAACCATTTCGTCGATTCTTGTTTGTTCTCGTCAACGCCATCCCCATCGTAGTAAGAAGCAGCAAGATTAAACTGTGACTCTGCATGCCCTTGCTCTGCCGCTTTGTGCCACCACATAACTGCCGCCTTGTTGTCCTTTTCTACGCCATCACCATTTGAGTAAGCAATGCCGAGTGAGCATTGAGCCTCTACATGACCTTGTTCCGCCGATTTTCTGAACCATTTAACCGCCTCCGATTCATTTTCACTAATACCCTCTCCGCACATGTAACAAACACCGAGGTTATATTGGGATTTGGCAATTCCCTGCTCGGCGGCTTTTCGCCACCATTTGACCGCCTCCGCTTTGTCTTCGTCAACACCATCGCCGTTATAATAATGCAAACCAAGATCAAATTGTGCCTCGACATCTCCCTGTTCTGCTGCCTCTTGGCACTGCTCACGGGTATTCGATTTCAGCGTATTGAGAACTTGTATCGCTCTTCCGTTGCCTTGCTCGGCGGCTTTATGCAACAAGTCAAATCCTTCATTTCTGTCTGATTCGACACCATCACCGCTGAAGTAACAGCGGGAAAGAACGAACTGGGCATCTGAATATTTCTGTTCCGCCGATGCTTTCAACCATTTGATTGCTTTCACTGGGTCTTTGTCCACTCCTTCGCCGTGAAGATAGCACCGCCCAAGTTGATATTGTGCTTCTGCGTCTCCCTGTTCCGCCACTTGTTGCCACCACTTGACCGCTTCTTGCTTGTCTTCATTGATCCCTATGCCATAGAAGTAAAACAGACCAAGATTGTACTGTCCCTGCATCTCACCTTGCTCCGCCGCTTTTCTGAACCATTTGACCGCTTCTACGTCATCTTGCTCCACACCATCGCCTTCGTGGTAATGAATAGCGAGAATGCACATCGCCCTTACGTCTCCATGCTCAACTCCCTCCCTACACCGTTCGAGTCGGGCTTTTATTGTTTCCTCCTTGATATATGTAAGAATTTGTTGCGTCTGCTCATGTTCCTGTTCGCTGAATTCTTGTAACCATTTGATCGCTGCATCAATATCTTCATCAAGGTCTCTATCATCTAAATCGTAATAAGATGCGAGTTCCGTCTCTTCGGCGGTTCCTTGTTCGGCAAATTCTAGTAACTGGTCGATTGCTTTTTGCATCCACTTTGCCGCTTCGTTTTCGTCTTTATCCACCCCATCACCCTCATCGTAACGGCGAAAAAGATCGAAGAGTGCTTGTGTATGTCCAAGTTCCGCCGCCTTTCGAGAACGCGAGATCGGGTCTTCCATTTTGTTGATCTCGATATAGTCGAGAGCACGCTGTGCCTGTTTGAGTCCCTGCTCGGCTGCCTTTTGATACAACCGTACAGCCTGATCGTTATCCACTTCAACACCGTGTCCTTTGGCATAGGCATTTCCAAGGTTAAACTGGGCAGCGGCAAGTCCTTGATCAGCCGCCTTCTGAAACCATCGTACTGCCTCCGTGTGGTCAACTTCGACACCGTATCCTTCGGCATAAGCATTGCCAAGGTTTAATTGAGCATCGCCATGTCCTTGCTCGGCGGCTTGACGCATCCACTTGACCGCCTCCACATAATCTTTCTCAACGCCTTTGCCGAGGACATAACTGACTGCGAGAAAGTACATCGACTCTGCGTCCCCTTGTGCGGCTCTGCTACGGCACCATTGGATCAAATCTTCCGCTTCCTCTGCGTCGGTATCGGTAATGCTGGTAATGTATTCGACCATCGCCCCGTTGTTTTCTGCATGTTTTTCCAAGAATTCCTCTGCCTTTACTATGTCGAGCGGAGTCATATCATATTTGTCTCTGGAATAGACATCCGCTCCCTTTTCAACGAGTAATTTGGCAACTTCGACGTTCCCTTTTTGGGCTGCCAAGTGAAGCGGTGTTTGACCATCGTTATTTTTTACATGGACATTTGCTCCCTTGGTAGTAAGGAATTGGGCAATTTCAACGCCCTGCTGCCACAGTGTTACGTTGCCGTACCATACTGCCAAGTGGAGCGGAGTGTCGCCGCTATGGTCTTTGGCATGAACATCCGCTCCGTTGGAAACAAGCCATTGGGCAACCTCGACATTCCCTTTTTGGACAGCCAAATGGAGAGGAGTTGAACCCGCATAGAGTAACGGAGAACCAAGGACGACACCATAGGACAGGTAAGATTTGCGAGTCTTGGCATTTACGTCGACTCCATTGGCAACAAGAAATTTGACAACTTCAATTTTGCCAAGTTCCGCTGCCTTATGGAGTAGGGTTTCGCCTTCTGTATTTACCACATTTACGTCATTTCCATATTCCGCAACAAATTTGTCAATCTCTTCTTGTTCTGTGTCAGTAAATTGTACTTGACTCTCTTCCATTGCTCTATTCCTTTCAGTTTACCTTGTTTATGTTCTACTGTTTTTCGTCAAAATTTGCCCTTCGACTTCTTCAATTCTTTCCCCTGCACCTGCTTATATCGTTCCTCATTGCTTTTTCCTGTTTGCTTATAATAGCAAGTACAGCACAATGGAAAATACTTGACAGAAGGTTCACGCCTTTGGCATTCTGGACAAAACAATCTTGGATCACGTGAATCAAAATATGATGGTTTTTCTGTCCATCGCTTTTCCTCCCAATTATTACCATGATAATCGTCATCATGCCAGTAACTATTATTGCTTCTATTATCATTTCTGTACCAGTCATCATGTTCAGTATTATCACAAAAATCATATTGTATCGTTACAGAGTTGGAAATGGGCTTATGGGTTACGACACCATGTTCAATGGGCATTTTGACAATATGTTCATTATCATTGTCTATCGCCAGTCCGCACAGCGATTTGCCTTTTGCATCAATTTCATTGACATCGGCACCGAATTCAATCAGGTACTTCGCAATTTCAGTTCGACCATCAAGAATTGCCTGTTGAAGCGGAGAGAGTCCATTGTTATCTTTGACGTTAACATCCGCTCCGTATTTTATCAAGTTTAACACGATTGCAACGTCATTCGATAAAACAGCATAAAGTAACAGTGTTTTCCCCACATCATCTCTTACCGTTACCAATTCTGGGTTATCTCTCAAAATGAGATGAATCACATCCAGTTGTCCATTTTCTATTGCGTTAAACAATGCCAAAGTCATTTGTTTTTGATGCTTTCATGAATGCTATTTCGTCAAGAAGGTTATGTAGGGGTATAACAGGGCTATGAAGGGCATTAAAATCAAAATAGCCAAAGCATACAGCGACTAACAGTGTGCTCTACGGACAGTTATACCCCTATGCACTGTTTCTGTCATTACTGCTTTTTCTTTTTTCGCTCATTGTAACACTGACGGCATAAGGGAAAATGTTTGACGGAACTTTCACGCTCTCCGCACTCTGTACACAACTCGCCAAACGGATGCAACTCTTCCTTCTCCCAATAACCATACATCTGACCACCGGTATAATGTTCTGCCTTCTCCCAATTATTGTCATCATAATCGCCGTCATAGTCGTAGTCATTGCTACCATCGTCGTCTCTATTTGCTTCTTTCGCCATTGTTTATTCCTTTCCTTTGAATTTGTAAAACCCACACCTTCCACGCCACCATGATTCTTATCAGGTGTTATCGAGTATCCCTTTTATTAAAGCGATAGCCAGTAAAACCCACATAATATCAATCATCGCATCACCCATTGTTAATTGCATCTCCTATTGTTAGAGGTTTCCGTTACGGAACATCACGTAAAGCCAAGCGAGTAAAATCATCACAAAAATACCGTGAAAAATTGATGGTTCATCAGCCATAATATCGCTCCTTTCTAATGAGTACCTTGTTGTTATTATTTCCATTCCTGTTATTTGCCACTTCCGGTCAATAAATTTACCAATCTTTCAATTTTTGTATTTGTTTCCCATATTTCAGATTATCAGTCAAAGTCCCAATCGACTATTCCTCCCCTGTTCCATCCTGCCGCTTTTTGTTCGGCGACTGATCTATGTCTTTGCCACTCTTTATATTGTTTCCATATATCATATTTAGTTTTTTGCCATTCTTCGGATTTTAGCCACTCTTCGTCATATTCTTCAGTTTTTAGCCATTCTTCATATTCTCGTTGTTGCCCCTCTTCTACATGTTTTAACCACTCTTCATATTCTCGCTTCTCTGCTTCACTACGTATGCGTTCTGTTTCCTGTTTTTGCTCTTCTTCCATACGCTTTCGCTGCTCTTCTATGTCTCTACACAATGATTGGTACATTTGCCACTTTTCGTACCATATCTGAATATCTGGGTTCAGCCAGTGCATGATCAGTTCGACCTCTTCGTTGGTCAGACCTGCCAAAGAAGACCCACTGCCTGCGATACCGAGTTGCTTAACGGCATCAAGGATTTTTTTGCTATCGACATTCAACTGCTTCGATAGGGCATAAATGCGAATCATGTCCGTTTCAGTCACATGTCCTTCATTGTCGAAAAACTGATTTTCGTTCATTGTCATTTTATACTCCCAATATGCTTCACTTCTTGCCATGACGGTTATGACCACTGGACTTTGCCTTCGGAGAGTGCATCGGAAAATAGTCTGGGCTGTCTGGGCTATGTGTATCGAAGTCTCTGTCGGGGTCTATATCATGCTCTTTCAATATCCTGTTCATTTGTTTGAGCGGGATGTCTGCGTGGACGGCACACTTTTCTGACACCTGGATTAAACATGTTCCATCGACATAATCTGTAACGAACATGATATTGTCCATTGGTATCAATGTTTCTTTACATGCTTGTTCACCATTAAAACTTACCCAACTGATTGTTTTTAATGTCGCCATGTCAATTTCCTTTCGCTGTACAGTTTTTCGTTTGACGGACAGATCGCTACCGCTTTTCAAAGGTTTTCCACCGAACCGGCAGGACATAAGAAAAGGGCGTTAGCATCTGTCGCTATGCCCGGTGTCAGTGCAAGAACCGTTCCACACAACATGACCCAACACCCCGTATTACTACGGGACGCAAGTAAAATGTTGTGGGCATGCGGTGTCAAGAATCAACATGGATCACCCGAAGGAACCTCCGGGCAATCCTTGAAAACTCTTTGTCTCAAAATCTTTGCACTGACTTTGGCATAGACAAAATGACTTTTCTGTCCAACTAATTGTAAATTTCGTTCGATTTATCAGTAATTTCGATAATCATTCTCCGGGATTTGCAGGGAACTCCCCCGCAGCCTCGCCGATTCTACCCTGATTTTAGGGTGAAATCAAGCCCCAGAGCAATTTTCTGAACCCTGACATCGAACCTCGGTCATGTTGTGTGGAATGTATCGTATAGGCAGCCTCCCATAAGTTGAGGGTTGAAAATATCCGAACTGCGAACCACTCGCAATTTCTTATCACTGTTATCTACCGCACCCCGGCAGGTTTTTTTAGTCCGTCAGGAAAATTGTCGTCCCCGCAGTCCGTTGACAAAACTTTTCTGTTTTGTTATTCTCGCGTTACCACATTGACGTAACGCTCCGTACTAACAAAGAGGTCAGAACAATGACAATGACGAACATGAAATTATTCCTGAAACAAAAGCCCGAAGAGCAAGCCAAAGCATTCCTTGACTGGTTTTGTCCGGTTGACGAACTCCCGGCACGAGCGGCAAAACTCGCCGAAATTGTGCGGAAACTGGCAAAAAGTTCCAAAATTGACAGCGGCAAAATGTCTGTCAGACTCAAGAATAATTGCCCGTGTAAAGGTTCGTTGTACGATAACGTCAGCGTCTTTGGCGACGACGATAAAGTTGTCTATACGATCACACCGGCTCTTGGGCATGATACACGTCAGACCGAGTTATGGGGACTCGAAAATAATTTTGAGATGCCGCTTGTTGTAGGCGACCTCGATAGTGTGTACAAATTTCTGGGTTGCTCTGTCTGATTTTTTGCGAGTGAGGCGTGTTATGGAAGGCACGTTTTGACATTTTTTTACCAAAGAATGCGGCAACTTTTAGCCGATTTAGAACAAATTCAATGCTCCCGACCCTTGCCGACTTCTGACTTAAGATGGGCGAGCATGCTACAAGAACAGGAAATTGGGTTATTGATACAGTCGGCAGCATAAATTGCACCGATGGGAAAGAGAGCGGAAAAGACTTTGGGAGAAAACAGAAGCCCCGCCGAACGTTGTAATCCGACAGGGCAGTAGTGGGATCATTCGTACATGTCAAAAATCCCATGCAAAAGTGCTACAAGAAATAGCACGATCAAAACTTCCATCATAACGATCACCTCCCTTCATAATCTACCGGTCTTGAGAGCCATGTAGAGCCACGCCATCAGCACGAGAACCATGATCTTGCCGAAAACTTCGCTTTCCAACATAAGACCTCCCTTGTTAGAATGAAAAAAATAGTCCCATCGGCACACCCGATAGGACACGAAAAGAGGGGGAGAGACTCCGAGTCCCTTCCCCCTATAACGCTTTCGGTCTATGCCGATTCTCTCTTGTCCGCAATGAAGTTATTCCACGAGTCGTTATACCGCCGCCGGTACTGGGAAATGAGTCCCGCCGATACTCCGTACTTTTTTGCAACATCGCCGGTGGTATGTCCGTAAGACAAGGCTTTTATGATTTCCTGATCCCTCGGCGTTTGCTGTTGCAACCAATCATCGTAGAAGTCGATTTTGAATTGCACCGTGTCCGCAACGTTCTCCCGCCGATTTCTTGCAAGGTAACGTGTACCGGTGTTTTCGGAGTCTTCCAAACTGAACACTTCACACCGACCGAGCATTCTCGTATGTTCTGCAAGAACGTCGACGGTGCTTGTCCCAATGAAACGTCGCCCTGCCCGATAGCGTTTGGCAGCAAATTTCATAAGCGGCGTGTAGTACACCTCTTTTCCCCTACGAACCAAAGAGCGGTACATTTCGTAGGCGATAGCCGTCATCTCTTGGACGGCATCATCGAAGTTATCCGCTTTGAGTCGCATGACTCTCTTTGCAAAAAACCGGAAGTGTGGTAACATCTTGACGTACAGGACATCGAAGGAAACGGGAGCGGACGGAGCGGAGTAAATAAAAGTCGGCATTGTAGTACCCTTTCATGTTGTATCGGGATATAAAAGTAGTAGTGTTATTCCCGATAGGTTGCGGGATATATCGAAGTGATTGTCCCTCTACCCTAATAGCAAAAGGGGGGTTTTTATGTTTAGACAAGTCCTTTTTTCGTGATGTAATACGCAAGGGGGTTGATTCACAATAGAATTTTTTGTTACAATGAATAGCCCGAAGTCGGGAACTCGGAATTTGTATGATTGAAGGTAAAAGTCATGCGGTCTCGTGGTAGATAACAGTGATGAACAATTTTTTTCACTCTAACAACAGAGATCAAACTATGATGACAGCACTTTCGAGAGCATTGAACACCTACCGACCGAATGAACAGGCTTACGTGACCGAACTGGTCAGCCTTCGCAGAGAAATTGAGTTTTTGGAAGACTTCACCGACGAGTCCCCGTCGCATCGGTCATTGGCACCGGCGATTGAGGATTTGAGAGAGCGGGAGACGGCGATCAAGGCAGCGTTACGGGAATCAGAGTTGCCGCCGGTTCCCGATGAGTTGCGGAACCCGTTTACGAGACGGCGGACTCCTGACGAGAAAGAGTACATCCGGCAGTTGATAAAGAAGCATAGCAAGAAGCGGAAAAAGATTGTACCGGCTGGATGAAAGCGGTAACGTGGGGCAATCAATGGACGTGCTGCTGGACGAGAGAATGCCCCGAATGGCAACACCACGCGGGGCAAAAAGATGTCAGTAATTCTGGCAGTAAAAACCGTGAAATTTCTGTTTCGTTCTGTAATTTCCAATGTTGTCAGTGTCCTCTTTTCGGCAAACGGGCAGTTGCACCGACTTGCAACGATTCGACAGAGCCTACAAATTGTGGGCTTTTTTCTTTTTCCTGTAACTCCGTGCGAGCCGATTCAGACGCTTGCCGCACCGGAATTCGCACCGGAGAAATTTTGGGCTGTGCCTCTGGTGCAAAATTTTGCACCAGAGCCCCCAAACCGGCGGCACGTTCAATGTCTGACTCCCGAATTTGGAGGTAACAATTTTTCGCAATTTTGGATGAATGACCAATCCATTTCGATTCCAAGAATGCACCGTGCTCTGCATAGACTTCTGTTGACCGGCTTGCCCGCATGTTGTCGAATGGACGTGGGATTGGTTCCAAACCAGCCTTCTGCACAATATCAGAAAATGTTGTACCCAAGTTTTGACCCGGACGATAACGATTGATGACTAATTCTTTTCCTTCGCTAGACGTATCTTGAAAAAGTCGCTCAAGTTCGACTCGGAGTTCCGGGAACAATGGAACTTCTCGACTCTCTTTACCTTCGTACCGCTCCGTTTTGGTGGATTTAACAAGCAATCGGTGTGTTTCCCATTTCACATCCGCCCACCGTAACGGCAGTATTTCGCAAGGGCGCAAAGCACCGATACGAGCAAGAGCGATAATGACCCGCCAATCTTGGCAAGGAGAAGCGTCCAACAGTCGGTAGTATTCGACCATCGTAATTTCTCTATCTTTGTCCCGATTGATGAAGGAACCACGTCTGACACCCTGAAGTGGGTCTTGGTCTTTGGTAATCCATTTTTCCTTTATCGCCCAATTAAAAACCGCCTTGACTTTTGTAATTGACCCGGCTACCGTTGCTTCCACAAGCGGCTTACCCGTTCTCGGATTGCAATAGTCCGACCGTAAGAACATTTTCCATTGCTCGAAATGTTCCTTTGTCAATTTTCGCAAGTTGATTTCTCTGTCAAAAAAGGAAAAAAGACGGTGTTCGACATAATCGTAAACCGCAAGTGTCGATGCCTTAACATCTTTTTTTTGCTTACGAAATGTTTCCCACAGTTTGCCCAAAGTGTGATTCTGAATTGTAATCAACTTGGCTTTCGACAGTTTGACGAGCATATCATCCGGCAAGTTCCCAAGCCACACCGACGTTTCTGATGAGAGCGGCAGACCTGCCAGACGGCAGGAGATGATTTCCTCTATCCGACTTCGGATCGTCTCTGCAGCCTTCTTACACATTTTTCCGAGCCGGACTCTCGGGCGTTGCCCGTTGCCATCAGAAAATTGGGCAACCCACGCCCCCTGTTCCTTAAATAGGCTTGCCATAAGATTAGACTCCTTTCGTTGTTGTTGTTTCCGCAGGAACGACCAGTTGCTTTTGCAAAAAGTCTTGTATGTCTTCCAAACGAAAACGGACGCAACGCCCAATCTTGATGTATGGCAACTTGCCGTCTTGCCGGAGATAGTCGATTTTCCGTTCGCTAAACTGTAGCAATTTTGCTACTTCTTTTTTGTTCATGATTACATTCATTCAGATACTCCATATGCTTGTTAAAGGTAACTACCAAATGAGCAAGAGAGAAGGATTTCTCGCTTGCAGGTGATGAGTCTTTTTCATTTGGTAAAAACGGGATTAAGAGAACCGCATACCAAAGCAAGCGAGAACCTATTCGGTTCATTGAATCTCTTAATCTAACATGCACAGGTAGGCAGACATCACGCTGCTTGGCTGGAGCCGACGTCATGAACGATATGCGAACATCCCGAACACGATAACCCTATTGGTTTCACTATTGTAGCCTTTGTGCTACGTCGACTCATGGCTTAATTTAATATGCCCCCATGGCACCAAATAAAAACAAACTGTCAATACCCTTTATGATAATTTTTCCAAAATTTTCTGTTTTACTGTTTAATGCTAGCCGGTGCTTGTCAGTGCAAGTCGAAAGTTTTTGGTCTCTTGGCAGTGACCGGGGCAACTCCGGCGTGCCAAAAGAAAAAAATTTTTCTGGCACTACCAAACGCCCCGCAACCGATCCGTGAAAATATTTTTTCTTTTGTCACTTCTCCGTTGCGAGCCCTACCTCTTTCGGAAAGGACTCCACTTGCCCTCGTTGGGGCAATAGGGTGGGGCTCAACTCCGAACAAAAAGGGGTTGGCTTGTCCCCCCTACCCATCCCATCGCCTCACCCTGCGATTGTGAAGGGCGAGACGACGGGACGGGAAGGGGGAACGGGAAAAATCCCTCAGACGGCTATCGCCGCCAACGAAGGTCAGGAGGCTCCGAACACATTTTCCGTGCCCTTTCTCTCGCTCGGTCAATCACATCCTTATCAATCGTCTCCCAAGGTTTCTCTTGTTCCTCCCGTGGTTTTCCCAATGGAATGCCCGTCTTGATTTCCGTATGAGTTGCAATGCGGTTTAATTTCTGGTGGAACTCGCCACCTATCTTGCGACTCCAATCGTTCAGCAACAACATTGAATCCATCCGACTCGCCTGTTCCCCATAACGAACTGCTGATGCCTTCGATAGACAGCCCAACGCTTGCCTTTCCAATTTCACTGGGTCGCACGATACACGGGCAGGTGCTATCCATTCGGCTTTATCGTCTATGCTCTTGCCGGGAAAATGGTGCCAGAACAATGACCGGATTCTATCCCAGAGAGGATGATTTTTCTGTTTGTATTCCTTGCCGTCAATTTTGGGTTCCGCCAAGATGCGTACCCAATCGTGAGTCAGCAAATTGATTATCGCCCATTCATTGCCGAATAAATCATCCACGTTATTATAGCCCATCGCTTTCAATGCTGCCCGCTTAACGCTTATTTCAAAACGAGTGATAGGACGGTCACTGTTGACCCATTCGTCCCCCATTTTTTCATGCAGTAACTTTTGTTTCGGCGTGGCAAACCCGCTCCCGCTCCCAAATGCTTCTTCCCTTTTATTGTAAAACACAACTCGCACAGGATTCTTATGTGTTCCAAATGTGAGTGTTTCATATTTTTTATCCCTACCAAACCCACGAAAATCCCAACTGCCTTTACGCAATTTGGTAACGATATGATTGTTCTCCTCTAGATATGCTAACTCCGCCATCGTGAAACAATCGCACGTTACCTGCCAATCGACTCGACTGGGAGGGTCTTTTGAAACATCAAAACCGAGAGCATCAAAGATACCAAGAATACGACTCCAAATCGCCGGGGCAGAATTCGTCATGAACAATTCGGCACCGATGCGTACACGGATTGCTTGACGACCTTTTGGTGGGTTATGGTGAATGAGCATAACGATACCCTCGACCTCAAGCCGGTACTTGTACACGAGACCTTCCTTAGCACTCCCCACATGGACAAGGAAATCGTACTCACAGTAACGAAAGACATGCACACCATCAGGACTTTCTCCAGCCTTGATTTTGGCATCCTCAAAGACTTGAT
>Ga0082212_10007538_pt1 | contig 14371 bp, 10 predicted proteins | sample TergutNt197P3_FD_71548 | JGI IMG/M metagenome (GOLD analysis project Ga0082212, IMG submission 71548) | Neocapritermes taracua P3 segment gut microbial communities from Petit-Saut dam, French Guiana - Nt197 P3 | ecosystem: Host-associated > Arthropoda: Insects > Digestive system > Gut ... | reverse complement strand
CCTTTGACGGAACTGATTGAAAAATATTATTCCACCCTGCCCGATATGGCAAAGGGGTCCGCGGAACTTTCCGAACAGCTGGCCGGCGAAATTACCAGTCTGGAAGAAAAGCTGTCCGGTTTGAATTCCGCCATGGGCGATTCCATTATAGGCATCGCGGATTCGTCGATGAAGCTGAACAGTCTGGCCGGCGAATCGCGCCAGCAGATGATAGACCTGCTTTCCGATTATGCGAAAGCGTCCGATACTATGAGGACATTGACCAACCAAATGGCCGAAGTGCGCGCCGCGGCGTCAATGAACGCGGTCGCCAAAGGCATCGCGCCCGCACCAGCGGTACAGTCGGCGGCGGCCCGCGCGCATCTGATGCCGGCCACCGATTTTATCGGCGCGGCCGGTGGACTGATTGAACGGCTGCACGAACTGTCGGTTGATTTGACGCGCGCGGTCGGCGCGGAAATTCCGGATTCCGTATGGGCGAAATATCATAACGGCGACAAGGCTATATTTTCCAAATGGTTTGCGAAAATGCTGGGCGCCGCGGACAAGCGCAAGGTAAAGGATTTGTTCAAACAGGATGCAGTCTTTCGCAGCCAGACGACGCAATTCGTGCGCGGTTTCGCAAAGATACTTGCGGGCGCGGAACAGACGGACAACAAAGAATTGGTGACCCAGACGTTGCTGGCGACCGACCTGGGCCAGATGTATCTGGTGCTGAAAACGTATTTGTAATATGCAAAAATAAAAAAATAAATCCCTTGAAATCTGGGCGCCGGTATACTATATTCGGCGGGTTACATTAAAACGTATCAAGAGGTTCCCCAATGAATTATCCGTATATGCCAAAGTCCACCGCCCTTTGGCTGATTGAAAACACCGCCCTGTCGTTCGAACAAATCGCCGATTTCTGCGGCCTGCACGAGTTAGAGATAAAGGCGATCGCCGATTCCGAAAAACATAAAATCCAAGGATTGGACCCGATTGTAAACGGCCAGGTCGCGCGCGAAGACATCGTCAGATGCGAAGCGGACCCGGCCGCGCGCCTTCGCCTGTTCGATTCAATCGTCGCGGCGCAAAAGGCCCAGAACAAAAAAGGCGTCGGATACACGCCGAAACTGCACCGCCAAAACCGCCTGGGCGGCGTCTTGTGGATTGTAAAAAATTATCCGGAACTGACCGACGGGCAAGTCGCGCGACTGATGCGTTCCACAAACCCGACCGTATCAAGCATCCGAAACAAGACGCACAAATCCTATTCGAACATTCATATTCAAAGCCCCGTCGTATTGGGTCTGGTTTCGGAATCCGCCCTGTTCGACGCGGTGGAGAAAGCAAGAAAGAAAAATTAGTGGTTGGTGGCTGGTGTTGGTGACTGGGAGTGTGAATTTGTTGTAATAATACCCGTGATAACCAAACTACGAGCCACTAGCACGAGCCACCAACCACCAACAAAGGTTTTTTGAATGTCCAAACACATCGACGAAGCCACAAAATTCTTAATCGAATCGTTGCCGGAAAACCTGCGGAAATTGGCGGAAAGCGCCACCGACGCGGGCTATCTTTCGCAAATCGAATTCGACGCCGCGATTGAAACCGACGAAATCCCGTCAAACGAAAAGGCCGAAGTCCTGTCGTTTTTCCAACAGGATTTGGGGCTGGAAATCATCGAGGGTTCCGTCTTTATGACCCGGTCGGAAAAATACGACGACGACGAAGAGGAATCCGCCGCCAAACACGACAAGTCGCGCGACTTCCTTAACAGCGACGCCGAACAAGTCACCGTCGGCGACGAAGATTACGAACATTACGCGAAACAATTGGAACGCAGCATGACCGGCGGACTGACCCTGGGCATACAGGATTCCGTCCAATCGTATTTGAAACAAATCGGCACCGTGCAACTTTTGACCGCCATGGGCGAAGTCGCCATCGCGCAAAGAATCGAAGCCGCGAACCGCCTGGTCGTATACGGCCTGTGCGAATCCCCCATGACCATACGCGCCATGCTGGACTGGTATCAACAGCTGTTGGTCGACGACATCAAATTGCGCTATATCGTCAATCTGGAAGTCATGTATTCCAGCGATGCGGAAAAGAAATCGCTGGCCGCGCTGTCCGAAACGCTGCGCGCCAAAGGCGTCGAAGACGTCACCGACCTGGACGACGACGATTTGGAAGACGAAGCGCTGGGCGATGAAGAAGAGGAAGAGGAAGACGAGGAGGAAGACGGCGAAAATCCCGGCCGCGAACGCGATGCGCCGCGCGGAACGTCCGGCGTGCCCGTGCCCGTCATGGAAGAATCTTTGATGCCGCAAATTTTGGAAATGTTTGCGAAAATCAAACGCATATTCAACAATATGGAAAAGTTGCAGAAACAGCGTTTGGAAAATCTGGTCAAATCCGCAAAACCGGACGAAGCGCTGGAAAAGAAATACGCCAAACTGCGTTTGGAACTGTTCGAATATGTTTCCAAAATCCGCCTGAACGACGACCGCATCAACGAAATATTGTCCAATCTGACCGCGCGGAACGCGTGGCTGATGGGGCTGGAAGGAAAAATGATGCGCCTGGCCGTCGCTTTGAAAATCAAACGCGAAGATTTCCTGGCGGAATGGTCGGGGAACGAACTGAACAAAAACTGGGTCAAAAAACTGCATAAATCCAAAAACCCGGCTTGGAACAGATTCGCGGCGAAACATGAAAAAGACATCATAAAAATCCAGGAAGATATAACCAGCATCGCAATCGAAACCGGACAACCCACGGGCGAATACAAAAAAGTCGTGGAACTGGTCCGCCGCGGCCAAGGCGAAGCCGCCCGCGCAAAACGCGAAATGATAGAGGCCAACCTGCGCCTGGTCATCAGATTCGCAAAGCAATCGTCGAACCGCGGATTGGGTCTGGACTTTTCCGACTTGGTCCAGGATGGCAACATCGGCCTGATGAAAGCCGTCGATAAATTCGATTACCGTTTGGGAAATAAATTTTCGACGTATGCGACCAATTGGATAAAACAGGGTATTTCGCGCTCTATCGCCGACCAGGCGCGCACTATACGCATACCCGTGCACATGATAGACAACATCCACAAAATCCAAAAAGCGTCGCGCCAGTTCATGCACAAAAACGGACGCCAGCCGACGGCGGAAGAACTGTCGAAAATCATATATCTGCCGGTTGAAAAAATCCACAAAGCGCAAAAGGTCAATCTGCGCCCTATTTCATTAGAGGCGCCGGTCGGTTCCGAAGACGATTCAAGCCGCATCGAAATCATCGCGGACGAAACCGCTCTGAACCCGTTTGTTTCCGCGGCGCGTAAAAACCTGCGCAAAATCGTGACGCAGATTCTGTCCGAACTGGACCCCAAAGAAGAAACGGTCATACGCCAGCGTTTCGGAATGTCCACCAACAAGACCAGCACGCTGGAAGAAGTCGGCGAATACATCGGCGTCACGCGCGAACGCATACGCCAGATAGAACAGAAAGCGTTGAACAAATTGAAACACCCGACGCGCGCGCGCAAACTGCGCAGTTTCTTGGAAGAATAAAATATGAAAACGGGCGAAAATTTCGTTTTGGGCGAATATACGATAATCAAATATCCGGAATTATTTGTTGCGGGCAACGGCGTCCGCGTTTCGGATTTCTGCCGCATAACCGCGGCGGTGGAATTGGGCGACCATTGCGAAATCGCGTGCTATACGTCGGTTGCCGGCGGCGGCGGAACGCGGAAATTCATAATGAAAGGATATTCGTCGCTGGCCGCGGGCGTCCGCGTTTGGCTGTCTTCCAACGATTATAAAAACGAATTGGTTACGCATTCCGTGCCGGGCGTCCGCGAAATCGAAGGCGACGTGGTCATGGAATTGTACAGCGGCGTCGGCACGAATTCCGTCATAATGCCCGGCGTAACAATCCCCGAAGGTACGGTTGTCGGCGCGCTGTCTTTTGTTCCGTCCGGCGCAAAATTGGACCCGTGGAGTATTTACGCCGGATGTCCGGTCAAAAAAATCGGCGTTCGGGTAAAGGAACAAGTCCTGTCCCCGCTGCGAAATAAAACATTGTAGGGACAAATATCAAATGACTACCCCGGAAATTCTTAAACTCCGCCTTGCGTCGTTAGCGAATTCGACTACCTGCAACCATCGTGGCACCGCTTCGCTGACAAATTGAAATAAATTTCATTTGCCTGCCACTCGGTTTCCGACCCTTCTGGGAAGGGTATGATTGTGCACTGTTATGCCCTTCACAGAAGGGCCGGAAAGCTTGGCGGCTTTGCCGCACATAGCTTTCCGGGGTAGTCAAAAAATAAAATCGGCCGCAATGGCCGATTGAATTTTTGGCAGGCGCTACAGGATATGCTCGCTCGGCGCAATATGCGCCGGCTGTGCGGGAAAACTCGTTCGCGCTCGCCGCCGGCTCGCTGACTCGTTCTCGAACCTTTACGGTTCTCATCTCTGTATCGCCGGGCAAAAATAAAATCCGGCATAAAGCCAGATTGAATTTTTGGCAGGCGCTACAGGATTCGAACCTGTGACCCAGTGATTAAAAGTCACTTGCTCTACCAACTGAGCTAAGCGCCCGCACAGGGCCAAATTTTGACATAATTCTTATCGGATGTCAAATAAAAACCATAATTTTTTGTTATAATTCGTTACGATTTTTGAATACATATTTCCGGATGATGGGAATATAATGCCCCACGATTTAACAAAAGGGGTATTAAAATGCGTGTCATTATAAAGAAAAATTACGACGATTGTTCCATCTGGGTTGCGAATTACGTCGCGGATAAAATCAACGCCGCAAAGCCCACGGCGGCAAAACCGTTTGTCATCGGCCTGCCCACCGGGTCCACGCCCGTCGGGGTTTACCGGGAACTGGTGAAGCTGTGCAAGGCCGGCGCCGTGTCGTTCGAAAACGTGGTGTCTTTCAATATGGACGAATATGTCGGCCTGCCCCACGAACATCCGTGCAGCTATTGGCACTTCATGCACGACAATTTTTTCAACCATATTGACATCAAGCCGGAAAACATAAACATCCTGGATGGTATGGCGGCGGATTTGTCCAAAGAATGCGCCGACTATGAACAAAAAATCAAAAACATCGGCGGCATAGATTTATTCCTTGGCGGCATCGGTGAAAACGGACACATTGCGTTCAACGAACCCGGCACATCGCTTTCGTCGCGCACGCGCATCAAAAGATTAACCAAAGAAACCCGCGAAGCAAACGCGCGGTTTTTCGACGGCGATTTGGAACAGGTTCCGCGCCTGGCGCTGACCGTGGGGGTCGGCACCATAATGGACGCGCGCGAAATATTAATCATGGCAAGCGGCCGGCACAAGGCCGAAGCGCTGCGCCAAACCGTCGAAGGCGGCGTCAGCCATATGTGCACCGCCAGCGTCCTGCAAATGCACCAATACGCCGCGATAGTGTGCGACGACGACGCGGCGGGCGAATTTTCTTCGCGCATCGTCGATTATTTCAAAGACATAGAATATTCCGAATTGGATTTCGATTAAAGAAGTGGTTAGTGATAGTGGTAGTGGTTAGCGATTGTCCAATATATTGGACAGTTATAGAATGTCTATTATAGTAGACAACTATTAAATCTGAATCAATACACGAAATAAAAGATGTCTATTATAGTAGACATCTTTTTTATTACCAGCCACTAACCACTACCACTAATCACTTTACAAATTTCACGCGCAAACGTTCCAATGCCACAAACATTGCGGGCGTCATCGCAAACGTCCAGAACAATGAAGCCAGCATGCCGCCTACAATCACGGCGCCCATCGAAATCTTCATGCCGTCCGGCGACCACAATTGCGGCAGCATGCCCGCAACGACCGCGGTCGTCGTCATCAAAAGCATGCGCTTTTTATCCACGAATTCCGCCCATAGCGCCTTTTCTACCTTTTCGCCTTTGGCTATGCGCATAATGGTCGGTTCCAGCACGATAATGTTGTTGTTGACGGTAAGCCCGACAAGCATAACTATGGCAAGCATCGCCGCGATATTTATGCTGGCGCCGGTCAGGAACAAGAATATGAACACTCCGGCGAAAGAGAATACTATGCTGGTCGCGACGGTAAACGGATGCAGCAAAGAATTCATTATCGCGGCAAGCAGTATGTACGTCAGAATCGTCGCAAGAAGAAACGCCGAAATCATTTCGCCGGTGGATTCGTCCTGGATTTCCGACATGCCGCCGAACGATATCCCGTATCCCGGCGCAAAGTCCATATTCGATATTTCCGCCAGGATTTGATTGCGTACCGGGCCGATGGTCGATTTGCCCAGGTTGATGTTGATTTCCGTCACGCGCGCCTTGCCAATGCGGCGGATGTCGCCGGTCGCCGTCGCGGGTTCAAGAGTCCCCAATTCGGAAAGCGCGACCAGTCCCTTGGGCGTCGGAACGAACACGCTGTCGAACATTGCGCGGGTTTTGTATTCGTTGCCGAATTCTATGATTATCGGGTATTCGGTTCCGTCCTCTTTATATTTGAACGAATCATTTCCGAACAACGCCGAACGCAACGCCACGGCCGCCGTTTGGTTGGCCACGCCCCAGTATTTCATTTTCTGCATATCGGGCGCGAACACCAGTTCATCTCCGGGTTCCTGGGCGGAAAGCGTCACGCTTTGAATTTCTGGAATTGTATTCAGGCGGGTTATTATTTCCGCCGCGTACGCGTCGCGTTTGGAGTCGTCGATACCGGTTACGTTCATGACCAGGTCGGCCAGTATGCCGCCCTTTTTCTCGCCGGCGGAAATGCGGACTTCGACGCCCGGAATGTCGGACAGGCGCGGCAGTATTTTCTGGACCAGCTTTTTGTCCGAAATACGCCGGTTTTCGCGCGGGACCAGTCCTACCTTTATGTCTATGTTCTGGGTTCCGCGTTCGCCGATTTTAACGCGCGTGAATTCTATTTCCGGAAATTCGGCCAGACGCGCCTCTATCTGTTCCGCGATTTGTTCGGATTTGGAAAAAGTCGTGCCCGCCGGACCGCGCGCGGCGATGGTGATTTCATTCACGTCGGTGTCGGGCGCGAATTCATTGCCGACCCAACGCATCGGAAAAGCGGAAAGGACCAGGACGGCGAAAGACAACCCGATAATCCGAAGCGGATGCGCCATTTGATAATCGAAAAACTTTCGGAACAATGAAAAGTCTGAAGTCTTAAGTCTTAAGTCGTCAGAGGTTTTCGACTTACGACTTAGGACTTTCGACTTTCGACTTTTAAGAATTTTCGCAATCATCATAGGCGTCAAAGTGAATGAAAACATAATCGACAGTATGGTCAAATATACGACGGTCATTCCGAATTGGTTCATAAACTGGCCGGCGATGCCGCCCATGAACGCCAGCGGCAAAAACACCACCAGGTTGGTCCCCGCCGCGGCAAGTACCGGAACGACGGCCTTTTTTGTGCCATTTATCGCGGCGTCGTCCGGCGAACTGCCGGATTCCAAAAACCCCAGCGATGATTCGATAAGTATGATGGCGTTCGCAATCAATGTCCCCAGCGCCGTCGCCATCGCAAGCAGCGTCATGGAATTTATAGTAAAGCCCGAAAAGTCCATGAAAAAGAATCCGCCGACCAGCGACGCCGGAATAACAACGCCGGCAATGACCGTCGTGCGCCAATTCCGCGTAAAGAAAAGCAAAGTCAAAACCGTCAGGACGATGCCGATTATAATGCTGTAAATGGTGCCGTTCGTTTCGTTTGTCACGGCTATGGAAGAATCGGAAATAATCTGCATTTCCGGTTTTGATTCGCTTTGCGCGAAATAATCGGCGGCAAGCGTTTCGTACGCGGCGAAATTTTTCCGCAGCGCTTCGGAAATCTTTATCGCGTTGCCGTCGTTCGCCTTTACGACCGACATGACTATGACGTCTTCGCCGTTATAGCGCGCGCCGGTTTCGATTTCGCGTATCGAATCCGATACGGCCGCTATTTCGGACAGCGGGAAGTTGCCGCCTTCGACCGTCGATATGCGCAAGTCTTCGATATCCTTTACATTCGCGAATTCGCCGATGAACCGCACGGTGTTCGCCGCGCGCGAAGATTCTATCTTTCCGCCCGGAACGTTTATGTTCGCCGCGCCCAGCGTGCCGATTACGTCCAGAACGGTCGCCCCGCGCGCCGCCATCATTTCGGGTATCAGCTGTATTCGCACCGCGCGTTCCCGCCCGCCGAACACGTCGACAGAGGCGACACCGTTAATCGCCGTTATCCGGCCGGACAAGACGTCCGTTATAAACCGGTCCATTTTGCGCGCATCCGCGCCGCGCATGGTTATGTCCATCACCGGTTCCTGCATGGGGTTCAGTTTTTCCACAACAGGGCTTTGCATTTCGTCCGGAAAATCGTTGGCCAGCGCGTCTATCTTTCCCTTTATTTCGGACGCCTTGTCGTTGACATTGACGCCAATGTTGAATTCCGCCATAACGAACGCGCCGTTTTCAAATATGTTCGAAGTAATTTTCTTTAACCCCGCGATTTCGGACATCGCGTCTTCGGCGCGCTTTACAATCTGGGATTCTATTTCGGACGGACTGGCCCCCGGATAAATAAATGTCGCCGTAATCATCGGCAAATCCATCGCCGGCCGCAATTCTATGTTCATGCGCGGAAACGAAGTTATGCCCAACGCAATCCAAAAGAATACGAACATAACCGTGGTGACGGGTCTTTTTACGAAAAAGTTCAGCATTATTTATCCTTTATTTATTCTTTCTTATTTTTACGTTTTCAGAAATTTTGGTCAGAATGATTTCATCGCCCGGGACAAGTCCCTTGACAACCGCCCTTTCGGCGTCGGATGCGACGATTGTTACCCGCTTTGCCGCAGACATATCGTCTTTGACAACCATCACGGCGTCGTTATGAATCGCGTACAGCGGCACAAAGACGCCGGTATGCGGAATTTCCACAAAATGATTTCCGGACGCGGCGTTTGTGCGCATGACGTACAGCCCGGTGTCCAAATCTATTTTTTTCGAAACCGACGTTATGGTTCCGCCGCCGGACAGTTTCTGGCCGACATCGAATTTATGCACCCGGGCGCCGGACACGTATATGCGGCCCCGCCGGACGGCCACCGGTTCGCGCAGCGTGTCGGACGATGTTTTTGCAAACATAGTTTCGACGGGCGCGCCGTCTTTATCCCATGCGCGCGCCGCGTTGTACACCACGCGCGAATTTTCATTCGATATGCCGGCAATGCGCGTCGCGACGATTCCGACAACCAGTGCGCCGACGATTCCAAATATTATTTTGTTTCGTTTCATCTTTTATTTCCCGTTCAGTTTTTTGATGGATTCTTCGGCCATCAGTATATTGAATTTTGCGTTCAGAACGCCTAAGTCCATCTGTGCCAGCGACGCCTGGACGTCCGACAGTTCGACCGCGCTGGTCTGTCCGGCCGTGAATCTGTCCATGGATATCTTTGCCGCGCGGTCGGCCAGGTCGTGCGCTTCTTTCAGTTTCGAAAGATTTCCGCGCAGGTGTTCGTGCTTCAAAATAGCGTCGCGGTATTCGTTGGATTTTAATTTTTTGGATTTATCCAAATCCTGGCGCGCGGATTCCGCCGCCATCGCGTCCATCGTCGCGTTCGCGCGGGAAAGCCCGCCGTCGAAAATCGGCATGGTCAGCGCAAGGCCCCAATTCGCGGCCTGTTCCTTGTTTCCGTCCCAGACCTGTTGTTCGATATGCGTCGCGGTGAAATCGTATTGCGCCATCGCGGCCAGCGTGGGCAGGCGCGCCGCCCGGCGGGACTTGCTTTGCGATTCATACATTTGCGCGTTTTCGGAAAGCATGTCCCATTCGTGATTTGAAACCAGCGTTTCCGGTGCGTCCAGACTGGGGTAAGAATTCGGGAATTTATCAATCAGCGTCAGTTTTTCGTTGTCGTCGATTCCGGCCATGATTTTCAAAAGACGGTGCGCGGAATCGCGGTTGAATTCCGCATCCGAAAGCGCGATTTCCTTGGCCGCGATGTCGGCGGATATTTTCACCAGGTTCGCCTTGTTCGCGCGGCCCGCGCGTTCCAGCTGTCTTTTCGCGGATGTCGACGCTTTCAGGTTTTTTTCCGCAATAACGACCATTTCGTCCGTCATTTTAGCGGTCCAATAAATCTGGGCCGCGGCCGCGCGGACTTCGGCGCGGGCCAAAGCGTTTCCGCTTTGCGCCATTTTTATCGCGCCCCGCGCGGCGTCGGCCGCGTGCCCTATTTTCCCAAACGTGTATATCGGCATAGTCGCGGACGCGCCCAATGTTCCGATATGCTGTGGGTACGGGACGACGGACGCCGGAATGCCCAACATCGGCATTTCCGGAACGATTATTTCCATAGGTTTGCCCGGCGCCTCTACATTAATTATATTAACGTACGCGGCCGTGCCGGAAATGCTGGGCCAGCGGCTGGCGTTGACGGCGGACAGTCCCGCGCGCGCTTTTTGCACGTTCGCGTCCGCTTTTTTGATGTCGTTGGATTCCGCGATAATGCGGTCGACCGCCCCGTCAAGGGATAAATTCATAGCATGACCTTGCGAAAGACACATTGCCAGCGGCAATATTAAAAACAATTTTTTCATGATTTATTCTTTATAGTTGGATTTGATGTTGCAAAGGATTTCGTCCAAAACGCGCAATGCGGACGCCAGTCGCGCCTCGTCCTTTTGGTTCAGGCCGGCGAACAGTTTCGCAATTCGGCGGCGCATTTCCAAAAGACCCTTTTCGGCGACCTTTTCCCCGGCGGGGGTCAGCGAATACCAAGTATTGCGGCGGTCGGCATCGTCCGATTGGCGCAATACAAAGCCGTCGTGTTCCAGAGTTTTTAATATCGCGCAAAGATTCGGCGACGACACGTCCGTCTGGACCGCCAGGTTTTTCAATAAAGATTTGCCGCCCATATACAGCTGTAACAATATGCGGACGTGCTGGCGCGAATGCCCCAGCAGAAACGAATCGGTATTAAGCCGGTGGTTCAGCCAGCCAAGAGTCACAACAATATTCTGGAACAGGCCGGTTACTTCGCGTTCTGGCATGATGAACTCCGTTTGTTATGATTCATAATCATTATGAATTACAATTATTATATAATTATAATGAATTTAAGTCAAGGATAAAAATCATAACCCGTTCCGTTCCGGATAAATCTTTTTGGGATTGAACGAATTGCCAGCCCGCGTTTTCAAAAATATCGCGGACGGCGGCGCCGGACCCTGCCCCGATTTCAAGGAATATCCGGCCGCCGGGTTTCAAATATTGTTTTGCGCTCGCGGCAATCGCGCGATATGCGGAAAGGCCGTCCGCCCCGGCGTACAGCGCAAGCTTCGGGTCATGCCGCGCGCCAGAATCGACGCGCGGGTCGCCATCTGCGATATACGGGGGGTTGGATATAATAAAGTCGAAAGTCGAAAGTCGAAAGTCGAAAGTCGAAAAATCTTTTTTCAAAATCTTTATTCTGTCTTCCAGGTCGTGCCGTTTTACATTCCTTCGGGCAACGCGGCATGCGCGCCATGATTTGTCGATTCCGACGCCGACGGCGCCTGGAATGTTTTTTATTATAGAGCAAATCAGATTGCCGGTACCCGTGCCCAGGTCAAGGATTTTAGGCATGCCCTTCCCAGAAGGGCCGGAAACCTTGGCAACTTGTTGCCCTAGGTTTCCGGGGTAGTCGACTACCCCGGAATTCTTAATCTCGCTATCGCTCGCTAACGAATTCCGACCCTTCTGGGAAGGGTATGATTCCAAGACGGCTTCGACCAACGTTTCGCTGTCCGGGCGCGGGTCCAGAGTATACCGCCCTGTTTCGAATTCCATTCCGTAAAACCATTTCCGCCCGACAATCTTTGCAACCGGCGTGCCGCGCCGCAACGCGCGCGCAGCGCGCAGCGCGCAGAGCATAGAGCATAGAGCATAGAGCATGGATTTTTTATTTCCGGTGCGACCGGCAATATGGCGCGATATAATCCGCGCATCATTTGCGCGGCCATATTTTCGCAGGATTTCGAACGCTTGCTTTTCGGTCATCTTGTCACTATAATATCGTCCCGTGTCGAAATCAAAAATAAATTTTGAATGGTTTACCGTAAAACATGCGACGGACATTATGGTCTTGCTGGCTTTGCTGTTGACCATTGTCGCTGTGACTATAACGGTCGCCAAAAATTCAGGGATGGGCCGCGGCGGCCATGAAGTTCCGGTCGCGGTAGAGGCCGGCGATACTTTGGCGAAATTGCTTTCGGCCCAGGGAATGACCGGGACGGACATTCACAATATCGCGCAGGCTTTGAAACGCAATCACAAGATAACATCCATACGCGCCGGGTCGGACAACATCATTTTCGTGCGCGCCGGAAAAGACGCGCCCGTGAACAAAGTAATCCTGGCCCAGGGTCCGTGGCGCCAGATTGAAATGACGCGCGGGTCGGACGGCAACTGGACCACGGAAGTCGTTGAAATAGAGCGCGATATTCGCATAGTCCGGCGCAGCGGCGAAATCAAGACGGGCGATTCGTTCTATGTCGCCGGCACGCGCGCCGGAATTCCGGCGGGGATTTTGGCGGACGTTTACGATTTGCTGGCCTTTGAAATAGACTTTGAACGCGATATCCGCGCGGGCCAGCAGTTTTCGGTGATGTACGAAGAACATTTCGCCGAAGGCGAAAGGATAAGCAACGGCGCGGTCGTCCGGATTTCATTCGACGCGCGGCGCGGCAATGTAAAGATGTACCGGTTCAAATCCCCCGGCGGCAAAATCGGATATTACGACGAGGAAGGCAACGGCGCGGTGAAAAGTCTGAAACGCACGCCGATTAACAACGCAAGGGTGACCAGTTCTTTTGGAAACCGCCGCCATCCGGTTTTGGGATTTACCCGCGCGCACCGCGGCGTCGATTTCCGCGCAAGCGTTGGCACGCCCATACCGTCCGCAGGCGGCGGCCGCGTTGTCACCCGTGCCACAAACGACGGATACGGGAATTATATAAAGGTCCGGCATGGCATGGGGTTTGAAACATTGTACGCGCATATGTCGCGGTTTGCGCCGGGCGTCGGCGTCGGAACCCAAGTTCGCCAGGGCCAGATTATCGGATACGTCGGTTCGACCGGGACGTCGACCGGCCCGCATCTGCATTACGAGATTATACGGAACGGTTCGCATGTGAATCCGATGACGGTGAAATTGCCGGCGATAGAAAACCTGTCGCCCGAAAACAAAAAGACATTTTTGAAAATACGGGACAAAATCGACGCGTCGTACGAAGTCCTGCGCCATCATCCCGATATGTTTGTACAGGTGTAGTCATCCCCTTCCCAGAAGGGGAGAATTTTGTTAGAGAGCGCGAAGCGCGAACTTAAAAAATTCGGGGTAGTTTTTTTGACTACCCCGGAAACCTTTGGTCGTGTTTCACACTCCCAGGTTTCCGACCCTTCTGGGAAGGGTATGAAAACACCATTGACACACCCGCCCCATTTTTGCTTTAATTGTGAAAGAAATATTAATGGAGAGGACAATGTTATGTCACAACACGTCAAAAGCCGCTGGAACCCGCAGAAAGCTACACACACACACACACACACACACATCTAACCCGCTTCGCGGCATAATCGCGGCATTCTGCGCGTTGTTTGTCTTCAACACCCCGGCGATTGCGAATCAAGCTACTATTAATATAATGAAAGCATGGGGTGGGAATACCGGGATAACAATAGATATAACCCCCGCGAGTTGCGCCTATAAGTACAAACAATGTACCAGAACCTTTTATGATGATTATGGGTTGGGTACGTCTGATGGCGGTACTTGTACTATGTATGACCAGTACAGTGATAATTACCATGTCAAGTGCAAATGCAATGGTTGTATTGACGAGGTTAGCGTGAGCGGAGCGTATTCCGACAATCCATACTATGAATGCAATACTTGTAGCGCCGCCTGTATAGGAAATTGCACAACCGCATGCGCAGCCACTTGCAATAGGACACCCGAAACATCAAGAACAAATTTTCCACCAAGCATGCAATGCGACAAGGAAAAATCGAATAACAACCATAACCTGACGTCCGCCCAATGCATAGGAACAGCAAATGTTGCCGCCGGATGCAAAAACGCCCGCGACAGCAATGGCAATCAGATCAACCCGGAATTGCGTGGATTTCATAACGACCACAGGGCGATTGTTATGATGGTCGCAATAAAATCTGGCACAACTGCGGATTGCGCGAATTTTCGACCTACTCAATTGGAAAGCGGTAGGGATGGTTCGGTCAGAAAAATTGGCGCTTTTAATCCGACTGGTTCGCCGCTGAATGTCGTGAAACTTTGCCGGTCCGGCAAAGGTGGC
>Ga0082212_10007537_pt1 | contig 14371 bp, 16 predicted proteins | sample TergutNt197P3_FD_71548 | JGI IMG/M metagenome (GOLD analysis project Ga0082212, IMG submission 71548) | Neocapritermes taracua P3 segment gut microbial communities from Petit-Saut dam, French Guiana - Nt197 P3 | ecosystem: Host-associated > Arthropoda: Insects > Digestive system > Gut ... | reverse complement strand
AGGGCACAGAAACTACAAGGTTTATATTGCCGGAGTCCATTATTTCGTATGAGCATTCCAAATCAGCTCCAGCGGGAATCACACCATCATCGAAATCTGAACCAGAAATTTTCATAACTCCTATGTTACGATTGTCATTAATTGGGTCTTCAATGTCCCCTTCCCAAAGAATAAAATTTAATGAGCTGGAGCTTCCGGCCTTGAGAGATTCAGCTGCCTTAAATTTTTTAAGCCCCTTTTGTGGTAGCGAGTCTCCAGCTTTAACCAGATAGACAATTCCGGGTCGTCCGCCAAGCTTGCCCAAAGCTTCGATACCAACTGAATGAGAGGCGGGGATGGCTTCCACAGTGGCGGCGGTTCGGGTAATGACAATTTTGTCCTGCCCTAGGGAGACGGGTCCGCCTTTAGCATCAAATACGAAAACTTTGAAAGTGTTGTCCCCCTGTTTTGCCAGCATTACGTCGATGGTCGCGCCATGTTTTAGGGCCATCCGGCCCGATGTCCATCCGGTGTCGGCGCTATCTATTTGAAATTCAGAACCGGCTATCACTTGCCCTGCTAAATTAACAGCGATTTTAGCTTTAACATCAGGAGTGCGGGCGATATAATTAAACGTCAACGCCAAATTGCCTCCGGTGGAAATTTGGCCGCTGGTGTTTTTTCGCGGTCGCTTCTGGGAACTCCAGTCAATGGATTCCGCAAAAAGGCTGGCTCCTTCAGCCACCGCTGTCATAGGATTTACATCAGTGCTTCCCCGAATGCCTAACTCATAGGCGACCTTATCCCGCAGAGGTTTATAATTGGTTGGACCACCTATGAATACAACACATTCTAAGTCAGGCGGAGTAAGCCCGGCATTATTAAGAGTCTCTCGGGCTGATTCGATTGACTCGCCTATACGTTCTGTTATCAGCTTATCATAAATGTCACGCTGTAAGGGGATATCGAGATAAATTTCATTGCTGTTGAGGTCACGGACCCGCACCTCAGTTTCCGGTAGGCTGATGACGGAATCCGCCCGCGCCGATAATTCAATTTTTGCGCGTTCTGTGGCCCAATTGGCTATGCGAATCAAGGTATTGTAGCTCGGATTCGTGGATAAATTATCAGGGAGATTAAAATTTTCAAACAACCAGGGGAGGACGACATTATCGACGAGCGCACGGTCGAAATCCCGGCCGCCGCACATGGCAATTCCGCCATGGGCGAGTAGGTTGACCCGCCCGCCAAGGCTTTGAGCGATGGCGGTATCCAATGTGCCGCCACCCAGGTCGTAAATCAAAAATATGCCATCTGTATTGCGGGTGCGCATAACGCTCATGACCGCGGCAACTGGTTCCTGCATAAGTGCAACCTTGCCGAGCCCTGCCATATCCGCCGCTTGCCGAGTGGCGTCCTTTTGCATTTGATTAAACGCTGCCGGAAAGGTTATGACGGTTCCAGTCTCAGGATCGTTGCGAATTTCCTCTGGCAGATATCCGAATAGGACCTTTAAAACCTCGGCTGAACAGTCTACAGGGGTCATGGTGAGGTTCAACGCGGAGAGGTGGACAGGCGTATTCGTCCCCATGCTACGTTTGAACAGCGTAGCCGCATTACCTGAATTCCACGGGGCTAAATTGTATGCCCTCTGGCCGACATATTTACTGCGCCTATCTATGTAGATAGCTGATGGTGTCACATCATTCTGTTCCGGACTCTTCCAGATACGTGTCTCAGAACCATCATATGAGCAGATTGCGCTATTGGTCGTGCCCAAATCAATGCCGACAAAATTTTTCATAGTTCAACCTTCCGCAAAGTGACAGTCCCTGTCTTAATCAAACCATCTTTTCCCATGATGATAGGCTCAAGCATTTGAGCGACTACTAAAACATCTTCCGCATCGAAGTCTTCGATATTCAGGGGTGTGGCCGCCATCCCTGGATCGAATGGATGACCTTCAACATCTACAATTCTAAGTTCAAACTGCGCCAATGAATCTTCAATTTTCTTCATAAACCAGTGAAAAGAGCCAACATATCGGCCTTGCTCTCCAGCATCAAGTTTTGTCAGCACACGTTCAAATACACGGCCGAAGCGCCAGGATTCTATTGCCATATTAATTATTACATCTTTAGCAGTATCAGAAGGCACGCTGATTTGCTCTGGCGCACTCATATTTTTCTCCATATATCCGACAAATTAGTTTGTCCTGGATTCGCTCAAAAGGTGACGGCATGAAGAAGGCTAGTTTCGGTATGTCCAAGGCCGAAGCCTAACGTCATGGACAGTCACCCCTAACGGTATCCACCTTTTTATTTTATCGAGTTAATATATTAACATTAACTATCTCAAAATACAAATATATTTTTGAATGCCGTTGATTGAAATTCGCTATGAGTTCGCTACCTTATCTCCCTTTGGAGTGAAAGGCGGCTTCCGAAATAATCCGAATTATGCAACAAAACAGTTTGGTAAAATATGCCCTAAAGGGATGGCTGGACAGAGCGAGTAAGCCTACTCGCTGTCCAGCCCCGAGGTTTTTCCAAACCTTGGGGAACTCTTATTCGCCTTCGGGCTCAACGGGTAGAAGTTCATTTTCAGATTTTTTACCAGCCAGATTTTGATTTGTGTATCACGGTTTTGAATTTTATCAGATCAAATGACCCAAGATTAAAAGGTTTTTGGTATGATCAGCAGACAGCATCAGGACAAAAAAAGCGGCGGGCCAGATGGTCTACCACTGTTTTCACTCCAAGGTGAAGGTAAATTTAGACCTCGTTTATGACAAAAATTTCTTCAAATCCTTCGCCGCCCTCTGGGGGCATTCGGGGCCTGGCGGGTTTAGATAGACAGGTGGAGAAGGTAATATGGAAAGTGAGAAGCAAGTGTCTTTCTTTAGCGAATCCAAAAGAAAGATATTTTCTCCGTAGCCTGTACCGGATCAAACTCATGATGGTCCGAAGTGACCAGAGAACCGCCAGTCACTGAGGCTTCGGCGAGGGCCACCGCGTCAGCTAGAGAAATCCGATAAATTGCTTTCAGTCTCCCGGCTTCCTTGAATACAGCATCGGTCATTTCAGGGATTACCCGGATAGGGCTTCGTCCGATTTCATCAAGCATCTCATCGGCCATCATTGATCCTGAACGCCGGTAGATATCATAATAAACTTCCAGCAAATTCAGCTTATTCATGACAATTTCCACATCATCTCTGAGAAAAAGAGACTCAATCACCTCCACCCCGGGTTCGTCAGTCAAAGCGGCGATGAGTGCGCAGGCGTCCAGAATGTAGCGCGTCATTCCAATTCCTTGTCCAGTTGCTTTTGCCGGCCATAAGCTTCAGTGGATAAACCGCTCTTAGTCAGCATACCGAACAGCCGGCTAGGGCGGCCTGTTTTAGGCTTCAGGGGGGTCAAAACAAAGCTCCCGTTGTCCTCCCGAACTACGACTTGAGAGCTTTGAATGCGGGCCAGAAGATGTTCGGGAAGGGATTCACGATTGACTATTTGCTCATTCATATATACCCTCTTCGCTTATGGGCGGGTTACTGGAGTTTATACTAACATAATGTCTGTGTTTTGCCTATCTGGGATTAAGGATAGGCTCTGAGCCATCAATTCTCAACAGTCAATTCCCCCTCCATCCCAAAGGTCTCAAAAGGAGGCGTCCGCCTCCGGGGCGGGTTCCAAGGGAGGGTATCCCTCCCTGGCCAGCACCCGTTTGGCCTGTGGCCACAACGGGTATGCTGGCCTGTGGTCTTAACGTTGGAAGTTCGCTCCTTTTTTGGAGTCTTCTGGTCGTCTTGGTTTTTCCCCTTCAACTCACCAGCTTCACGCCGAAATCAAATGCCCGCCGCAACTCTTGCGGGAACAACTCCATATGGCGCTTGTTCTTGGCGGCGGCGTTGAAATAATCCATTTCATACTTGGAATAGTCGTCCACTTGCTTAGTGTCTGAACATATAAATATCTCGCAGCCGCCAAAAATTCGCTCCATGAACATCTTGGAAGCTGCAATAGCATGATTCAGACCATAGGCCTCTATATCCTTCTCTTTGATGTTCATGGTGTAAACCAGGGCCGTGGCTTTTTTAGGCGGGGAAAGCGGCGGTTTTTTGTGGGTATAAAGAAGATACTGGAATACGAATCGCTCCATGAATGAACGCATCATACCGGTTTCGCAAAACAAGTAAACCGGACTGCCTAAAATGACCACCTCCGCCTCATGCGCCGCCTGGAGCACAGGAGTCAGTTCATCACGCACCGCGCAACGGCCGTAACTTTTGCCGCCCACAAGCTTGCATTTGAAACAACTGAGGCAACCGGTGTACTTAAGGCCATACAGATGCACAAATTCCGTTTCCGCGCCTTTTGAGGCCGCGCCCTTACACATACTTTTTAGCAAGCTGGCGGTATTTTTTGTTTTTCTTGGGCTTCCGTTAACGATAAGAACTTTCATCCCGGTCTCCTTATAGGCGCTCGCGGCGTTGACGAGAGCTAATAAAAGTCAGAAGCTGGCCACTATGGCCGATATTATTGCTGTAGCGTCTTCCTTATTTATGGTATTTTGAGGATGACAACATTTCCTTACGCAAGATGGCATTGATCTTCGTTTGGTAACCTTTACCTTGAGAGCGAAGCCAGGCCAATATATCGGTATCAAGACGAACAGTGGTCATCTTTTTGGCCGGACGATACAACGGCGGAATATCTGAATAGTCGATTTCGGAATCCGGCATTTTGCTTAGAGCTTCCAAGGCGGACTTTTGCTTTTCGGTCAAAGGGGGAAGATTACCCGGGTCAAGTTCGAATTTCATAATATATTCTTCTCTCTTTTTCATTGGCTTTCCTCGCGGATATGATGCGGATGACTTCCCCGTCCAGGCCTCTCTCGGTATAGATAACTACCAGGATGGCCGGGCCGACCAGCCCTATGGTTTTCCATCTTTCTTCATATTCATCACAACCGCAGTCGTATTCCTCATAGCGGTTTGGGTCGAAAAATATCCTGGCGGCGGTTTCAAAATCAATGTGATGCTTCAATTCATTGATTTGCTCTTTTTCGATATCCCATTCAAATTTCATAATCACTCTTGTAACTACAAAAATGTTGTAACTTAATCTTAAGGCCAGTTTATTCGACTTTTTTATGGCTGTCAAGCCCCACGACGGGTGGCACTGGCTTCCTTATGGCAAGCTCATTAGCCCCAGGCTTCAATCCTCAACAGCCAGTTTCCCTTCCAAACGGTCTGCCGCCCGTCGTAGATGGTCGGGGGACAGGTGGGCGTAGCGTTCAGTCATCTGGAGGCTCCGGTGTCCCATGAGTTCCTTGACCGTATAAAGAGCCTCCCCGCTTTGGACCAGCCAACTGGCATAGGTGTGGCGAAGGGAATGAAAAACCAGCCTCAGGCGCGGATCACTGACCCCGTTGTTGAAGCCCAAATCTATGACCACGCGCTTGAAAGTGGCGTTGACGGATTTTTGCCGTTGTCCGTTGGCGTCCGGAAAAACCAGGGCGACCTGAGCCTGATTCCCTTGTCGGCCCCGTAGCATGGATGCCACCTCTCCGGTCATATAGGCGTAACGGTTGCGTTTGTTTTTGGGGTCGCGTATGAGAATCTGGCGGTTGTCCATATCAATGTCCGCCCAGGTCAAAGTGAAGATCTCACCGGCCCGAAGTCCGCAGAAAATAGACAACAGGGCCTCGTCGTGGGTTTGGGGAGACCGGAATTTCAAGGCGGCCAGCAGCTGGCGAGCTTCCTCAGAGCTGAGAAACCTGACCCGCCGGTTGTCTTGTTTGACCACTTTGACCGCCTGGCAGGGATTGGAACCGTTGAAGAGGTCCTTCTGCATGGCGGTGTTGAAGAGGCCGGAGAGAACCATTTTAGCGTGTTCCTGAGTTCTGGGGCTGCGCCCGGCTTGGGCCATACCGGCCAGCGCGGCCGCTACCTGGTCGGCGGTTATTTCTTTCAAAGCCAAATGCCCCAAGGCCGGGCTGATCCAGGATTTGAAAAGCCATTTTTCCACTTCGATGGTTTTCAAGGTTTTTCTCAATTCCGCTGTAGGCAGGTAATGCTGCCCCCAAAAGTCGGCCAGGGTCAGGCTTTCACTCTTGATTCTGCCTAGTTCCCTGAGTTCTTCCTGGCGTTTTTCCTGGCCGTCGGCCCGCAGTTCTCTCAAGGTCTTGGGGCCACGGCCGAGTCGCCAGTTTTGCCGGAGCTGAGTCAGTATTTCCTCGGCATGAGCTTGAGTCGCCCCCGCGCTCCACCAGCCCACTGCCTCATTAAGGGTCCGACCGTCAAGTTTGTATTGAATGCACCAATAGCGGTCCGGGCGTTTGCCGTGTTTCCTGGTTTCGTGTTCCCGGTAACGGATGCCCCGGGCCGCCGCTATCCATTTGATCGCCATTGTACTACCTCAATTTTTCCAGTACTACCGCGTACTACCTGAATTCTTAAATAACGGAATCACTATCCGTAGATCATTTGATACTACCATTATACTACTAAAATGATTTATATGCAAGGAAAGCCTGTGACGGGCTATGAAATATTTTACCTTTATTTTAAGTAAATTACTTCAATGACGATGAAGGTTGATGAAGTCGCGTGAAGGCCAATGAGAGGCCCAAAAATAAACTACGAATCCGTAGGTCGCAAGTTCGAATCTTGCCGGGCGCACCAACAAACACAAGGGCTTCAGAGAATCACTCTGAAGCCCTTTTTATGTTTGACAAACCAAATTGACAAACCACATGACAAACCAAAAATCCGGCGGTCTAGCTTTCCCCCAGAATCGGGACCTGTAAATGCTCCAGAGCCGCCCGTTTTTGCCCCTTTACCAGGTGGTAATAAGTGGACAGGGTGAGGTTCGGGCTGCTGTGCCCCATGAGTTCCGAAACCGCCTTGAGATCGGCCCCGCGCCTCAATAGAGAACTGCCATACCAGTGGCGGAGATCATAAGGCCGAAGCCGGCGGGTTATGCCGGCCCGGCGCAGGGTGGCCCACCAGGCCGTTTTGAGGCTTTTAACCTGGCGGCCGCCATATTCGACCAGCCAGGTCCGCCCGGGCTCGGCCTCGGCCAGGCCTCGGACCTTGGCCAGAAACTCCGGCAGCAAGGGCAAGATGGCCCTGGGGCTGTTGGTCTTGCGCCTCGTCACCCACACCCCGCCGGCCGCAAAATCCACGTCCGCCATTTTCATGGCAAAAAGTTCCGTCTCTCCTGGCCGGACGCCGGTGTTGGTCATTACCTCGATAGCCCATTTCAAATGTTCCGGCGCCGCCGCGTAGATGGCCTTTAGCTCGTCTTCGGTCATCAGGTCGGGCGCCCGGCCCTCTTTTTTCGTCTCCGGCCGGAACCGGCTGAAGGGGTTGACCTGGATCAGGTCATTATCCACCCCCCAGCCGCAGATAGCCTTACAGTAGGCCCGAATCCTGTTTCGGGTGCCCACGGATCGGCCCAGCTTGACCAGGCTTTCGTCCAGTTCGGACAAGTGGGCCATGGTCAGGTCGGAAACATATACCCTCTACGTGACCAAGAATGGTGAAACCCGCACGACCCCACTGTCGCCCCGGGCGCTGGAAATACTCCGGTTCTTGAAAGCCAGTCCGAATGGACAAGGAGAACGCGTCTTCACCCAGAGCCCCTCGGCCATCACCCAGGCCATGCAGCCGGGTTTGACTTCCAGGATTACGCTCCGTCCGACACAGCCGGAGAGGAAGGCCATAAAGGATACCATTGGGACTTCCAAGGGCAAGTCGCCGAAGACCCTGGTGGACTCCAAAAGCAGATTTTGGGCTGTCGGAGGTAGAGCCTCCAGAGGCGGCGGCGGGAGATGGCCCGGTGTCGGAGGATTAAAGGCGGCTCCGGGAGATGGGTCTTCCTCATCTGGAGCCTCCTCTACTATAATAGAAGGGGATGGTGGCAGCGGAAGTCCGGCCGCCGGGAGGGCGGCCAGAACTTCCGGCAAAGGTTGATTCGAGGTCTCGACGACTTCGATCAAGGGATCAGTCATTCACGTTCTCCTATTTCAAGTCCAGCTTTTGACGCTGGGCACGGCTTTCAGCTTTGGTGGGACGGCCGACATGGCGCTTTATGGTTTCCGGGGCCGGAAGTTGGCTTAGTGCCGCCTCCGTCCTCCGGCGAACCCAAGCTTCGGTCGCCTCGACCGGCCAAGCCAGACGCCGACCCAAGTGGACCGGAGGCGGCACGGCTTCATAGTTTTTACGGTATAGATGGGCCTGTATGGAGGCCACGGTCAGGCCGAGCATTGCGGCCATTTCACTGATATTGTAGAATGCCTTCTGCACCTTGAAACTCCTGTGGGTGTTATTGATTGTGCGCGGTTTTCCGGGCGCAGGTGTAAAATAACACCGCTACGCGGCAGGCTATACCCCGGAAAATTGCAAAATACCGGATGGGGGTTGGGGACTGATTGACCAAAGAAACTGATGAGGATATAGAAGCCAGGCTGGCTGAAGTAAAGGCTTTGACCCGGCTTAACAGCCGCCAGGAGGAGCGGGTCAGGTATCTCTTGCGGAATCCCGGCGGCCAGGAGTTCGAGTTGTTCAAGCGGCTTGTTGGCCACACTCCGGCCCAAGCCCGGCGGTTGATGGCTGAAGAATACTTCCGCCGCTTTACACCGGACCGCTTTGACCCCAAATTAAGCTTGGACGCTGTTCTGAAATATTTGCCCCCTTGTCGGAGTTGGCTGAAGCTGGACGAGGGCACCAAAGCCTTCGTCAAGACCAGGGAGAAGTTTTTCCGTTTGGCGGGTATGGGCCGGGATTACGATATCAAGTCAGCGGAATTATCAAGGGATTTAGAGGGAAGATTTGATCAGGAACTTGACTATTGGGACAAGATGCGTTACTTGTTGGCAGCGCTGCCCCAACTACGGGAATTTAAAGATAAATATACCGACAAGGCTGGCCGGAGACTCCCCAAGAAAGATTGGATGTTCGAGACCTGCGACCTGTGTTGGCGCACCTTGCCAGTCAACCCTGATTTGCGGAAAAAGACCGGCCGCCTGTGCTTTGAGCATGACCTGCCAGCCACTGACCCGGTTTACCGCCGCCATAAGCGCCTGAAGGCCCAGGTTGACTCTGAGTATATGCCGATTTTGGAACGGCTGAAAAATGAGTATCCCCGGGGAATGAGCAACGAGGCCATTGCCGCACGTCTTAAAATCGAGTTAACCGGTCAGGAATCGGTCTTGCCCCATTTGGTAGAATACTTGGCCGCCTCGGGCCATGACGGTCGGCCCGAAGGTTTGCTCCACGCCTTTCACGGCCCGTTCCCCAAAGGATTGGAGTCAACATATCGGGAGGCTATGGAAATCTTCTTCCAAGACGCCCTGAAATACCCCTACTTCTTAACCTTGGATGAACTGGCCTTGGCCGAGGCCTGGCTGACGGCTCTCAAAACCGACCGGCGACGGAAACACGCTCAACAAAATATGCCACCCCCGGTCAGTTAGACGTATAGAAGATTCAGGATGATTTGAGGTTCCACTCGGCAGGTCACCAGCACTTCAGTTTGCCGGGGGGACAATTTGACTTGGGCCTCTTGGGCCTCGACTTGGGCCTCTTGGGCCCCTCGACTTGGGCTTCTTGGGCCTTTTAGGGCGGGGAAACGGTCTGCGGTTCCCCGCTGGATAAGGCTTGGGGGAGCAGGCCTTGATTTCTAAAGTGTTCTGAGCTATATTGTCTAAAAAATTAGATGGTTGAGGCAGTTGCGAAGGCTAATGTGAGGGAATCGACTTCATGAGGATTTATTTGGACGTATGTTGTCTCTGTCGACCGTTTGATGATCAATCTCAAGACAGGATACGCCTTGAAACCGAAGCCATCATAACCATATTGAAGCATTGCCAGCTTGGCGGATGGATATTTGCGGCCAGCCGGGCAATCGATTATGAATTGTCCAGAATCAAAGATGGAGATAAACTTAAGGATATCCATAAAATTTATTCCCTGGCTGGACAAAGGTTGCTGACTGATGAGCGGATTGAAAAACGATCAAATATCCTGCAGGGGCAAGGATTGTCCTTTTTTGACAGTTTGCATTTAGCTCTGGCTGAAGCTTACGAATACGATGTCTTGTTGACTACGGACGATGATTTTATTGCCGTGGCCAAGAGAATCCCTCTTTCTGTCCGCGTGGAAAACCCAGTCGCTTGGCTTTTGGAGGTACTTTAATGACCAGCAATTCCACCATTGATCTTAATAACCCAAGCCTGATTCGCCAAAAGGGTATTGAAGCGTTGACCGATGCTTTGGGGCCACTGGGTATGGTTAAATTTATGCAGCAGTTCGGCGGAGGAACGGGCGACTATACCAAAGAGCGTAAAGAATTGCTCGCTGGAATTACAATGGATGATTTCAATCGCTGGTGTGAAGAAAATGATAAAGGGGAAGGCCAGTAGTAGAATAGAGCCAGCTTAAATTTAGCTACGTTAAGGAGGTTGGCATGGAAGCCTATCAGGGTTATACAGAAAATGGTAAAATCATTCCGCTGGCTGACCAGATAATTCCAGATAGTCGCCGGGCCATTATTACGATTCTGGACTAACCAATGGCCGCGCAATCTAGGTTGGAACGCAAGAAAAAAGCCTTTTTGGCTCTGGAACAAGGGGCTGGCTGATTGCGATGAACCTTTGCCGCCTAAATTTGATGAAATATCGGGGCTGTCCTATAAGCGATAATATGGCAGATCTGGACGATCCGAAGAGCCGCCTAGATCAGGACTCCAAGCAGCTCCTAATCATCGCAGGAGAATGATATGCATGACAATTTTAATTATAGAGTGAGAGATGCGATTAAGGATGATTTTCTATGGGTTTCGCAACTTATGCAATGCGCTCTAGAACCGTACTATGGAGGCGATCATAATTCACATGCAAAAAGAATATTTGATGCTCACATGGCAGGTGGGAAAGACAGATTTGGTTTTTTTTCTGTAGAGCAACAGATGTTCATTGTCGAAGTAAGCGGATTAAAAGCAGGGTTATTGCATTTGGTAAGAAAAAAACAATCAACATATAAGATAAGCCCTCTGATAATATCAGAGGAATATCATGGGAAATTAGGTCTTGGAAGTATACTGTTATCGTATGCGGAAAATTACATTTATCAAAATCATAATGCAAGACAAATTTACTGTACTGTTGCCGAAAGCAATATTGCCGCTCTTCAGTTTTTTTTGAAGAAAGGCTTTATTATTGCGGGAAAATCTGAAAGCCATTATAAAGATGGCATTATTGAAGTAATGATGTATAAACCTTTAAACATTAAGGCTAATCAGGAAGTAATTGATAAAACACAGATTTCAATTTTGCCACTCAATGAAATCATAAATGATTCACGCGAAAAAATTAAAGGTCTGCTTTTAGATTATTTGCCTGAATCATTTGATGGTATAGATGATGAATGGGTTTCATCTTTATTTGCAGGGTTTAATAGGCGTGGCGCAGAAGATATAAATACAAAATTCAAGTTGATTTTTGTCGCACTTAGTGCAAACATGGAACCGTTAGGAATAATAGGCGCAACCCCTAAAAAAGGACAGCCAATAAAAGTTATGCCTCTTGTCGCGAGAGATATAAATGTATTTGAAGCGCTGTTAATTGATATTCCTTTTCAATTAGTAAAATTTGGTCATAAATTATATACACACATTAATCCTTCTGCTGAACAGGTACAGTCGCTACAAAAAATGGGATGGAGACTGGATGCAGCAATGCCGTCAGCGTACAAGAGAGATATAGTAACTCAACAGTGGAGCCTAAATATTAATAAAGAGACTATTCGAAGAATTAGAGTCAAAGAAAAATTTTTTGATGCAATTCAAAAAGGGTCAAAAGATATCGAGGTTCGAGTTGGCTATGAAACAATCCGAAATATTATAGTTGGTGAACGAATTATCTTTACCACACATAATTCAATCCAAAAAGTAAAAATATCAAAAATAAATAATTACCCCTCATTTAATGAAATGATAAAAAATGAGTGTTATTTAAGAATAATGCCTTGGGCTAAACAACCTGAAGATGTTATTGAGCTATTAAAGCAGTATTATCCACCCAATAAAGAAAAATTGGGAGTAGTCGCCTTGAATTTTGTAAAAGTTGATGAGTGAGGTGTCAAAATGAAGACATGTACTTTGATGGATAAATATATTAGGTTAATGATAAGCGGCCATAAAACCATAGAAGCTAGAATAGCGCTTCCAATGTTTCAACAGTGGTCTATTGGTGAAAAAATCAAATTTTTTAGTAGAAGAAATCCAGAAATTAATGTGATCGTCAAAGTAACGGCGGTGAATAAGTATAAATGCTTTCAAGATTTATTGACAAAAGAGAATATTGATAGTCTTATTCCTGGGGTTTCTAGTATTGAAGAAGGAGTGAATATTTATCTAAATATTCCAAAATATGCCGAGCGTGAATCTCAATATGGTGTATTGGCATTTCATGTGCAAAAAACTTAACCTAACGGTTTAGAAGGCGAAGTGGTCAAGACAAAGCCCGGCGGTCAGCCTGGCTTTGTCTTTAGGAAGCGCCCCGTTTCTTGGGCGGAGCAGGCGCGGGGTCGGTGGCTTCCAAGGTCGGCCGTGAAGCCGTCCGAGGTTGTTTGTGATGTATCATTCAAGGTCGTGGCTGTTGACCATGTGTTACCGGTTGCCCTTTCCTGGTAGAGCGGCCGGTTTTTTGAAACTGGGAAGATCGCCCCGGTGGGTAGATGGAGCCGCTCAGTGTTCCCCTGATTCTGGGTGAAGACGGTACCGGTTGACTTGGTTTAAGGCCGTACAGTCCCGTCTGCGGAAAAAAATAGGCCAAGAGGAGTCGGCTGGCGTCAAATTGGATATAAATTTAGGCTATGTGGCCGATTATAGCACATCTTCGACCAGTTCCGACTCGCATTTCAGGCAGAGGAACGACGGGGTTGAGAGCGCCCAGGCTCTGGGCCGGATCGAACGGGCCTCCGCAGATTTGGCAGGCGCAGGCAACCCCAAGGCTTGGAGTTTTTTTTCACTGATACCAAGTTGCAATCAAACAGGTAATAATATTGAAGCATGTCCGCAAAATATAGTTGATATTATTAGCTAAAATACAAGATTAACTCCCTATTGTTTACAACTTGGTATGAGGGGGTATTTTAGGCCCATTTTTTTGCTCCAAATTTGCTCCACTCGGTCTGAAAAAAGGCGAATTTTCATGAGTATGCTCCAATTTATAAAGTCCTTGTATTTCAACACCTTATTTTGATAACCTCATGTAATCATTTGTCATTTTTCGGGACTACGAATCCGTAGGTCGCAAGTTCGAATCTTGCCGGGCGCACCAATTAAATCAAGGGCTTCAGAGAATCACTCTGAAGCCCTTGTCCTTTAAAAAGCCAGTTTATACTGCCATAGTACTACTTTTGCCGATGATAAATGGTGAAAGAGGCCCCTGAGTTTCGAGGCGCCTTGTGGTCCATTCCGACTCAGCCACAGATGTGATCCACGCTTTTCTCCGCACTTTTTTCCAACTATTTGTTCAACCAGAGTATCAGGTTAAATCTCGGAATTCGGTAAGCAAAATCCCTCGTTCTCACCCATAGTATAAATTTTTTTGTTATTACACAAAAAATATAGTATAATAGAGCTATGGATATCCTCCTTTGCTGGATAGGCAATAGTGACTTGGTTGCCGCCGAAAAAAATGATGTCTCAGATCTTGGTCCTATTGCCCAAGCAGTCAAGGCCGGAAATTATAATCATGTAATTTTTTTAGATAATTACCAAAACGAACGGGTAAAACACTATCATCAATGGTTAGCCCAAGAGGCAACGCTCAGCATTGAAGTAAAGGCCGTTAATCTTACCAGCCCCACGAACCATAAAGAAATCTATAAAGCGACTCGAAATGTGGTGCGCTATGTAATTCGCCAATATCCTGAAGCGCTTTTGACCTTTCATATCAGTCCCGGTACGCCAGCCATGGCCTTGGTCTGGATGCTCCTGGCACCGTCTTGTGGAGCGAAGCTCATTGAATCATCAAGGGAACAGGGTGTTCAGCAGGTTCAATCGCCGTTTGAAATAGCGGCTTATTTTTTGCCGGATAGGGAATTGTCACGCCTGGCCCAGTCCGAGGCTCCCGCCCATCCGGCCTTTAAGGATATTCTGCACCAGAGTGCCAGTATGCGCCGGGTTGTCAATCAGGCGCTCCATATCGCTCCCCGGGACGTTACCATTCTTATAGAAGGAGAGTCTGGTACAGGTAAAGAGTTGTTTGCCAGGGCTATCCACCAAGGAAGTCTGCGGGCTGAAGGGCCGTTTGTCCCGGTCAATTGTGGAGCCATTCCGGCTGAATTACTGGAGTCGCAATTGTTCGGCTACCAAAA
>Ga0082212_10007536_pt1 | contig 14372 bp, 14 predicted proteins | sample TergutNt197P3_FD_71548 | JGI IMG/M metagenome (GOLD analysis project Ga0082212, IMG submission 71548) | Neocapritermes taracua P3 segment gut microbial communities from Petit-Saut dam, French Guiana - Nt197 P3 | ecosystem: Host-associated > Arthropoda: Insects > Digestive system > Gut ... | reverse complement strand
GAATCGCTGCGTTGTGTGGTGCTCGTAACCTCGACATATTTCCGTATATGCCTCGGTTCCTGCGCTCCGTGCGCCTTGCGCTTCATCCCGCGCAGGCAATTAATCAGCGCTTTCCTAGGAAACCGTGTTGAAAGCGGCGCGCGCGGCTTTTAACGTTGCGGCGATATCGCTTTTAGTATGCGCCAGCGATAAGAAACAGGTTTCAAACTGGGATGGCGGGAAGTAAACTCCCTGTTCCAGCAATGCGTGGAAAAATTTCGCGTATCTGGCCGTGTCGCAGGTTTTGGCAGACTTAAAATCCGTAACCGACGACGAAGTGAAAAACACGGTAAACATCGACCCGATCGAATTTATTACAACTTCCACGCCTGCCGCCGACGCGGCTTTCCTTAAACCATCGACAAGAAGTGCCGTTTTTTCTTCCAGATGACTATATACTCCCGGTTTTGCGATGGCTTTTAATGCGGCAATGCCCGCAGTAACAGCCATGGGATTACCGGAAAGCGTCCCCGCCTGATAAACCGGGCCTTCCGGCGCAATCATCTTCATGATTTCTTCACGGCCGCCGTAAGCTCCGACCGGAAGTCCGCCGCCGATTACTTTTCCAAGACAGGTCAGGTCCGGTTTTACCTTAAACCGCTCCTGCGCGCCGCCGTGTGAAAGCCGGAATCCGGTGATTACTTCGTCGAATATCAGCAGTGTTCCTTCTTGCTTTGTGACTTTACGCAGCCTGTCCAAAAATCCTTTGGCGGGAAGCACTGCTCCCATATTGCCTGGCACCGGTTCCACGATGACGGCCGCGATTTTGGATTTATGGAGTTCAAAAACTTTTTGCAGGGATTCATCGTCGTTGTATGGAATGGAAAGTGTGTGCATGCAATCTGAGGCGACGCCCAAGCTGTCCGGAAGCCCCAGTGTCGCTGCTCCGGATCCTGCCTTTACCAGCAGGCTGTCCACATGTCCGTGATAGCAGCCGTCGAATTTTACTATCTTGTTCCGGCCTGTGAACGCCCGCGCAAGGCGGACGGCGCTCATGGTGGCTTCCGTGCCGGAATTAACCAGACGAACTTTATCAATGGACGGAACCGCTTCGGCGATCATCTCGGCAAGAACGACTTCATTTTCCGTTGGCGCGCCGAAACTTGTTCCGCGTTCAATCTGCCGCTTCAGCGCTGATATTACAACAGAGGGAGCGTGCCCGAGAATCAGCGGTCCCCAGGATCCGAGGTAGTCAATATATATGTTTTTGTCCGCATCAACGACGCGGCTTCCCATTCCTTCCATAATAAAACGCGGCGTTCCGCCTACGCTCCGGAAAGCTCGTACCGGACTGTTGACGCCGCCGGGTATGCGCCGGACGGCGCGCGCTAAAAGTGCGGTGGAATTTTTTATTTCGAATTTGGATTTTTTATTGCTCATTAATATTTACCCCAGAATTTTCGCGGCTTCCTTCGCGAAATAAGTAAGAATTATATCCGCGCCGGCGCGGCGGATTCCGACCAGCGATTCCATCATAACGCGCGGCAGATCAAGCCAGCCGAGATTTGCGGCGGCAACGAGAGCCGAATACTCGCCGCTTACCTGGTAAGCCGCAAGCGGCTGTTCATATCTGTCGCGTATCATTCGTATTATGTCAAGATATGGGCCTGCGGGTTTAACCATAATGATATCCGCGCCCTCTTCTACATCCAGTTCGACCTCGCGCAGCGCTTCACGGGCGTTTGCGGGATCCATCTGGTGGCTGCGCCGGTCGCCGAAAGCGGGCGCGGAATCCGCCGCTTCGCGGAACGGCCCGTAATATCCAGAAGCGTATTTTACCGCGTAGGACATTATTGACGTGTTTTGAAATCCGTTTTTATCAAGCATGTTTCTGATTGCGCCAACCCTGCCGTCCATCATGTCCGACGGCGCGACCATATCGGCGCCTGCTTTAGCCTGGGAAAGCGCCGTTCGCGCGAGCAGTTCGAGTGTTTCGTCGTTGCATATTTCATCGCCTTTTACGACGCCGCAGTGGCCGTTGGCGGTGTATTCGCAAAGGCAGGCATCAGCAATGAGCAGAATGCCGGGAACTTCACGTTTGATTGCGGCAAGCGCCTCCTGCACGACGCCGTGTTCGTCATACGCGCCTGTAGCGGCGTCGTCTTTTTTCGCGGGAAGCCCGAAAAGCATTATTCCGCCGATGCCGAGGGATTTTACGGCGCGGATTTCATCGATCAGAGTATCGACAGACCACTGATAATTGCCGGGCATCGACGATATTTCTTTTTTTACGCCAACGCCGGAACAGACAAACATTGGATAGACAAACTGTTCGGGGGAAAGGCGCGTTTCCCTGACCATGCTCCGAAGGATTTCATTCATGCGCAACCGCCGCGGGCGGGTGACAGGAAATGCCATAGTTATAACTCCATGCAACTTTGATATTTTTTTAATAAAATACCCAGACTTATGAACAAAAACATAAATTATAGCATCTTTTTTCAGGACATGCCTACGGTTCAAGTGTAAACTGATTTCTTGCCCGGATATTATTTTGAAATATCCGGGCAGGTGTTTATCAATGCCGGACGGGTTGTCCAAGGAGGCGTAATGAAGTTGTTGTCCCGAATTTTACCTATCGCGGTTTTAGCCCTGACCGCGTGCGTCAATCTGCCGCCCACGTCGGCGCAGGACGCGAAAACGTCAAAAACACAGGCGTCAAATAAGGAAGAAGATGCTGTAAACGCGCTTGCCAAACTGGGTGTGCCGATGCACCGCGACCCATCCGGAGTTGTTCGCTGGATAGAAGCTAAAAAAGGCGAGTTGACCGATGAAGCCATGGCGCATCTTCCCGCCCTTTCAAAACTGGAATGGCTTGAAGTCGGCGGCGGCAAGGTAAGCGCGGCCGGCGCCGCGAATTTGAAAGGCTGTCCGGAACTGAAGCGTCTTTATATTTACGATATAAACCTTTCAGGCGATAAGCTCGAGTGGCTTTCAGCGCTGACCAAACTGGAGGCGCTATCCCTGCAACGTACCGGCATCAACGCGGCCATTATGGCAAACATAAAAGCGCCCGGCCTTGTAGTGTTAAATCTCAGCGGCAATCCCATCGGCGACGATGTACTGGACGCAGCGGCGCGCATCAAGGAACTTGAAGTCCTGTCGTTGGCCGACACTAAAGTTACAGGGCCCGGTCTTGAAAAACTTCGCGGTATGCGGCGGCTTAATGAGCTGAACCTGATGCGCTGCAATATTCAGGATCAGGATATTGAAGTTTTTATGTCGATGCCTAATCTGCGCATTGTTTACGCTGAAGGATGCCCGTTGAGCGACTACGGAATCCAGAGCGTCATCATGCGATTCCCGACGCTGGCCATATTCCTGTAATCGCGGGAATGATTTATTAATACGGAGGTTCTTGCAAAACCTTCCGGCTTTGCCGGGAAGCGCGGCTCTTCAGCCCGCGTTTTTGAACTGTGCAGGCGAGACACGCCCGCGTTCCCATGACAAGGTTTTACAAGAACCCCTACGGAAAGGAATTTTATGTATTCAAAATTTCGAACAATACTTGTGATTGCGGCTTTTCTTATGCTGGTGACTCTGATGACGCAGCACGCGCAGTTTGCCTCCGCCGTGCAGAACGTTCCACCCGAAGCGCAGGAACCCAGGACAAATATGCGCGGGCCGGATGTGGTATTCGTGGGAACGCCTTATGATCTTGTATCCACGATGCTTCAGATGGCTGATATCAAGAAAGGCGATACGATTTACGACCTTGGCTGCGGCGACGGGCGCATCCTTGTGCTGGCGGCGCAGAAATACGGCGTACAGGGAACGGGTTACGATATAGACCCGGAACGAATAATCGAATCGCGGCAGAATGTATCTAAAAACAACGTGCAGGATCTTGTGAAAATCATCCAGGCGGATATTTTTACGCTGGATCTGGAAAAGGCGGATGTGATGCCGCTGTATCTGCATCCCGATATGATGTCAAAACTGGTTCCGCAGGTCGAAAAAATGAAACCAGGTTCCAGGATCGTCTGTCATGAATACGGATTTCCCGAGGCATACAAGCCGGATGAGAGAATAACCGTCATTTCAAATGAGGACAACGCCGAGCATCACCTGATGCTATATACGCTTCCGCTGAAACGGTATTAATATTGAAGGCGATAGGTAAAAGCCTGACCGGCATTGGGAGATGCGAAAAACTTTTCGCATCTCCCAATGCCGGTCAGGCTTTTACCCATCGGTTCCGCGGGCATTTTTTATGTATGCTAAATTTAGAATAATTCAGGCACGTATATTTCAATATAAAGGTGTAGTGCGTTGCGTCCCTGCATTGGCGGCGCTGTTATTGCTGGCGGTAATGACAACACCTAATAGCTCTCGGTTTGCCTCAGCCGCGCAGAGCATCGCTCCCGAAGAACAGGACCCCGTACAGATGCGCGGGCCGGACGCCGTATTTGTCGGCACGCCCTACGATGTCGTTTCCATGATGCTCCAGATGGCGGATGTCAAAAAAAACGATATGGTTTATGACCTCGGCTGCGGCGACGCACGCATGCTTGTGCTGGCGGCGCAGAAATACGGAGCAAACGGCATTGGTTACGAAATCGATCCGGAACTTGTGATAAGGGCGCGGCAGCTTGTTGCGAAAAACAATGTGCAGGAACTGGTAAAAGTCATACAGGCGGACATTTTTACGCTGGATCTTGGAAATGTAGATGTGATGCCGCTGTACCTTCATCCCGACATGCTGGCCAGGCTGATGCCGCAGGTCGAAAAAATGAAGCCCGGTTCGCGTATTGTCTGCCATGAATACGGCTTGCCGGGTGTAAAGCCGGATCAGACCATAACCATTTTTTCGAACGAAGACAACGCCGAGCGACGTCTGATGCTCTACACTCTTCCGCTAAAACTAAATTAATCCTTTTTATTCCCGCAAAAGCGGCAGAATCGGTATGAAATTTCCCGGCTAAATCAAAACTATACCGTATTACCGTTTTTTTAAATATTTCCCGAGGATTTTCATTACATCATCAAAATCCAACGGCTTTCCGATGTGATCGTTCATGCCCGCGGCAAGGCATTTCTCAACGTCCTCTTTAAATACATTTGCCGTCATAGCGACAACAGGCACGGTTTTCGCCTGCGGCATGTCCAGATCACGGATGCGGCGGGTGGCTTCCAGCCCATCCATCTCAGGCATCTGTACGTCCATAAAAATGACATCATAGCTTCCGGGATTTTCGCTGACGATTCGCAAGGCTTCTCTGCCGTTTTCAGCACAGTCTATAACAATTCCTGTGGGTTCCAGCAGCGCAAGAACAATCTCACGGTTGATTTCCATATCCTCGGCAAGAAGCAGGCGGCGGCCCGCGAACACATTCGAATCGTCATTTTGAACGGCCTCGGAGCAAGCGCCGGTTCCGACGCATTCATTAATGCAGTCGGCAATGTCGGATGAAAAAAGCGGTTTGGGCAGGAATCGGTCGACACCGGCTTTCAATGCTTCTTCGGAAATAACGCTCCACGCGGCGGAGGAAATCATGGTAACAACCGATTTGCCTCCGTCTTTTTTGATTTTCCTCGTAAGCTCAATGCCGTTCATCCCCGGCATCTTCCAATCAATAAAGTAAATATCATGTGTAATGTTTTGATCGAGCATTTTTAAAACATCGTCGGCGCGCATTGCGGTATCGCAACTGATGCCGAACCCGGCGGCCGTATCCATGAAAAATTTACAAATCTCAACATCGTCATCCACTGCCATTATGCGGATGTTGTTCCAATTAACGCCGGGATTCAAAAGACCGGTCTGTTCCTCTTTGCCCTGCTTTAGCTGTACGGTAAATATGAAGGTCGATCCCTTCCCCAATTCTGATTCAATCCAGATTTCTCCGTCCATCATTTCAACAATTCTTTTGGAGATGGCAAGCCCAAGACCGGTGCCGCCGAATTTGCGGGAAGTGCTGTTGTCGGCCTGCTGGAAGGAGTGAAACAACTGCTTCTGCTGTTCATGGCTGATGCCGATTCCGGTGTCATTTACTTCAAAGCGGAGCGTGCAGACGCCGGCTTTTTCGTCGGCCAGGTATGTGTCAAGGCGAATGGATCCTTCCTCAGGAGTGAATTTGACCGCGTTGGAAAGCAGATTTGCCAAAACCTGCGATAAATGCTGGTCATCGCCCAAAAGCCTGCACGGTATTTTTTTATCGATGGAAACATGCAAAGTCTGGCGTCTTTCCTCAACCCGGAAATTGATGACGTTTACCACTTTGCGAATCATTTTTTCAAAATTAAAATCCATGGACGAAAGTTCAAGCTTGCCCGCCTCGATTTTGGACATATCCAGCACATCGTTTATGACACCCAAAAGATGAATCGAGGCATCTTCGATTTTAGCCAGCGAGTAATTCTTGCGCTCGGGATCGGCGGACGATTTCCCGATGGCAATCATGCCGATTATGGCGTTGAGAGGGGTGCGCATTTCGTGACTCATATTGGAAAGGAAATCGCTCTTGGCGCGGTTGGATTCTTCCGCCTGATCCCTGGCGATGACCAGCGATTCATTCAAATGCTGTAAATTTTCGTTTTTCTCCATCAATTCCTGCGCGTAATCCTGCAGCTTATGAACGAGGTCGTCGATTTTCACCGTCATCGTCTTAAAAGCTCCGGAAAGAACGCTGATTTCGTTGTTTCCGCGCGTCGGCGGCAAATTAACGTCAAAATTTCCCTCGCCTATCGTTTCAGCGGCTTTGGCCAGTTCCAGCACCGGCTTCGATATGTTTTTCGCGATTACATACAGCAGGACGGCAACAAAACAAACGGCAATCAACGACATAAGCAGCAGAAAATTACGAATGTCTTTTGCGTTTTTTAAAACATTCGTCATTGGAAAGCTCACCGCCACCGACCATGGATTGGTTGCCTCGCTGAACTTAACGGGCATATATACGGTGTAGTAATCCTGATCGCCGTCAATATACAGTTTGCCGGTATTGATGGAGTTCTTTATTTCAATCGCCTGCTGCAATTGATCCTCGTTTGCGCTCAGGATCGCCATGGCCATTTCAGGGGAAAGCAATGATAAATCAGGCCGGGAAATGCCGGGCTTCGCCGCGAATACGCTGAGTTGGTCAACAAATTCCAGGAGACCTTCATAATTTTGGGCCTGCTCTTCATCCGCTTCCGCATCCAACGGATTGTCCACGAGATATTTTTCAGCCTGTATTAACGCCATTTTAGCAATGGAAGGATTCTCGATCAGCATATTGTAGGCTAAAACCTCTATAACATCCTTTGCCAGATATTTTGTATCCGGATGCGCGGCGACAATGCCGGAGTTTGAAAAAATCTCCGTATATACGCCGCTATTGTCGGGGTCAACTTTTGCCACCATATTTTGCAGCGTGTCGAGAACGATATCGGAGGAGATGATGCCGATAAACTCATCGTTATGAATGATGGGGAATATCAGGCTTTCCAGCATGACTTCATTGCCCTGAACCATATACGGATAAGGGTCCGTTATGTATTCCTTCTTTGTGTCCCGCGGCACTATCCACCAGTCCGAGATATCTATGTCGTAAAGCGGCTGAACCTCAATGTTTTTGCCCAGCTTGTTCCAGTATGGGGCAAAGCGTCCTGTTTCGTCATACTCCGGTTTAAGACCGGCATACTCGTCATCCTTGCCGTCCAGGGCGTTTATCGCGTAAGCAATGCAGAACGCGGTTATGTATTCTTTTTGTGCGAGCGCGTTTTTCAGGATATCGTTCATCATATCCCGGTCGGTCAATCCATGATCTTTGAGGGTTCCAAATATCGTGGCGAGCGTTTCCGATGTTACCCTGGCGCCCTGAAGTTCCGCCTTGATTTCGTTTTTATACTTGTCCGCCATTTCCTCAGCCAGTTTATAGGCGTCTCTTTTTGCCAGATTGGTACTCATGGTTGTAACAATCATAATGACGGCTAAAAAGGTCGCTACAACCACGGCGGTCACAAAAGCGAAAATCTTTATCCGCAGACTTAAGTTTTTAATCATATTTAAGAGTCCTCATTATCATATTTTAAAAATATAGATTATCACGAAGTTGTATAATATGCCTTTCAAAGGGTGAGATGCTTATGAGTACGGTAGGAATGATCGCGGCGTTTCTGAATCTGGAATTTCGCGGCGACGGAGGCCGCATGGTTGCCGGGGTGTCCGGATGGGACGCCGGCAACCACGGCGCGCTGGTTTTTATGGACTCCGAACGCGGCGGGTTTCGGCAAAACTTTACGCCCGCATGCGTAATCACAACCCGGCCTCTTGCATCCGCGCTGCCGGAACATTTCAATATTATTTTTTCCGAAAATCCAAAAATTGATTTTACAAAAGCTGCGGGGTTTTTACGTCCGCCGCGCAAGAGCAATGGAACGCGGCATCCGTCGGCGCTGGTTTCACCCGAAGCCGTAATCGGCGACAATGTGGAAATAGGGCCGTTTGCCGTTGTGGAGGAAGGCGCGAAAATAGGCGGCGGCAGCATCCTGATGGCAAATGTATTTGTCGGCAGCGGCTGTGTTGCGGGAAATAATTGCGTTATTCATCCGGGCGTTAAACTTTATCCGGGCGCAGCGCTTGGCGACAGGGTCGTTCTCCACGCCGGAACGGTTATAGGGAGCGACGGATTCGGTTATGTATCCGACGGTGAACGATACTGGAAATTCCCGCAGGCCGGCGGCGTCATTCTGGAAAACGACGTTGAAGTCGGAGCGAATACTACTATCGACCGCGGTTCGCTGGGAACAACGCGGATAGGCGAGGGAACGAAGATAGACAACCTCGTGCAGATCGCGCACAACGTGGAAATCGGCAGGCATGTAGTGATAGCTTCACAGACGGGCATTTCCGGGAGTACCGTTATTGAGGATTACGCCGTAATCGGCGGTCAGGTCGGTTTCGGCGATCATGCGCGCGTCGAACGCGGGGTGGTAATAGGATCGAAGGCGGGCGTCCTGCCCGGCAAAATCGTTCGCGCCGGAGAGGTTTACTGGGGCGTTCCGGTTCGTCCTCTGCGCGAATACAAGCGTCTGAACGCGCTTTTCGGCCGTCTGCCCGACATGAAGGCGGAAATAGAATCTTTAAAATCGGAAATTAAAAAAAATACGTAGAGGCGGGTTTTAAACCCGCCCCTGTGAATACCCGGATTAACCTGGAGGGAATTTTGCAGCTTTCGCTTTTCAGCGAAGAAAATGAAACATTGCCGGTTACGGATACGGAATTGCAGCGGATCTGCCAGGCCGTGCTTGGAAACTACTCTCCGGAATTCCTCGGAGCGGTAATCGACGCGCGTTTTTATCCTTACATTGGTTTAACGCACACGATTCGCCGGGGCAAATCGGGCTGGGTCGTGCGCGTCAGCGACCACTGCCGCCGGGCGCCGCAACCGGTACTCGAAGCGATAGTGACAATCCTTGCATGCAAATCGCTGCGCAGGCGTGTTTCTAAACGGGCGCGGCAAATATACGACGAATGGCGGCGCGATCCAGCCGTGTCCGGCGCGGTAAGCGCGCGGCGGACGGACAAGGGCAGCAAACGTTTTGCGGGGCATGAAGGACGCTGTCATCTGCTGACGGCGATTTTCCACGATGTCAACCGCCGTTTTTTCAACGATCAGATCGAGATTCGTAAAATCGGCTGGGGAATCCGCCGGAGCTGGGGACGGCTTGGGCATTACGACCCTGCTCACCAAACGATTACAATAAGTCCGGTGCTTGACTCTCCGGACGTGCCGCGGTTTGTTGTGGATTTCATCGTTTACCACGAAATGCTTCACACGGTTTTTGAGGGCGCGGAAGATTACGGGGCGCACAAACATCATCCTCCTGTGTTCCGCCGAACCGAACGGTCGCATCCCGACTACGAAGCGGTTAAAAAATTCATCAAAAAATTCTGCTCAAAACGCAAATAAATATCCGGGGTAAGAAATGCTGATTAATCAGTTTTTCTTAACGATTCGACTTTGATGAATAATAATCGCTCACCCTGTATGGCGTAAGCATTTGTTTTATGTCGCTTGCAATATTTGACAATTCGCCGGCGCTTTTATGGACTCGCGACGCTCCATCCGCGCTCTCTCTGGCAACCTGGCTCATGCCCGAAATGCTGCCGCTGACGTGTGCAGCGCCTTTCGCCGCCTCGCCGGCATTGCGGCTTACATCGTTAGCTCCGCGCGCTACATCGCCTATCGCGCTTGCCACGCGCTTTGCGCCCGTGTTCGCCTGCGCGACATTGTTCGCTATTTCGTTGCTTGCGCTGGTTTGCTGACCGACATAACTCGCGATTGATTCAACGGAATGATTGATCTTGCCTATTATGTCTGAAACATCATTAATCGCGTCAACAGCGTTTTTTGCCTCGCTCTGAATGCCATCTATTCGTCGCGCGATATCGTCAGCGCTCGACGCGCTCTGGTTTGCCAGCTCTTTAATTTCACCAGCCACCACGGCAAAGCCCTTGCCCGCTTCGCCGGCGCTCGCAGCTTCAATAGTGGCATTCAGCGCCAGCAGATTCGTCTTGTCCGCTATCTTTTTAATGACATCAGTAACATGACCGATTTCTTTTGCGGCGACTCCGAGCTTGTTCATAACTCCCGTGGCGTTTTCCGATTTGCCCGTCGCTTCCGCCGCTATTTCACGAACCTGGCTTGTATTGCGCGCTATTTGATTTATGCTGGCGCTCATCTCGTCTATTGCGCCCGCGATTGTATTCATATTAACGCTCATCTGTTCCGCCGCGCCCGCGACTTCGTTGGCATTTTCGCTGGCCTGTTCCGCTCCGTCCGCCATCGCGTTTATATTAACCGCCATTTGTTCGGTGGTGCTTGCTACCGTATTGCTTTGGATAAGCGTTTCACCTGCGCCGTTTGTCAATTGACTGCTGACTGTGGCAAGTTCTTCGGCGGCTTTGGCAAGATTGGCGTTGTCAATTATTACTTTCTTCATCAGCGTCTGCTGATTGTCCATTAAAAAATTAAACTGTTTCGCCATCTCGCCAATTTCATCTTCCGAAGCGAATTTAAGCCTGCATGTCATATCGCCTTTGCTTACTTTCCCGAAAATATCAGCAGACTGGTTGATTTTTTCGGTAAGTTTTTTTGCGTAAATATAAGAAATAATCGCCGTTAGTATTAATATTAATATCCCTGCTGAAACAGCCCATTTTCCAGGCGCGGCAATGGCTAATAACATCAATAGCGCTCCCATTACGGAAAGCAGGGTTGTTTTCAGTGTAATTGATTGGAATATATTCATATCAGCCTACCGAGCGTCGCGTTTCAATGGCGTTTCCCATGCGTTGATTTTATCGGCCAAAGCTCGCAGAATATTAGCCGCATGCTGTTTAATAAATAAATTAAGGAGGTTTTACAATTGCCTCATAGTAAAGCGGAACGGGAAATATGCATTCAATAGCCACTCCGGTGTTCTGGGCGGGATTCATTATCGTCGTGCTTGCGCTGCTCGCCATTGATTTAGGCGTATTTCAGCGAAAAGTTCACGAAGTCCGCATGAAGGAAGCGGCGGTGTGGAGCGTCGTCTGGGTTGTGCTGTCGCTTACGTTCGGCTTATGGGTTTATCACCATTATGGCCGGGCTGCGGGAATGCAGTTTTTCGCCGGATATTTAACGGAATACGCGCTCAGCGTTGACAATATATTCGTTTTTATCCTGATTTTTTCATATTTTTCAGTTCCGCCGCGCCTGCACCACAAGGTGCTGTTCTGGGGCATCCTTGGCGCCCTGGTCATGCGCGCCGCGTTCATACTCGCAGGCGCGCTTCTTGTCGAAAAATTTCATTGGACGCTGTACGTTTTTGGCGCGTTTCTGGTTTTTACCGGATGCAAAATCCTGTTTCGTGGCGAAGCCGAAACCAAAATGGAAGACAATATAATTGTAAAACTCTTCCGGCGCTTCGTTCCAATGACCACGGGTTTTGAATCAGGGAAATTTTTCTGCCGCGAAAAAGGAAAACTGATGGCTACGCCGCTTGTGCTGGTATTGGCAACGGTCGAAGCCTCCGACGTAATTTTCGCAACGGACTCCATTCCCGCTATTTTCGGCATCACGCAGGATCCGTTCATCATTTACACATCCAACGTATGCGCGATCCTGGGTTTGCGTTCCATGTATTTCCTGCTGGCGTCGGTCATGCGCAAATTCGCTTATCTGGGCGCAGGGCTTGGTTTCGTGCTGGTGTTTATCGGCGTCAAGATGCTTATAAATGATCTCACCATCGGCGGCAGAACGCTTGAGATTCCGATAGAATGGTCTTTGCCGGCAATCGCCGCGATTCTGGGCGTATCCATCGCGCTGTCGATTTTCTTTCCGCCCCGCGCCCGCCCTGAACAAAGCACGGATTAATGGCCGGAGTCAGGCGATAAGCCGAATTCTGTTTCACCGCTAAAGCGGCAATGACAATCATTCATCTGGCCGCGGAATACACCACTTAAAGCAAACAAATCATCGTATCGAAGCGGCGGCAATCTCTTTGCGTACCAGTTCGCCTATGATTTGGGATGGCATTTTATTGCATGACAGTGAACGGGTCATAATGTAATCGGCGGAAACCTGATCCAAAACATTGAGCAATTCCCGCTGTCGGGTAAAATAGCCTCCTTTTTTGGCAGAATCAACCTTTGGCGGGTTTTTGGTGTAGTATTCGTCCCAGTAGTCTGCTTCTTCTTCCGTCATTCTCGCCATAATCTTCCCTTACACGTCTAATAAATAATAAAAGATGCTCCGGCATTTCATCGCGTGAAATACATTGATAGTTTCATCATTAATGCGATTGTATAGTATTTCAAGCAGATTGCTGGACTTGTCAAAACCGATGACTATGTACTTGTTTAAATCATCGTCTAAAGGGCCTTCATATTCAGGATAATTAAGGACATGGCGTATGTTTTCCTCGGTAATACCATGTTTGAAAGCGGCCTGATTAAACTCTACGCCATCATCCATAGTTTCAATATATCATTTTTTAATGTTAAATGGCCGGAGTCAGGCGATAAGCCGAATTCTGTTTCACCGCGAAAGCGGCAATGACAATCATTCATCTGGCCGCGGAATCGCTTCCGCGGTCAAGCAGTCTACCCAAAAGCGTCGGACGGACCGCCCTTATCCCCTTTCGGGGAGCGCTTTTCTATTTGACCTTGCTCCGTGCGGGGCTTGCCGTGCCGTTTCCGTTGCCGGAAACGCGGTGCGCTCTTACCGCACCATTTCACCCTTACCCCGCTGTATGCATGCATACAGCGGGGCGGTATATTTTCTGTGGCGCTTTCCGTAGGGTCGCCCCTCCCTCGCGTTACGAGGCGCACCGCCCTGTGGAGTTCGGACTTTCCTCGGTCTGAATAATCAAACCGCGATTGTCTGCCCGGCTCCGGCGTAAAAATCTTAGACGTGCTTTTATGAAAAATCAAATTTTTGCTTACCGTGTTGACATTTCAGTGTATATTTTTATAGGTATAAAATATGGTAAAATTTATATGGGATGAGAGCAAAAACCACGCAAATTTAAAGAAACATGGAGTTGACTTTAATGATGCGGTACGCTCCTGGTATGACCCTGACAGGCTTGATTTTTTTGACGCCGAACATAGTTTTGATGAAGTCCGATGGATTTTTCTTGGCGCTGTTGCGGGAGTTGTTCTATTTGTGGTAGAAACAGAACCAGACGAAGAAACAGTACGGATTATTTCAGCCAGGAGAGCGTCTAAACATGAACAGGAGGCATATTATGCCAATCGTAGTTAGAACCCTCGAAGACCTGCCGCCCCTTGACGAACAGCGCATTAAAAAACTCAAAAAAATGCGGGACGAAAATATTGATTTTTCGGACATGCCCGCTCTGACACAGGAACAACTTGCCAGGTTCGTACCCGCAAAGAGGTTTTTTATAGAAAGGCGTTACATTTGAATTGATTGATTTCGCTTAAAATTAATAAAGAGATAAAAAAGCGCGGTCTTGAAAAAAATCCCTTTGGTCATAATGTTCTTCCGCCACGCATGAAAATTTAATCATACCATGATATTGTTTTTATATGGACAGCGCTGAACAACAGATAAATTTACAGGAATTACAACAGGGCCTCAAACGGCAGGGATATATCGCCGATGACAGGACGTTGCAGGTTTTGCAGTATTCCCTGTTCCTTAATAAGCCAATTCTTATTGAAGGACCTGCCGGCGCGGGGAAAACAGAACTGGCAAAAGCCTGGAGCCGGTTTCTGGGCAGAACGCTTATTCGCCTGCAATGTTATGAAGGAATTGACGAGGCCAAAGCCCTGTATGAGTGGAACTATCAGAAACAGCTTTTATATATCCAGGCGCAGGGCGCGGATCGAAAATTGT
>Ga0082212_10007535_pt1 | contig 14372 bp, 5 predicted proteins | sample TergutNt197P3_FD_71548 | JGI IMG/M metagenome (GOLD analysis project Ga0082212, IMG submission 71548) | Neocapritermes taracua P3 segment gut microbial communities from Petit-Saut dam, French Guiana - Nt197 P3 | ecosystem: Host-associated > Arthropoda: Insects > Digestive system > Gut ... | reverse complement strand
GAGGCGGAAATCACCGCACGACTTGAGCATCCCGGCATCGTGCCGGTTCATGCCTTCGGCACCGACGGCAATGGCAGGCCGTATTACACGATGAAGTTTGTGCGCGGCAAAACGTTTCAGGAAGCGATCAAGGAATATCACGCCCTGTCCGACAAGTCAGAGAACAAAACGGCGGCGTTTCGCGATCTTGTGCGCAGGTTTGCGGCGGTGTGTCAGACGATGTGTTTCGCCCATGACAAGGGCATCATTCATCGCGATTTGAAACCGGCGAACATCATGCTCGGTGAACACGGCGAAACGCTCGTCATGGATTGGGGACTTGCGAAACCGCATTCCGAAAACGACGACGGCACGCTCGGCGATCTCGCGGCGGAAAAATTGAGCAATCGGCCGGAGATGACCGCGGCGGGCAAAATCGTCGGCACACCGGCCTATATGTCGCCGGAGCAAGCGGCGGGCGACCTGTTGCACATCAGTCCGCAGTCCGATATTTACAGTCTCGGCGTGATTCTGTTTCAGATGCTGACCGACCAACTTCCTTACACGGGCAAGTCGTCGCTGGAGATTGTGCAAAAGGTTCTGAACGAGGAATCGCCGCGACCGTCGGAGGTTACGTATGGCGTTCCGAAGGGGCTTGATGCGATTTGCGTCAAGGCGATGGCGCGTGAGCAAAGCGACCGTTATTTCAGTGCGGCGGCGATGTTCCGCGACCTGACGAATTGGCTTGACGACGAACCGATCAGCGCGCGAAAGGACACCCGTTGGGAAAAAACATGGCGTTGGATACGCAAAAACCGGGCGTTGGCAACGACGCTGCTGCTTTCGACGTTCGCACTGCTGATTGTACTCGGCGTCTGTGGCATGATGCTCGAACGGGCACGGGTGAAAACGGTTGCCGCAATGATGCTGGCTGATGATTATCGTCAAAAAGCGGCGGAAGCTACGCAACTGGCCGACGCGAAAGAAAAGTTGATTCAGCAAAAAGAGGCCGATCTTAAAAAGCAGCAGGACAAGGCACTGGCTTTGGCGCAACGCATCATGGATTTGGAATCCGACGTGACCCAGGACGAAACGGAAATTCTTTCGCTCAATGCCGAATTGGAAACGGCAAAAGCCGTGATTGCGGCCATGACGGATGAAACTCTGACGCTACAGCGCGAAATGGAAGAGTTGCGTCAGTTGGCCGCTTACTTTATGCAACTGGCGGCGGGGCAAACCGATTTCATCCCGCCGGACACGCTGCCGGAATTTTCGCCGGAGAGCGATTGGACAAAGGGAAACATCGCCATGTTCGACGTGCTTTGTTCCGACGGCATGTTCGGGATGGTTTCTCATGCCGATCAAAACGCTTCGACCGGCGGCAGGAATCCGTTACGTGTCGATTACGTGACGGACGGTGCCGTGAGTTTGATCTGCCCGATCCAACCGACGCCGGATTCGCGGCTGGACGACATGCGGCAGTTGAAATTTTCGCTGTTCGTGCCTGAGCCGTCGCCTGTTCCGGCGAACACCGTGGCTTTTTATCAACCCGTTGCGTTTGCCCAACAAATTGCCGGGGAATCGCCGCCGTTTCGCGAACTGAAAATACGCATCGGTTGCGGCTCAAACTATTTTGAATCGCGTTTGAAGTCTGAACTGCTGGCCGGTCTCAAGCCGGGACAATGGAACGATGTCGTGATTTCTCTGCGTGAACGCACTACCGGCGGCGTTGACAATTCGCTGAAAAATTTTCTGTCATTGGAAGGCCAAAATCGTGAGAAATCGCACTGGTTCGAACTGATCGCCACGCCGGGCTTGCCTGGTTCGTATTACATGATTGACGATCTGCGTCTTTCACGCGAGATTGTTTCCATCGTCGTGACGACGGCGGACGTTGTGGATGCCAACGATGGCGTGATGTCGCTCCGCGAAGCCCTGCTTTACGCCGACGACGGTGACACGATCACGTTTGCCCCGTCGCTGCACGGCCAAACCATCACGCTGGGCGGCACGGAGATGCTCATCAATAAAAATATCACCATCGACGGGACTGGTGCCAATATCACCATCGACGCCGATAAAAAATCACGAATCTTCAACATCACTTCCGGGGCGGAAGTTGAACTCGTGGGGCTGACGTTGAAGGGTGGGATGGCCAATCGTGGTGCTGTCAACGACAGTGGCGGGGCTATCTTTATGAATGGAGTGTCCCTTATAGTTTCATATTCTAAGTTTACTGGCAATGAGGCAGAACATCGTGGAGGCGCGATCTACTTGCATAGTTCACCCACTGTAACAGTTACAGAATGTGAGTTTATAGACAATCTTGCTCGTGTTGGTCCCGCGATTGATGCGTTTAATTCGTTCGCTGTTACAATTTCACAAACAAAGTTTACAGATAATCATGGCGCGATATGCGCGATGAACATGGGTAAGGCTAACCTTACAGTGAGGCACAGTGTGTTTATTGGCAATTCCGCTTCCGGTGCGATGAGAGGCGCAATCTTCGCGTCATCGCCTATTTTCACAGTTTCTCAATGTGAGTTCACAAACAATTCTGCTTATATGCACGAGGGGGGCGGCGCGATATATATGATAAATCCGTCCACTGCTACGATTTCGCAAAGTGAGTTCACCGGCAATAAAGCCAGACTCGGTGGTGCAATCTACTTGATAGGGGCACCCACTGATACGGCTACTCAGCCTACTGTTTCGATTTTACAATGTGTGCTTACAAACAATTCAGCCGACTTTTTTGGTGGCGCGATCTACATGAATGCAGGCGTCTCTGCAACGGTTTCAGAAAGTGAGTTCTCAGGTAATTCGGCAATCGATAATAACGGCGGTGCAATCTACGCTACTGATTCATCCACATCTGTAACGGTTTCACAATCCAAGTTCGCCGGGAATTCGGCTGGCGTGTATGGTGGTGCGATCGATGTCAATGAGGCATTTCTTACGGTTTCCGAGTGTGTGTTTACAGACAATATGACTGTGGAAGGTGGTGGTGCGATCGGCTGTGTGGGTAATACTACGGTTTCACAAAGTGTGTTCACACACAATAAGGCCGATAGAGGTGCAGCGGTTCGTACTTGGGGTGGTCCACTAACGGTCACAAACAGTACGATCACACGAAACACAGCAAATATTGATGGCGGTGGAATTTTCAACTTCAAAAATGGAAATGGCACAACAACGTTATTTAACACAATCGTCACTGCAAACTCCTCACCTGATATTTTCAGAGAAAGCGGCACGATCCAAGGTCACAACAACCTGACATCGCCGTTTGATTGGGACGGCGATTCGGGGAATAATTTCGTTTACGACCCCAATTTGCCGTTGTTCGTTGACGCGGCCAACGGGGATTACCGCTTGGCACGCAATTCGCAGGCCATTGACAGGGGCAACAACCAATACGCCCTCGACGCCGGCATGATCGAAGACTCCCGCGACCTGTCCGACAACCCCCGCTTCAACGGAACAAACATCGACATCGGTGCGTTTGAGTTTTAGGGAAGAGGGAATAGGGAATGAGTTAGCCGCGTCACCCTGTGACACGCACGTTCACATCATGATTTTCGCAATTTTCATCTTTCATCAATAACGAGGTGACAACATGCTTCAGGAATTAATTTACACGTCGGCACCGGCTGGTTTGAAGCCGGGGAGTCAGGGTTTTTGTACGGTCGCCTGTACGTCGGGAATGCCGCAGAATGTGGTCAAGCTGCTCGAATCCATCAGCGGCTATCGGCATGTGTTCCTGCCGCCGGATCAAAATGTGGCGCAAAACCCCGTTGTGTGTTCGCATCTTCTGCTCAACATGGGCGGCGTTCCCTGGCATATTCTTTCGCGAACCGCCGATGCCGGACTTGATTACACGCAACGGGTCAACAAAATTTCGCACCACCTCGTCCTCGACAAGGCCGAGTTGCAGGAAGCCGGACCGTCGGCGGTGTTGTCGCAATACCCGTTTCTGTCAACCTGGAATCAAAAGCCGGTTCTTTTGCCTGCGAACAAAAAATTGCCGGCCATGGCTGCGCAACCCCGTGTCTGCGAGCAATGGGCCAAGTTGACAGGCGACGCCGGTTGGGGCGGCATCCTCGCCGAGACCGCCTTGACAAAACGACCGGTCAGCATCATTTTTCGACCGGGCATCAACATGCTGCCGCTCGTCGATGAAGCCCTGGCGTTGTTGCCGCCGGAAGTACGCTGGCAGGTTTCGTTTTCGACATACTGTTGCAATCTGCCGACCGGAACCGGTTGCCATTGGAAGTGCCTTCTCATCGGCTCGCCGGAAATGTCGCAATCGCAACTCACGCCTAATACGCTGGTTATCGACCTGACGCAGGCCTTGGGGCCGCCACCCACCGGGCAATTGGTCGAAGCGGCACGCACCGGCAAGTTGTCGGGAAAGCAGGAAATCCCCATCATTCCCCTTGCGGTTCAAGACACCGGGCCGTCACCGCAGGTTGCACCGGTGAGTCCCCCGATGGTTGCTCCGGTGGGCCAAGCTCCCGTCAAACCCAAATCGGCCAAAGTGAAAACGAAAAACAGCGACGACACGGCCTCAAAGGGTTGTTTCTGGCTGATTATCCTGTTTTTCATTTTGATTACGGCGGGGTTGATCGGCGGGTTGCTTTGGATTTCCGGCAAGAACATCTCGCACCAAGGCGACGCTTCTGCCCAGGACAAAACCATCAAACGGCTTAGTGAGGAGATTGAAGGTCTAAACAATCAACTGGCCACGCAGAAGAAGCAACAGGAGCAGCTCGTCAACGAAACCGCAAAGTGGCAAGACGTCAAAGACGATTACGTCAAATCGTTGAACGAGAAGGACACTTACATCAACCGTGTGGCGGGTTATTTTTCGATCTTCCCGCAGGTAAGTCTGCCGCCCATATCGATCAATCTGAAAGGCGATATTCCCCGCAAGGTCGGCGAACAGGAACCGTTGGGACACCTGGTGTTCAATTTTGGCGGTACGCTAGACCGGTCATGGAAAATCGGTGACATGCTGTCCGTAAGTGTCACCTGTCCCGATGACGCCATGGATTGTCAGTTGGCCAGAAAGCCTGATGCCTATCCGCCCGGCAATGTGCTGCGAGCAGGGTATCCTTTTGGGTTATACGCCCAAAAAGAGGACAATTCCGGCTTGCTTGTCGCCGAATTTGAACTGGTCGTGACGGAAAACGGCATTTCCGTTCGTGGGTGGAATGACGAAACGTGGAACACGTTGGTCGAACAGGAATTGAAAAATATGTACGTTGCGGAAAAAGATGCGTCCGGTTTCGGAAATGAGCGATTGATCGAATGGTACGAGGCCAATATCGCCGATGCCAAGGATTTTGCGCTGGATGAGGCCATGCTGAAAAAGATTGGGGAACTGGGGGCGGGTGTTTTTACCGGTGCTCATGCCGATGTTGCGCGGTTGATCGAATTGCGGCAGGATTATTACGATGGTAACATTGTGCTACAATTCCTTTTCGGCCTCAAACTGGATGTCCTGACCGATACGGTGAAAAACGAGAAACCGTGATGTGGTAACACGGTGCTATTAATCCGAATCAGGCTCGCGAAAATCGGGCGTGTCATCCGGCGTTGCGTTGTCCTGTTCCTCTGTGCCAAACTCCGATGTCGGCATTTCGACCAAGCCGAGTTGTTCGAGCCGCCGATACAAACGCGGACGCGTCATACCAAGTAGCCGTGCGGCTTTTGCTTTGTTGCCCCGTGCGGCTTTGAGGGCACGTTGAATCAGTTCCAATTCAAGCGTTTGCAGATAATTTTCAAGGTCGATTTTTTCTTCAACAGGACTGACGGTCTGAGCGTCGGCGGCCTGGCTCAGTCGAACCGGCAAGTCACTTGCCCGGATGAGCGTACCGTGTGCGTTGGCGTGTGTTTCCGCGACCACTTGCACCAACTCGTCGATGTTACCCGGCCAATGGTAGAGCGTGAGCAAATCCAACGCATCGGCGGCAAAACCGGAGTGCTGGGTAAGTCTGGAGTCTGAAGCCTGCGCCGCGGCATTTTGCTGTTCGAGAAACCACTGGGCCAACAGCGGGATGTCGTCTCGGCGTTCGATCAGCGGTGGGAGGTTGATCTTGATTGTCGCAAGTCGCCAGGGTAACTCCGGGTGGCAGGGAGCAGTGCGACCCGCAGCCGTGTGCCAATCGCGCGGCTCAAGCGGCGATGTGCCGATGATTCGCATGTTGCCGAGGTTGTTCGTGATGACCGAAACGACCAACTCCGCCTGTTCCGGTTCGAGCAGGTCGGTGTTGTTCAACAAAAGTGTATGGCACTTCTTCTGATCCGATTTGGCGTAACGGCGGTAAAACGCCCGAATGGTTGAGTCGATCAATTCGGCGGGCAGAGCGTGGCAATCGACCGGAATGATGCCGCCGGAACGTTCGCCGTCACGACCGTAATGAATCGCGTTGGCCAACGTTTCGCGACCGCTACCGGGCGGCCCGACGATCAACACCGGTGCGACGGTTTCCGCCGCGAGCGTTGCCTGTTGCCTCGCCAATTGCATGACCGGTGTGTGACCGATTAGCGTTTCAAAACGATACCGCCCCGCCTGATGTCGACGCAATGCGAAAAGCACGCGGTGCAATTCCCTTGCCTGGTGGGTTTCGACAGGAGAGGCTTCAGGCTTCAGGCTTCGGGCTTCAGACTGGTTCAAATCTTCAGATGACAACCCTGAAGTCTGAAGTCCGAAGCCTGAAGCCTCTTGAGTATCGACCAGCACCAGTGTTCCGAAAACACCGTCTCCCAGTGCAAGCGGTATGAACTCGGCCCGGCGATGGCGGGTTTCCTGCACGGCATCAACGGCCAAAATCGCTTCGGTTCGTTGGCCACGTTCAACTTCCGGTGGTGGTGCCAGCGAAGCGGCCACGATTTCATGATGCAAGTGGGACGCCGACGTATGATAGCAGCAAGTCTGCCCGATCAATGCGTCCGCGTCTGCATTGGTCCATTGCACAAGAGCTTCGTTGAAGTAAACGAGCGTGTGTTTCTCGTCAAGCACGTAAACAGGCGATTGCAATTCCTGCAAGAGTCGCGAAAACCGGCTGACGGAAATGTGCTTGGACATATTAGGGAGCAGGGAGCAGGGGGCAGGGGGCAGGGGGCAGAAAAATTTTTCTGATCCCTGTCCCCAGAACCCTCATTTTTTCAACGTCGGGTTATTCCCTGGTTTGCGGAGGCGTAGTTTCCCAGGGGTTGTTGCGGCGGTTGCTGTTGTGAAGGTTGTTGCTGCATGGCCTGTTGTCGTTGCCAATTGAGGTATTCCTGATACTTGGCCTCGTCGCTCATGGGAACCAATCTCTGCGATAGCTGCTGCATCTGCTGTTGCTGTTGGAACATCGGCTGGGAATTCGGCTGGAGCATCGGCTGTTGATAAACCTGACTGTTTTCGCCGCTCGATTGGTACTGCACCTGATCAATCGGGAAATTCTGGTTGGGCATTGCTTGCGAATTGTTTGGCTGTCGGCTCATGGTGGTTTGGGCATTGGCGATCATCAACTTAGCCATATATTTCTGCTCATCCGTAGCGGAAGCAAAAGTCTGGGTGGGCGTGATGGTCGGCACAACACCGTCTCGTGAAACTCCCGGCATATTGATCGTTTTCGTGACCATCATCTCAGGGCGGTCTTCTCGCGAAACGATACGCTCGGTATCAAGCAGGTTCGTGTTATTCCGATATTCCTCGGCAAGAGCGGACAACCTGTCATTCAGATACTTTTTCTCATCCGCATACGGATTGACGTAAACGGTTTCGTCAACATCATTGGGGTCGCTCAGACCGGGAAGGCTGACTTTGGCCATGTGGCTCATCACCATGTTGCCGTCGTTACAACGGAAACGCACGATCAGCGAGATGTTCTTTTTCTTCGAGTCCAGGGTCGATTCGTCCCAGGGAATCCAAAGGGTGTAAGACTTGCCGTAAATTTTGGAAGTGCTTTCCAGGTTTTTCAGGTTATCGACCTGAAACTGGATGACTCGCGTCGGGGTCACCCGATCGGCGTTGGGATCGTCTTCATCGTAGGCGTAAACATCGAAGTTTCCACGAACACGCATGGCCTTGGATCCGGACGAAGTGTCATAAAACATGACTTTGGCCGCGAAGCCGCGAATGGACGTGTCCCCTTCGTTTCGGATGACGGGATTCCAGGTGGCGATGATCTTGGACGGACTGGAAGTTCCTCCCCAAGTGGGCAGTGACATTTTACTCGTCACGGAGGAACAGCCGGCTGTCGCGATCATGGCAATCGCAAGAACAAGCATGGTTCTATTGGTGGTAAAGGATGGTTTTGTCATGGCTGTTATGTTATCAATAGTCTGGGATTGATATATTGTCAATGATCCTGGGATAAATCATTGACAGTAAATACATGATGTTAAGGTTGCGGCGGCCACTGTGTGACCGCTCTACCTTGATCGTCACCGGGTGACGTGGTTACGTAGCATTAGTACATACCCGGCATTGGCGCGGGTGGGGCAAGGGTCGGTTGCGGCGGGTAAAAACCATTCGAGTTCTCAAAGGCTTGTTTATCCGTCGGGACTTCGCTTTCGTCCAAGCGGATGCTGCTTCCGCGTTCGATATAAGTATTGGAAGTTGAAAAATTGAAATCATCCGTTCGCGTTCTGGTGCTTTCCGTGTTGAACATTTTTGCCACATTAGTCGCACACCAGTGCATACGCATGAGTTCGAGTTGCTTGAGAGCGTCGGCTTCCGCTTCGGTACGATAAATCTGCGGTGTGAAGATGAAAATGACTTCTTTGCGTGCGCAGTGCTTGTTATTGTACTGGAACAACTGCCCGAGGACGGGGATTTTGGACACAACCGGCACGGCACGGTGAATCGTGCTGTCTTCCTGGCTGATCAACCCGCCCAAAACGGCCACTTGACCGTTTTCGGCAATGATGGTCGTGTTAATCACCGCCTGTCGGATTCTGGGCGAACGAATCGTCGTTCCACCTTGTACGTAAAGCGGCGTGCCTTCGCCTTCCGGCCCGACACTCGATTTGATCGCTTCGATATTCAAGGCAACCGTATCTTTGCTGATTCGCGGCGTCACGTTCAGGGTGATACCCACATCCACACTGTCAAGATTGTTTTGTTGTGTCCCGGTGACTTCACTGATGTTGGTACTGGTGATGATCGGTACGCTTTCACCGACAGTGATGCTGGCCTGATTGTTATGCAGGATGTTGATCGTGGGACGGTTCAAGACGGTCATTCGCCGACTCTCTTCCAGTGCCCGAATCAGAACACTCACCGATTCATTAGACGCAGAGAAAACAAAGCCGCCATACCCCAGCTCGTTGTTTTGACGCCCCAAGGCAAAATTGCTGACACCCTGAGTTCCGATGGTTCTGGAATCACTGCCGCTGTTGTTCCCCAAAGGAAGCGTCATGTCGTTGAAATTGATTCCCGGGCGACGTGACTCGGAAATGATCTGTTGTTCCGTCGTCTGAGTGCCGTTGGGAAGGGTGTTTGTTATGGTTCGATATACGACGTCATTGCCCGTCAACACACCGCGATTGAACAGAACCTGATCTTGCAAACCAAGCTCAAACCCCAGTTCATTCGTGTTGGAAATATCAACTTCGCCGATGAGCACCGAGAGTTGCACCATGGCCGGTTGTTCGTCCAGCACCTGGATCATGCGTCGCAGCATGTCGAAGCGGCTCGGCGTTGTGCTGACCAGCAGGCTGTTGGTTTCCGTCTCGGCCTGAATGATGATTTCGTTGTTGAAAACGTCCATTTCGCCGCCTCCGACGGTCGATTGCTGACGCAACTGGCGTTCGTTTTGCAAAAAGTTTGTCAGTGTCGTCGCAAGTGTCGTAGCCTGCGTGTTGAGCAGTTTGTACGACGCCACACGGCGATTGTGCATGCTCTCTTCGTCCAACGTCAGCAGGATCGCTTCCACCATGGCCATCACGTTGGCCGTACCGATGGCGATGACGCTGTTCGTTCGCAAGTCGGTGGCAAAGCGAACGGGCACCAGCGCACCGTTTTCGTTGCTGTCACCGATCTGATAGCTTGGCACCGTAGCCCCTACTCCGGCACCGGCACCCGTCGTGGTAAATATCTGGCCGAGCATGGTTGCCAGGGTCGTGGCGTCACTGTTGATGATCGTGAAAACCTTGATCTGCGCCACGGCATTCGGCGCACTGTCGAGACTTTTGACGACCGCTTCAATGACCGGCAGGCTATGCACCGGTGCCATGACAATGATCTTGTTTCCGTTGGTGTCCGCAACAACTCGGGAACCGGCAAAATGACCGGAATTGACGACTCGTTGGCCTCGACCGGCGTCAATTGTTTCAAACGAAATGTTGCCGGGTTGCGGTGAGGTCACCTGCTGACCGGCTAAACCGCCGCCGCCCGTAATGCCCTGACCCAGCAGAGCCTGCGTGAGCATCGTTTGGATATTCGTGGCTGTTGTGTTGAAAAGCGGAATCACTTTGATCTGCATTTCGACGCCGTTATTCGGTTTGTCCAGTTCCACAATCAAAGCCGCAATTTCAAGCAAATCACGCGGGGCGGCCTGCACGACAACCGTATTGGTTCGCGGGTCACTCTGAACACTGACCGGCGAAGCCATTCCTTGTCCTGTGGTCACTGCGGCACCACCGGGGACTGTCTGCCGCGCGGCATAAATGTTGGTAAGCATCGTCGCAATGGTATCCGAAAAAGCATAACGCAACTGGATTTGTTGCCACTGGACATTGGCGTCAATCGGTGTGTCAAGTCTCGCGATCAGTTGCTGAATCGACTGAATGCCGCCGGGATAACCGATCAACAGAATGGAGTTCGGTCGAACAAGCGGCGTGGCACTGATTCGCCCGTGTTGTTCGGCGTACCACTCGTTATACAATTGCAAGGCCACAACGGTCGTTCTCATGCAATCGGCATGAATCATCGGGACTTCCAGAACGGACGGTTCAAACTCGCGGCTCATCGTTTCCATATATTGGATGATTTCCGTGACCAGAGCCAAATCGCCGGGGGTTCGTGCTTTGATGAAGATCGCCTGGTCAAGAATGGTCACTTCAACCGGCCCGACCAGAGCATTGACATTCGGCGGAATGACGGGGCTTGACGGTTCCCCGCTTCCCTGGAGCGGAGGTGCAACCCTCACTGCGACACCGCTCGGCGTTGTGGTTGTCGGCTGATTTTGTACTCCGGCAAATTGATTGATCGATTGGTTGAGCAAACGGAAGACATTCTGCACCGAGCGTTCGTTGCCGCGAGTGACGGGCACCACTCCCATGGCGCCGTCATCTTGTTGCGATTCGTTTTCAATCAGATTCACGATTTGCGCAAAGGTTTCAACCCGACTGCTCGGCCCGGAGAACATGACGCTGTTATTCTGGCTGTCGATGAGCATTTCAACCCGTTCGTTGGCGGGAAGCGGAATCACGTACAGAGTTTGAGTCTGGGATAATTCGCTCCGCGCCGGTTGAACCCGACTTTGCAGGCCATTCAGAATTCTCGACTCAAAATCGCGTGCCGACATGGTTTTCAGCATGATGCGGTTGCTGACCACAGCCTGATTGACCTGAAGTTGCGTGCCTGCAACCGGCGGCGTGCCTTGCGGCATTCCCAATGGCGGCGGAGTCTGTTCCTGTTGCTGTGTGTAACCGGAAACTTGCCGCATGGGATTCATTTGGGCGGTGTTAGGCGTTTGCCAATCGGCGGACACGTTTCGGCCGATGTCATCGGAACGCAAATCGGCAAATCGCGTCAGCCCGAAGCCGCTTGCATTTCCGCCGTTGCGTTGCCGGTGTAACATGGCCACCAAGTCGCGCGACGTTGCCTGCGATGGTTGCCGCATTCCGAGAACCTGTTCCTGCCGCAAAAAATGTTCAATTTGAGCGTGCTCTGCGTCCGTGGCCCAAACATGAATACAGTTTTGCGTCATGTTGCGGGACACGGAAATGGAACGTTGCTTGAACACTTCCGGCAAAACACGTTCCGCTTCCGAGGCATGAACCCCGACAATCGGATATGTCCGCAATACGGGCTGGCTCTCAAAGGCAAGACGGTTTTTCCCGCTGGGCTGGGAAAAACGCTGCGCTGCCGATTGTTGGCTGATGATGAATGAGACACTCAGTAGTGTCATTAACATGATGTGCTTGCGTAGAACGCAAAAACGACGACCTCTCTTACTCATGATACTTTCCTGGACCTCTGAGGATGATCATTGGGACGGAATCGTTCGCCTACCTGAATTCATTAATTCATTTCATGGATAGTAACGCCGAACGATGGCCTGACTGTCTTTTTTCGCTGTCTGTTGAAAGGGTTTTTTTACAATTCCCAATCAAAACCATGACAGTCTCTTTCTCCTGATTAAAAAGACAAATCCGGCTCTTCCAATTTTTCGGCGAGAACGTAAAGAAAACATTAGACAATCGTGACGATCACAACGCTTTTTTGAATTGTATTTATCTTTAGTTTCGTGCTGTTAAATACGAATTCGCAGGTTATGTGCAGAGACAAATCGTATTGCAATGAATTGCATTGTCGTGTCGATTATTCCACTAGGGAAGTGTAGTGGAAATAGATAGAATGTGCCAATTTTTCAGCCTCAAAACGTTCGTTTACAATCCTATTTGCCTGATTTATTAGAACATTCCGCAATGTTTCGCTTGCCAGAAGAATCGTTAAATATTTCGCAAATTCACATGCAAGATCATTGGTACATTTCGACGCAAGATCACGTATGAGAATGGCGGCATGGTGGTGTTGGGAATCATGCGAATCAAAAATTTCGCTCGTCCCTCCGACATCGGTCGCAATGACCGCTACATGCGATGCCGCTGCTTCGAGCAACACGCGACCAAGCGGCTCTTGTCGCGCACCATGCAGCAAGACGGTCAGCTCATTCATCATCGCTGGGACATCGTGGCGAACACCTAAAAAATGGATGTGACCTTGCAGCGGCGGACTTGATGCCAACTCATGCAATTCGCGTTCATACTCAATCGTTTCGGCTTTCTGCGACCAGCGTTTGCCGACGACGATCAAATGTGCTTGCGGCAGCACTTGCACGACCTGCTGCATAGCCAACAACAGCGGTAATTGTCCTTTGCGCAGTGCAATCTGACCAATGTTGCCGACCAACACCGCGTCTTGTGGCAACCCCAGTTCGCGGTGCAAAAAGCCGGTCGGCTCACGAAACCTGAACACTGTTTGGTCGATGCCGTTATAGACAACATGGCACTTATCCGGCGAGATCCCCTGGGCAATATGATAATCCCGCGTGGCGTGCGAAACGGCAATCAGGAGTGAGTTTTCGTTGAGATCGGCCACCGCCTGGCGATTAAGCCGCACAATGTCACGCAAATGAGCCACCCCCGGTATGTTGAGCCGGCTGGCCACCGGCCCGGCCAATCGTCCCATTGCGAGACTGTTGGCGTGAACCAAATCCGGCGCAATCCGGCATATTTTCTCGGCAAGAGCGTCACGAGATTCGGATTGCGAAAATGCCGTTCCATCGGCCAATGTACGACGAAAATCGACCACTTCAATGCCAAACGCACGTACACAATCGGCAAACGGACCGGAATCCGGCGCAATAACTATCGGTCGCACACCCAATTGCATGAGATGCGGCAAGACGGCCAACAGCGAATTTTCTCCGCCGTGGCGAGATTCAAATTCTGACAAAACGGCTATCTTGATATTTCTTGCATTATTCATACGCCTTGTTTTTCTATAATTTCGTGTTTTTACTACTGGTCTTTCCGGTTTGGTATTTCGTTTATTTTTTGAGCGGCGTTCCAATGAATGTCCATCAGAATGGTTTAGCCAAGGTTTCATTGCAATCGTGGATGAATGATAGTATTCGCTCCTGCATCTGCTCCCATGAAACAAAACTGCTCCAGTGGCGAGGGCGACCCCGGTGATAAAATCTCGCAAGGCTTTTTCGTTGCCTTCGGCTTCGATGGCGTTGATTTTAGCTTTTGTTGGTTGTTCCAACGATTTCTCCAAGTCCTGACTTTGCCATAACGGACTCCTGTCAGGTCATCAAAAACAAACACGAAAGGAATCGTAACAATTTTCTAAAGTTCACGCAAGACCAAACCGGATACACCAATAGTAGCAAGGCCAGTTTTCTGACTCGACGAATCTACTACCCCACCAAACCTAAAATTGTGGGTAAAGTCGTTTGAGTTTTATCCGGGCGTCTTTGGTGTGGTGAACAGCCAATCGACGCCTTTTCGGAGGCATTGCGGGTATCTTCCCACGCCTGAACCTCGTGACAGTATGTTTCGATATCACTTCCAATTTAATTACTTAGAAATTGTTAATACGAGGAGAATAATATATTTGAAAATTTATGACAATATCAAAACACACATCTTTAAGGCTAGTA
>Ga0082212_10007534_pt1 | contig 14372 bp, 1 predicted proteins | sample TergutNt197P3_FD_71548 | JGI IMG/M metagenome (GOLD analysis project Ga0082212, IMG submission 71548) | Neocapritermes taracua P3 segment gut microbial communities from Petit-Saut dam, French Guiana - Nt197 P3 | ecosystem: Host-associated > Arthropoda: Insects > Digestive system > Gut ... | reverse complement strand
CATGCGCCTCAATCAACGAGACTTCATCAAGATCGATACGCGCGTCTGCATAGACCTTAGAAATCAACTCCGCCTGTGCGAACATGTTGGGTGCGGATATAGAGCTTCCGTGGCCGCCGTGGTTCACGCCCCAGCCCCTGATAATCCCGTAAATATGGTCATGATCCTCCTGAGCCTTTGAAAGCGCTTTGAGGATGAGAACTCCCGCACCTTCACCGCGGACATACCCATTGGAACTCTCGTCAAATGTCTTACATCGGCCATCTTCGCTAAGCATCCCCGCCCTGCTTTGTAAAATCATCAGGTTGGGGCACGTTATCACATTCACGCCCCCAGCTATGGCTAAAGCGCTGCCCTTTACAATTGAATCGCACGCCTTGCATATGGCGACCAGTGAGCTTGAGCATGCCGTATCCACAGGCATATTCTCACCCTTGAAATTGAACAGGTATGAAATCCTGTTGATAGACACAGAATTGGTCATCGGTGTAAGCACCTTCGCCTCAAGCATCAATTCTTTGTAATCTGAATTTGAAATACCGATGAATACGGCAGTGTCAGTGCCGTAAAGCCGCTCCATATTATATCCGGCGTCTTCAACCGCCTTCCATATCTCCTCAATGATTATCCTCTCTTGTGGGTCAATAATCATCGCATCCTTCGGAGAGATGCTGAAAAACAGCGGGTCGAACTTATCAATCTCATTTAAAAACCCTCCCCATTTGATATTTGTCTTTTTCTCGCCTTCTTGCGGGGAACCGTAAAACTCTCTCCAATCCCATCTTTCGGCGGGGATCTCTGTTATGAGGTCATCTCCGTCAACGAGGTGAGCCCAAAATTCATCAAGGTCATCCGATTTCGGAAAAATTCCACTCATACCAATGATCGCGATATCGGTTATATGATCATGTGAGACTATCAAGGAGTTTGTATCAACATCTTTTTTGACCGCTCCGTCCGACTCACCTGTTTCATTTTCCAGTCTATGCGCACCGGTCAGCAAGAACGGTGAAATCTTTTGAATTCGTGCCGAATAATAAGCGGAAATTTCCCCTATGCATTCTTGATAAATAAATTTTTCAAGGTCATTCAACGTCTGATGCCCAAAAAACATTGCCGGTGAGATATGTGTCTCGTATGTCTCGTTCAATATGCTCGCGAGTTCCGAAAATAATATAGAATCAAACCCATAAGAGCTGATGTTCCGTTTCCGGTCTATCTTATCGCTTTCAAGCTTGAGCACCTCGCTGATTATGGCGTCAAAATCGCTGTAAAAAGCCGAAGAGAAATCTTCCTCATTGCTTTTCAGGTGTATGGGGGCTTTTGGGCCCGGATGTTTTTTATCATCATTCAATACTTGATCATTGATATATGAGAGAATCCTCTCTCTATCCCCTTCAATGAAAATCCGTTGGCTGGAGGGGTTATGAAGCATAGCTTCAAACGCTCTAATGCCGTTTTCATTGGTAAGCGGCTTTATTCCAGACATTCTTTCCAGCATCTCAACGATATCTTTTCCAGCGGCCATGCCTCCGTCCTTCCAAAGAGGCCAATTGACAGAAATCACTTTTTTTGTGCCAGCCACCCAATCATCAGCTGCCAAATTATCCATAAAGCTGTTGGCGAACGCATAATCAAATTGGCCAATGTTTCCGAAAATTGCGCTTGTGGATGAGAAAAGCATAATAAAGTCCGGCTGATGCTTTAACGATGCGTTGATCAAATTTAGTGTACCTTGGATTTTGGGCGCAATTACATTCTCCATATCCTCCCTTGTCTTATAGCCAATCAACCCGTCGAGAATCAAGCCCGCCGCATGCAGGATACCGTTCAGCTGGCCGTATTGTCCGATAATCTCATTTATAACATATTCCGCCTGCTTTTGATCCACTACATCAAGCTTTTTATAACTTATGTCGCAGCCTTCCATGCGAAGTATTTCCAACATACTCTGTTTATCGGCTGAAAGAGGGCTTCTTCCAGCGAGGATCACCGTAGCACCATAATACCGCACCAGATATGACCCGAAGATAAACCCCAGACCGCCAGCTCCGCCGGTTATCAGATAAACGCCCTTTTCGCGGATAATCATGGGGTCGCGTGTGGCTACATCGGAGCTTATTTCGACAAATCGCCTAACCATTCGGCCTTTCCGGTACAGCACCTGCTTGGCAAAATGAACTTCATCGAATTCATTTGAAACAACTTCAGCCATATCTTCAATACCACAGTTTTCATCAAAACCAATCACCTTCAACCGAACCGGATTGTTCTCCAGTGCCAGCGTACGCGCACAAGAGCTCAACGCCGCGTAAACAGGGTTGTTCTGAGATTCAGAGCATGGGTAACAGCAAATGATTTTTATATCGGACACCATTCCGGTTCGTTTCAGCGCGTTTAAAATATGAAAAAGAAGATATAATCCGTTTTCCAAACCCAAGTTCGTATATTCTTTATACGCAACCTCTGCCCGGCCCGGCATATTTAATACGATATGCCGCGGCAGTCTTCTGTTTTCCGAAAAGTCTAAAAACAACCTTTCATAATCCTCCCTCTTGGAAATACGGATTTGATACCGTACATCATCAATTTTCCTGTAGTGTACCGCGGGCTCAACCTCAATAATCTCTTTATATTTACTCCTTAAAGAGGTGAGATTTCGTTGCCGGTCGTTTACCCCAAAATCAAACAGCAAGGCACTGCTTTCAAAATCATGGTCATTGGTCAACAAATCCGCTTCGACAAATTCCAGCTTCCCTTGGATTAAACAGGATTTATTAGCAACGTCCGTAAGAGAGACCCTCACCGTTCTAAAATCTTCAAGCTCATAAAGAACATCGCCGTTTGCAGTGGTAAAAGAGATATTCCAACTGTCAATATTATTTTGTCTTTCAAAACTGTCTATCGCGGTTATATGCCCAAATTTCGCCTCGGCTTTCTCACTGTAGATCTTCATTCTGCCAATAGAAAAAGGTATGTGCAGTCTTTGGTCGGACGGATACATTAAAAATCCGAGTGCGTCCGCCGTGCGAATACCCCCGTCCAATATCGCAGGATGCCAAACAAACTCGCCTTCCCGTCCGGAATCATCAGTCTTTTCCAGCAATCCGACGCCTTTTCCGCCTTTATAATAAAATGCCTTTAACCCTTTGAGCTTTTCACCGGCGCGCGCGTTGTTTTTTTCAATCATGCCGTAATATTCTTCGGCACATTCTGTCCCACCCTGAAAGCCGCTCATCAGCGTTTGGATCTCCAAGCGGCTCTTTTTGATCCTTTCACCGTAAATCAATGTGCCTGTGCCGTTTGTCTCCCATGACTCGCCCCGTCGGCTTTGAAGCCTGTAATAAAGCGTATCACCCTTTGCGTCAATGTCCATCCTGACTTTTTCGCCGTTTCCGTCTACTATCAGGGGTTTAATAAATATGGCATCCCTGATTTCCCTAAGCGTAAGACCCGGAAGACGCAAACTTCCCACTTTTCTGGCCATCTCAAGGTAGACAGCGGCAGGTAGTATTCCACTGTGATCTTTGATGAAAAAATCATCCGCATCCAGACGGATCCAGTATCGATCGGCTTCTCGCTTGTCCGCCTCAACAACGATGTAGTCTGAATATTCCTTATCAGAATTGTTCCTGCTCAAAGAGCTATCGACCATTTTTACCCAGTATTTTTGATTATCAAAAGGATATACCGGCAATGGTATTCTATAAACTTTACGATCTTCAAATAGAACGTTCCAGTCAATGATATCTCCCGAAATCCAATGCTTTGCCAGCTGCTTTAATTGCCGGTCACTCAAAAAATCATTCAATCTTTCGGAATTTCCGCCATTATTTTCAAAGGTCATTTGAAAATCTTCGGGGTTGGCGATTGAGCCATAAAATAGCGTATCATCCGTTTTGTCATGAATATATCTCTCAAGGCTTTCACAAACCTGACACAATGACCCGGCAATGAAGCATATTCTCTCATTCAGCGATTCCCTACCTGCCATCAGAGTAAACGCAAGATTGCGCAGATTGAAGCGGCCGTCTTCTTGTGGCGTATCCAGCTTTTTTTCGCAGCCAGTGCTGTCATTACTACCAATTTCACCCTCAATAAGCAGCGCAAACTCTCTGATTGAATACTGCGAAAAAAGCTGAGCGGGTATATTTACATGGTAAACAGCCGTCAGCTTTTTGGCCAATTGTTCGTAATCAAATGGCTCAAAGCCATACTCCTTTAATTCGGTGTCTTCATCTAAGTCACGTGTCTCCACACCTATTAATAAAGATATCTCTTTTTTGATAAATTGCATTGCCTCCTCAAGCTTGAATTCACGATTCGTTCTTTCTTTGATATGCAGATAGAGCTTTTGCGCATATTTTTTAAGCGCAACCTGATTTTTAGCGGATAAGACTATTAGTTCCTGATTCTGGTTTGTTGCGGCTTCTTCCCGCTTTTGTAGATATTCTTCCAAAATGACATGCGCATTCGAGCCGCCCGCCCCAAAGGAACTTACCCCCGCCAGTCTGGGCAATTCAACATCAGCGCCGTTTACCACCATACTTCTCCTCTTCCAGGCCGCAGCCGCTTTCTGCACATAAAACGGTGTGTCCTCAAAATCAATGTTTTGATTCAGGCGCTCCGTATGCAGTGAAGGGGCAAGTTTATTATGTATAAACTGCAACAGGATCTTGGTGATTCCAGCAATCCCGGCTGCAGATTCGCAGTGTCCGATATTGCTTTTTACGGAACCAATCGAACAAAACTGCTTTTTATCAGTCGTTTTGGCCATCGCCCTACTGAGGCCTTCAATCTCTATAGGATCCCCCAACTGTGTTCCCGTACCATGCGCTTCAATATAGGTTATCGCGTCCGCCTCTACATTGGCATTTTTAATGGCTTCACTGATAACCTGAGCCTGCATAGCCGGGTTGGGAACGGTGTAACCATTTGTCTTACCACCATGATTAACGGAAACGCCTTTTACGATTCCGTAAATATGATCCCCATCTTTGATCGCATCTTTCAGCGGCTTCAGCAAAACCGCACCGATGCCCTCTCCCGGCACAAAACCGTTCCCCTCGCTGCCGAATGCGTGGCACTTTCCGGTTTCGGAAAGCATTTTTGCCTGGCAAAGCTGTACGTATTTTGACGGATGAAGATACAGGTTCACTCCGCCTGCCACGGCCATTGACAAAGTACCATTTTTAAGACTTTCACAAGCCATCCAAAGGGCTGAAAGCGATGACGAACAGGCAGTATCCACGGCTATGCTCGGTCCGTGAAAATCGAAAACGTAAGAGATCCTGTTTGCAATCGAATACTCCGATGAATTTGTAATCACAGGATTGCCCTTCATTGATTCCTCAATCTCAACGCATTTATACGTATTGGTTGTCACACCGACAAAAACGCCGATATTCCTTTTATTCCCGGTTGTCTTGTTTATTTCGTTCTTGGCATATCCGGCATCTTCAAAAAGGTGCCAAACCGTTTCTAAAAACAGCCGCTCCTGCGGATCCATAACTTCAGCCTCTCTTGGGGAAATGCTGAAAAAAGCGGGGTCAAACTGATCCATATCCTCAACAAAGCCTCCCCATTTACAGTAGCTTTTTCCAGGGAGCGTGTGTTCTTTGCTTCCAATAAAGATCCCGCTTGACGCCCACCTTTTAGTCGGCGCGTCGTCAACGCAATCTCTGCCTGTAATCAAATTTTCCCAAAACTCGCCCAGGGTCTTGGCTTTTGGGTAAATCCCGCTCAGCCCAATAATTGCGATATCCTTTTCAAACCCTTCTTGTGCAATTTTTTTCTCGTTTGTCTTCCATATTGTTACAGGCTCCACATCATCAAGATCACGCCAAAAATTATCGTGTAAAACTTCCTCATCCTGCCGATAATCCGCCTCCCCGCTAAAAAGCGCGATCAATTCTTCCTGTTTATTTTGTGCCAAATACCGCGCAAGATCATTGATATTTTTATATTCAAACAGGATAGACTTTGAAATTTTTTTAAAACTTTCCTGAATCTCAGAATTAAATTGGCTCACGATCAATGAATCCACACCGTACTCTTCAAAGCTCACGCCGATATTGATCCTATCTCTTTCCATTTTAAGAATATTGCTAAATATATCCTTAAGAAACTCAATTGCCTTATGCGTTAGCTCTTCGCTATTCGCATCCGTCTTATTCGCCACTTCCGATTTTAATTCAGTCTTTACGTCTTTACCACCATTTAAAAAGGCAGGGATCAGCGGATTTGCTCCGTAACTCACAAAACATTGCGCAATATCTTCTCTCATAATACTAACGAGCGCGTCAAAACCTAAAGAGGCTGGCAAAAGTTCTTCCCCGGACTGCTCTTTGTAAAATACGACCTGCTCGGAGGAGATATTCATCCCACCATCCTCCAGCAGCGGCCAGTTTATGGAGCAGATGTTGACACCTTTGTGAAACAGCATCTGACAGTAACTGTCCATAAAACTGTTGGCGAAAGCGTAGTCGCACTGACCGACATTGCCCATAAGCCCTGCTAAGGATGAATACAATACTATTTTCTCAGGCAGATTGTTTTCAAGACTCTTATAAAGATTGATTGTCCCAAGTATTTTAGGCCTGACCACCTTGAGAAATTCATCCCTGCTCTTACGGGCAATGTACTTGTCGGTCAGCGTTCCGGCCAGGTGAAAAACGTACATGACGGAATCGAAAAGCTCGACCGCCCTCGACACAGCGGCCATCATCTGATCATGAAGCGTTATATCACACCTTATGTATGCGATATGCGCGCTGTCTTTGCCCAGTGCTTTGTTGATAATGGCCTGCGCCTTGGCGTCGTCACTTCTTCCTAAAAGGACGACCGGTTTTTGATATCTGCCGTATAAAAACTTCGCGAGTTTCAGGCCGATCCCGCCAAGTCCACCGGTAATCAGTATACACCCGCCGCTGCCTTGCGGCCTGTCGTTGTTTTTCCCGATAAATTCTTGCATGTGCTTCACATACCGGGAATACCCTCTGTATTTGATCAAAACATCGTTTTGGCTTTCCGCCGTCATTTCACAGAGACAAATATGCTTGAGCAGAGAGTGATATTCATCATCGCTGGCTACCATAACCGCTTCAATCGCTTTGGCATTCAGGGAGCTAAATTCATAGCGTACCGTCCGCATAAAGGCACCGGCCGCCTCATACTGCGGGAGCGTCCCTTCCGTTTCGGTATGGAAAATATACAAAAAATCAATATTGTTGTTTATATTTTCTGATATGAGTGTTTTTGTGATCGCAAGCAGCGAGAGAACCCCAAACGAAAGGCATTTTTCAAAATCGGTCTCAAGTTCCCTCATTTCACCTTTTGACCAAAGATGAATGATCGTATTGAATTTGAACCCATTTTCCTTTAGATACCTGAACAACCGTATATATTCGCCTTCGTCCTCTGGGTTCAAAAGGATAGTATGATTTTCCTTGACCTCAAAGCTCTTGCCAGGCATCACAAGAAAAGTGTCCTGGCCGTCAGCAGAAAAATTAGTGCAAAAGTGCTCATCAATATCGAATATGAGCGTGGATCCGCTGACGTTATCACGTTGTGAAACTTCCGGCTCTACTGGGGATTCTTCCCATATGTTGCAAAAAAATCGTAGCTTCGGGTCATTTCTATTTTCATCATCGACGGCCAGTTTATCTGAGCACAATAAAGCAAGCCCTTCTTGAACCGACAACTCCTTATTCTGAATCATTCTCAGAACATCTTTCCTGCCAAGCTGAATCATACTGTTTCCCTCCCTGAAAAGTCACAAACAGGAGCCTGTAAATAGGATCCCAATGAAGACAATACTTCGTCTGTCCTAACATTACTGCGTGACAGATCTTTAAGCAAATTCTTCATAGATTCTATATTGCCGTTTTTCACAATCCATGTATATGGTACTCTGAACATCAAGCCCTGAATATCGGCTACGGCTTTGCCTTGACAAAAAATCTCTATGTCAAATTCAATCTGATAATATGTCTTTTTCTCCTCAGACTTCATATTATATATTATGCTTGTTCCCGCACCGATTCCGCCAAATATCCGTAAGCTTTTGATATAAAAAGGTATCTCGCAAAATGTACGGTTTATACATAAAACGAATGCATTGTCAAATAATTCTTTAAATATCCCCCAGATGATTTCAGGCTGGAATGTTACCTCTTTTTGTTCAAGCAGCCTGTCCGTATTCATTTCAAGCATGACAGGGTTCACGGTATTCATGTTTTCAGACGGGACAAACGCGCCGCTTTCCACCATTACAGCCGTGCCAGAGGCATATACCGTGTCTCCGTTATTGCTTTTGAGTCTCCATTTGATGCTATCGTCTAAGATAGGTATAGTCTCTAAAACAACTAGGGTCTCATCATCTCCCAGCACAACCGGTTCGTATACGATGACATCCCGCAGCCCGCAGACATCGCATTCGCTTGCATAGCGGCACGCCGCCGTTGCCATTTCAAGCATCGCGGTCGTAGGCAAAATACGCTCCAGCTTAGAATTGAATTTTAAATATGTTTCGCGGTTTGTGAGTATTTTTACAAACCTTACAGTATTCAAAGTGGATGCATTATATGTAATCATCGGGTGCCCATTTAAGTATACGTCTGCTGTCTTTGCCTTTTTTGGCGATAGCCAGTAACTCTCTTTATGAAATTGATATACCGGCAGAACTACCTTGCTACGGCTCGCAAAACCAGCGTAAACAGCGTCCCAGGGGATTTTGCTCCCCTCGGCCCATCTCATCGCAATTTCGTCATATGCACTTTGACTGGTCATCTCCTGTGCTTCATTTTCCGACATAGGCTTCATGTCATTGGATTTTATCCTGAAAAAGTACCCAATATCACGCTCTTTTTCAATGAATCCGTTCAATTTCTTCTCCAATTCAACAAAATCAACAGCTGTCATACTCAACCGGAGATTCATTTCCTCGCGGCAAGTTAACAGAGAATACGCAAGATCAGACAATCTCATTGTATTCGCATTGTGCGCAATAAACTGTCTTAACTTCATGGCATATTGATGCAGGCTCAGATCTGACTTGGCCGAAAGGCAGATTATCTGCGGCGGGCCGCTCTCATCAATCCCATTTATTTCATCCATTATATATTCTTCCAGTATTACATGCGCGTTACTGCCACCAATCCCGAATGAGCTTACACCCGCTCTCCTCGGAATCACCGACCCGGTTTCATCACGCAGGTTTTCCCACTTTACATTTTCGGTCATGATGTAAAATGGGGTATTCTCCAAATGAATATACGGATTCAGAACTTTCATGTTCAGCGTCTTAGGTAGCAGCTTGTTTTTCATGGCCATAACCGCCTTAAACACCCCGGCTAACCCCGCCATCGGCTCCAAATGACCGATATTCGTCTTTACTGATCCGAGACCGCAAGAATTGTGCCTGGCCCTAATAGACTTATCATCGTTTTGAAGCTGTCTAAAGGCCGTTTTCAAGCCGTCGATTTCAATAGAATCCCCAATTTTCGTACCCGTTCCGTGCGTTTCAATAAACGAAACCGTGCTGGACGGTACACCGGCGTCAAGAAACGCGCTAACGATAACTTCCGCCTGCGCCTGCGCGTTAGGCGCAGTAATTGAATTGGCCTTTCCACCGTGGTTTACAGCAATTCCCTTTATCACCGCATAAATATAGTCGTTATCGCTGACGGCCTTTGACAGCGGTTTTAATAGTAATACGCCGACGCCCTCCCCTTTTACAAAACCGTCGGCGTTTTTATCAAATGTCTTGCATTTTCCATCCGGTGAGAGTACACCTAACTTGGTCTGCGTTACAAAGGACTCTGGCGTCAAGGCCAGGCAAGCCCCACCCGCCAGGGCCATTTCACATTCACCAGCCCGTAACGCGTGCACAGCGCGATTGAGAGCGGAAAGACTGCCGGAGCATGCTGTATTCAATACTTCACTGGGGCCGTGGAAATTGAAATAATATGACAAGCGATTCGCAATCATGGATTCCATGATCCCGGTGACGGTTTGCGCCTTTATATCGGAAATATCTTTAACAATCATGCCTGGGTACTCGCTGAGCTGCGAGGTCATAAAAACACCAATATTTCTGTTCGCAAGCTCGGATGCCTTATAATTGCCACTTTCAATCGCGCTCCAAGCTGATTCCATCAGCAGTCTCTGCTGCGGATCCATCAGCTCGGCCTCAAGTGGCGAGATATTGAAAAACTGTGCGTCAAATTTGTCAACATCAGAAATAAACCCTCCCCACTTTGAGTTGGTCATGCCGGTCACGCTCCCGGAAGGGTCGTAGTAGTCTCTGCTATTCCACCTCTCAACAGGGACTTCGCTGATACAATCCTTTCCCGCCTGAATGTTTCTCCAAAATTCATCTAAATCAACGGCCTTCGGCAGCAAACCGCTCATGCCAATGATTGCTATGTCATGACAACCAGCCATCATGCCATTCTCGCTCCTTGGCGCCATAATTAAATTTGATATTGTTTGATTCGTCTTTTGAGCCCGATTACTCGCTTTACCCCGCTTAACGCTCAGAGTGGCGTTGATAGGTTCACTGTAGCTTTCAAGCAAAAACTTTCCCAAAGCGTTGACGCTGCTGTGCGAAAAAACAACCGTTGGCTCTAAATCAATATGAAACAATTCGTTGAGTTGTGTGCATAACTCCGTCAGCTTAATGGAATCAAATCCGTAATTGCCCAAATTCTCCAGGACATCAAGTTGATCCTCGGCCAGCTTAATAATACCTGATACCGTATGCTTTAATGTTTTTAAAAGGTATTCCGATATTTCTGTTTCATTTTCTTCCAGTTCCCGGCTATATAAATCCTCCTCAACGAGCGAAGTAGCAGCAACCCCGCCGTTGAGATCAGAATAGGTTATAACCGCGTCAGGCTGTTTTACCCAATAAGCCTCTTTTGAGAAAATGTATGTCGGTACCGGGATTTTAACAAGTTTTTCTCTGCCATAAAGTAGGTCAAAACTAATATCCATGCCCGCTACCCAGAACTTGGCAATTTTCTCCAGATCGCCGTTAGCTATGCTTTTTTCAATGATTTCCGATGTATCCTCCTTGGAAAAAATCGAGAAAATATCGGGTCTATCGCCCCTGCCCGTATATACGACCACCGTGCCGGCGCCGTTGGCATATTGGCTCAACTTTTGTTTTAACTCAGCAGCATCCTTTGCGATGACAGCAAGCCGCTCCCGCATCTGCTCCCTACCGGTTGCGAGTGAGTAAGCGATTTCAGCCAGTGGGACATACCCCCGACACGTTTCAGCCCACACCCCATCGCTCATATCCGGACGATCGATAACTGCCTGATTGAGTATCTCCCGCAGGTCGCTTATTTTCAGATTTTCATTGAAAACGTCAGGGTTTAGACTGATGCCATAACGCGCATTGAATTCCTGCAGCAATTGATTAAAAACGATCATATCTATGCCGCATTCCGCAAATGTGTCGGACTCCTCCAAAGAGTTTACAGGGATCAACAGGCTTTTGTTTAGAACATTAATAACTTCTTCGCTGGTTATCTGTTGATTTTCATCCCCAATAAAGCCATCCAGATATTGTATAAATTTCGCCACATACTGTTTTAAATTACTCTCTTTGCGCGCAGAAAAGACAAACAGCCTGTTTTCCACTGGCTCTTTTCCGGCCGGCGCTGCTGCCAAAACAGGCTCTATATATTCTTCGATAATAAGATGCGCATTTGATCCCCCTGCTCCAAACGCGCTGATAGCCGCACGTATAGGAACAGCCTTCCGCTTTCCGTCAATTTCAGATTTTATCTCAGGGATTCCCCAGCGCGCGGCTTCTCTTTGAACATAAAAAGGCGTTTCCTCGAAATTAATATTCGGGTTCAGTTTTGCGGAATGAATGGAGGGTACAAGCTTTTTATTCTTCATCTGAAGTAGGATTTTTGTCAGCCCCGCAATCCCCGAAGCCGATTCCAAATGCCCGATGTTGGATTTGATTGAACCTATCGCGCAGAACTGCTTTTTATCCGTAAACCTCTCGTATGATTTAACAATCCCGGCAATCTCAATGGGATCCCCCAGTGACGTACCTGTTCCGTGAGCCTCAAAATAGCTAATTGTCTCGGGGTTTATACCAGCTTTATTTATTACTTCCGTGATAACATGAGCCTGCGCATTCGGGTTCGGCACCGTATACCCATTGGTCTTCCCCCCGTGGTTTACGGCGCTTCCCTTTATTACGCCGTATATATAATCTCCATCCTGGACAGCGTTACGGAGCGGCTTTATCATAACCGCGCCTGTACCCTCACCCGGCACATACCCATCTCCGCCCTCGCCGAAAGACCTGCATCTGCCATCGCTTGATGTGAAAGAATTGATTCCGAGCAGTAAGTACTTACTTGAATGTATGGCAAGATTGATTCCCCCGGCAATCGCCATATCACATTCGCCAAGGCGGATACTCTGACAAGCGAGGTGAATCGAGGTCAGAGAGGACGAGCACATTGTATCGACTGCAATGCTAGGCCCGTGAAGATTTAAAAAATAGGACACGCGGTTCGCGATGGCCGAAAAGGCGGAATTCATCGCCATGGGATTGCCTTTTAGGGTTTCTTCCACCCCTATCATCTGATATTGGCCATAAGTGACCCCAACAAACGACCCCACTGTAAATTTTTTTAATTTTTTCCCTTGTGTACCCAGCGTCCTCCATAACTGACCACGCCGTTTCTAAATAAAGGCGTTCCTGAGGATCCATTTGTTCAGCCTCTGCCGGGGATATTTGAAAGAATAACGGGTCGAATTTATCTACATCCTTTAAAAAACCGCCCCATTTGCTTATTCTCTTGGGAAAGTTATTGAACTTTTCATAATCCCATCTATCCTTTGGTATCTCTGATATACAGTCTTTTCCCTCTAAAAGATTTCTCCACAACTCGTCTATATCTTCCGCAAAGGGATACCGTCCGCTTACGCCAATAACCGCGTATTCCTCTGGTCCGGTAGGCTGGTGTGCCATGGTCTGAACAAAATCATGCGACCTCACTGATTTCGATTCCGGCATCTTTGTATCCTGATTTGTATCTTTTTCGGGATTTGTAGTAAGACCCGCTGATTTCTCCTTAAACGCTTCAACAAAATATGTCGATATACTTTTGATTGTATCATACTCAAAAAATATGGTTTTGGATATCTGGCCAAAATACGCCTCAAGTGAATTTGTCAGATTGACCACCATGACCGAATCCAACCCATACCGGTCAAAGGGCATATTTTCGTCAATTCTTTCGGGTGCTAACTCAATCTCTTTTCCAAAGAGCTCTTTTATATACTGTATAACCGCTTTCAATTGCTCCTGTTTGATTTTATCGGCGGCTTCGCTGTCAGTAACTGAATTGAATTTCGAAACAGCAGCTTGCTCTATCCTGGTCGCTTTTATATTCGTGGTATTTTCTTCGTGTGTTATGTCTCCCGTGATATCTTGTATTGTATCTTCTGTTGTTTTTATCCAGCATCTCTCAAGCTCAAACGGATACACGGGAACGGACATTTTATACGGTTTTTTATCCACGTTTTCACCGGGATACAACAAATTCCAATCGACGGACAAACCGGCGCTCCAAAGCCGTGCAAGATCGTCAAGTTTGTTTTCTAACTCTCTCACGACCTCCTGTTCATCCCGGCAGTTTATATATTTCTGAAGTTCCTCGGCTTTCTCAAAAATATTCCCGTTGTATACTCCCTCAATTGTTTGATCAACGCTATCATCAGACAGATAATGCCGTAGTTTTGCTCTTAACGTCTCAGTCCCGTCCGCTATAACTGCAAGCCGGTTCTCCATAGGCTCGCGGCCCACCTGGAATGTATAGATCATATCCTCAAAACGGTTTGCATAATCCGGGTTTTCTAAAAAATCCATTACACTTTGACAATACCTGCGAAGCGCCTTTTCACTTCGGGCCGAAAGTACAAAAACCCTATCTTTTCCCGGCTCTTTTACCTTATTGATATTCCGGCCTTCCATATTACAGTCTTCAATGCATTCTTCAAAAATTGCGTGCAGGTTCGTACCGCCAGCGCCAAAGGCGCTGATACCAGCCAGTCTTGGGAACCACTTTTCTTCTGAGGTAATGGGGTTCCAATCTTCATATTCGTGTGCGACGACAAAAGGTGTATTCTCAAAATCAATATTGGGGTTCAGCCGCTCCGAATGCAGCGAAGGCACGATTTTTTTATTCTTCAGCATTAATAATACTTTTATGACGCTGGCTATACCAGCGGCGGCCTCGCAATGCCCTATGTTAGACTTCACCGAACCGATTTTAATAAACTGCTTCTTTTTTGTAAAATTACTGAATGCCTTGACCAAGCCGGTTATCTCA
>Ga0082212_10007533_pt1 | contig 14373 bp, 10 predicted proteins | sample TergutNt197P3_FD_71548 | JGI IMG/M metagenome (GOLD analysis project Ga0082212, IMG submission 71548) | Neocapritermes taracua P3 segment gut microbial communities from Petit-Saut dam, French Guiana - Nt197 P3 | ecosystem: Host-associated > Arthropoda: Insects > Digestive system > Gut ... | reverse complement strand
ATCATTATTCCGGGGCAGGATAATTTAATTCGTTTGGCATACGGTCAATACATTCTTTTCAAAGATACCCGAATTTTTTTCCGTGAACTGCCGAATAAATAGCGTCATTCTGGCGCAAGCTGGCATGACAAAACTGACCATTTTCATGCCGTTTTCAGTTTATACCTAATCCCAGAGCAATTTTATTATGCTCTAGCCGGGGGGCTTACGCTCTCCCGCTCTTGGCGGTAGAATCGAAACATGTCCGATGGAGAAAGAAAAAAACCTCGAAGGTCCCGAAAACCAAATCTGTCCGAATCTATTGACCTTTCGGTGTTCGAAAAGGCACCGCCGCACGACCTCGATGCCGAGCGGGCAGTTCTCGGAGCCTTGCTCCGCGAGCCGGAGTTGTGCGACGAAGTGGTCATGGTCTTGCGTGACCCTGACGACTTTTACCACGATGCTCACAAGCGTATTTATAGCCATCTGATGAAGATGCGCAGCGACAACAGCAAAATTGACCTGCTTCTGTTGGTGAACAACCTCAGAACGACCGATGAATTGGATTTGGTGGGGGGACAAGCCTATCTTGGTGAGTTAATGACTCTAGTGCCGGTTTCCGTCCATGCGGAACACTACGCCAAAATCGTTCGGGAAAAGGCGACGCTGCGCAAATTGATCCATGCCGGTTCGGAAATCGTTCGGGATGCTTACGCCCCTGAGACATTGGTCAAAGATATTCTCAATCGGGCGGCTTCAGAGATGAATCGTCTTTGTGAAACACAAACGACCAATCAAGTCAGCGACATGGAAGCAGTAATGAACGATGTTTCCACCTACATTGATCGTAAATTGCAAGGACTCGTCGATGGAATTAAAACGGGATTCGTTGATTTGGATAATTTGATCGGCGGTTTTCATCCGAATGAACTGATTATTCTTGCGGCTCGTCCATCTATGGGGAAAACGGCACTGGCACTGAATATCGCCGAAAATATCGCTGTCAAAGATCGGCAACCCGTTCTCTTTGTGAGTCTCGAAATGACACGAAAAGAATTGGGGACACGATTATTGTGTTCTCTTGCCCAAGTGGACAATTATCAAATCCGCCGGGGTCTTTTATCTAAAGAAGAACGCAGTAGTATTTTTGAAATTAGCGGAGAATTGACAAAAGCCCCCATGTACATTGATGATACGTCGAGCCGAACTGTTGCGGAAATATCGGCAGTTGCCCGAAGATTGAAGCGGCAAGATGATTTGAAATTGATTGTCATCGACTACATTGGTCTTATTACGCCAGAGAATCCTGATGAACCGAGACAGGAACAAGTTGCCAAAATTGCCCGGCACTTGAAATTGCTGGCGAGAGAACTCCAAGTACCGGTGCTCTGTTTGTCCCAGTTGAATCGGCAGGCAGATTCACGCGGTGGGAATGAGCGTCCGCGCTTGTCGCAGTTGAGAGAATCGGGAGCCATTGAGCAGGATGCCGATGTGGTGATGTTTGTTCATCGGGACGAAATGGGCATGAGCCGAGAACAAGCGCAAGAAAAGGGGCTTGCAGGTAAGGCGGAATTGATTGTCGCCAAACAACGTAATGGGGCAACAGACGATATTAACTTGTTTTTCAAAAAGGAATGGACCCGTTTTTTCAGTCCCGATGAGCATCACGCACAGCAATATCGTGAAGAATTCAATTAAAGTGCGTCAAAATCAGATGCCAAACATTTGATTGTTACCTTAAACCCCGTTAATTTCCGGCGAAAGCCTATTGCCCCATTTTGGCTTTCAATTCGTTGATGAGTTTCACGGCTTGGCCGATTTCCGTTTTTTGACGTTCTGGCTCGGCAGGAATTTCCCGTTCAATCGTCAATGGTCCCTTGTAGCCAATTTCGTACAGTATCCGCAAAAATTGCTCGACATCAACCTCTCCCTGACCGAAGGGTACCTCGCATCCCCAGTCCACGCCGGGCGTTCCGGTCGTCGCCGTTCCATCTTTGCAATGGACTCCCCGAACCCGGCTCCCCACTGCCCGCAACGCTTCCAATGGATTGCCAATACCATAGAGTATCAGGTTTGCCGGATCAAAATTGATGAAAATGTTCGGAACACCAACATCGTCCATAAACGACGTAAGCAAATCGACCGGCTCCTGTCCCGTCTCCAGATGGAGTGTTTGGTTGTTTTTCAACAGGTGGTTACAAAGTGACCGGATGGTTTCGACCACCGCTTTATATTCCGGCGACGTTCGGTCATGCGGAACAAAACCGATGTGCGAGCCGATGGCAGAAACGCCTAGTTTGGCAGCGAAATCGGCGATCTCGCATGCCTCGGCAAGACGACCATCGCGAGTCTTTTCGGGAACGAAGCCGATGGTCTCTGCCGTTCTCGCGATGGATTCGTAGGTTTCCCCTTCAAAGCCGAGAAAAACCGTCGTAACGGTGATTCCGTAATCATGCAATTTCCTTGTGAACGCCCTGGCATTTTCGTCGGTTCGACTCTCCTTGTGAGGCGTGTGAAGTTGGATCGTTTTAATCCCAAGTTCCCGAACGACTTCGAGTCGAACGCCCAGTCCCGCATCAATACTCGCAAACACACCTATCGGATTATCCATCATTGTTCGTTCTCCTGAAAAACCCTCTACCTTAGCGACATTGTAAACGATAACCTTGCCGATTTCAAGGGCTTACCCTCTACGGACTGCACCGCAAACCCGTTCTACTGTCCGTCCAATTGCGACTCCATTATCGTTGCGGTATAATCTGCGGCATGGACTTTTTCCAACATCAAGCAAAGGCGAAGAGCCGAACGTTCCTGTTGGTTTTTCTGTATTGTCTCGGACTCCTCGGATTGGCGGCGGTCATTGCTGTCGTTGCGGTGATGGGTTGCGCCGCCATAGAAGCCGACCCCGATGAAGTTGTCGCAATCACTCTTATCAGCGTCGGCGGCATTCTCGCTTTAGTCATCGGCGGAACACTATTCAAAACGGCACAACTTTCCTCCGGCGGAGGAATTGCCGTAGCAGAATCCCTCGGTGGTCGAATTGTTTCCCCTTCTTCGACCAGTCCTGCCGACAAGCGGCTCTACAACGTCGTCGAAGAAATGGCACTCGCCGCCGGCGTTCCTGTGCCAACGCTCTACATTATGGACAACGAGCACAACATCAACGCCTTTGCCGCCGGGTTTTCGCCGAACGCCGCCGTGATTGGAGTTAATCGCGGCACCATCGAACTTCTCACCCGCGATGAATTGCAGGGAGTCATTGCCCACGAGTTTTCGCACATTCTCAACGGCGATATGCGGATGAACATGCGACTCATCGGTATCCTCTTCGGACTACAACTGGTGGCACTCGTCGGATACTATTTGATCCGCGTGATACGTTACATCCCCGTCAGTTCTGGTCGTAGTAGCGGCAAAGATAAAGGCGGGGGAGCACAACTCATTATCATCATTTTGGCGGTCGGCGTTGCATTGATGGTAATTGGTTACATCGGCGTATTTTTCAGTGCGATCATTCGAGCGGCGATTTCTCGACAACGTGAATACCTTGCAGATGCGTCGGCAGTGCAGTTCACACGCAATCCTGACGGCATTGCCGGTGCGCTCAAAAAAATCGGTTGCGTTGCCGTTGGAAGCGGCATTTCCAGTGCCCGCGCCGCCGAAATGAGTCATCTTTTCTTCGGCAATGCCAGCGAACTCTTTTCGCTCGGCGGACTCTTGGCAACGCATCCTGATCTCACGAAGCGAATCAAGCGGATTGAGCCGCGTTTTGATGGACACTTTCCAAAGAGATCGGAAATCGTTACCGAAGACCTATCGAAAAGTTTTGCGAGCAAAAGGAAACATGCGGAGTTTCTCTCGACACCCAGTTCCAAGCAGTCGGTCATGGAACATATTGGCGACCTGAACATTCCAAATATGTTGGCGGCGGGTGCATTGCTCCAAGCGATTCCGAAGACGATTACGGAATCGTCGAACAATCCGCTCACAGCCCAGGCGGTTTTCTTTGCCCTGTTGCTCTGTCCTGACGAATCGATTCGGAAAAAACAAATCTTTCAAATTCAGGCGGTTTTCAAACAGTTGGGCAATTCGCCGTTCCTTCAGAATGAAACACAACGTTTGTATCCGCAGATTTGTACACTGCCGGAAGAGGAAAAAATCCCACTGGCACAGCGTGTTTCCGCCTCGCTTCGGGAAATGACGGCGTTGCAGTACAAAAAGTTTGTAAAAGCGGTCGATCTTTTGATCGCCGCCGACCAAAAGATGAGTTTGTTTGAATACACGATTAAGGCAATGTTGCTCCGCGACTTGGATATTCATTTTGGTTTGGCGAAACAACTCCGGGTTCGTTATACGGCTCTGTCGGCGGTGCATCGATCAGTTGTTGTGGTGGTTTCCTATCTTGCTTATTCAGGACACGACAACGAACAAGAGACGCATGGAGCGTTTGCGGCATCGATGAAGGAATTGGGACTGACGAATCCTATTTTATCCCCGAACGAAATATCGGTACAGCAGTTTGACAACGCACTGCGGGTGCTGGCGGAGACGTGTCCGACGCTCAAGAAAAAGATTTTTGAATCGTTTATGACGTGTATTTGGTATGACGGTAAGATCACGCCCACGGAAGCAGGACTGATCCGAGCCATCGCCGCAATGCTGGCGATTCCGATGCCGGTGCTGGCGTAGTTTTTCACGATCATTCGGTTGCGGTCCCGACTTAGGCTTTCGCTGGAAAATTTCATACTCGGCGGTCGATTGCCTACCACGGGGATTTCACTTTCAAACAAAAGCCCTATTTTGCGTTCGATTTCTCTAGTTCCTTAATTTTATCGCGGAGTTTGGAGGCACGCTCGTAGTCTTCGTACTGAATGGCATCCTCTAAATCACGTCGGTATTTGATGAGGAGCATCCGCTCTTTCATCTCGCCGGGTTTTCGTGCCGGTACTTTGCCGGTATGTTCATTGGCTCCGTGGACGTTCAACATGAAAGCATCAATTTGCTTGTTGAAGAAATCGTAATCGTGGGGGCAACCCAAAAAACCTCGATTCCTGAATTCAAAAAAACTTATGCCGCAAATGGGACACGTTTGCTGATCCAGTTCGTGAAGTTCTTCGGCGGCTTTGTCAAGCGACATCTTTTTGGGAAGCCCTTTTGCCAAAGCCGAAGCCAAACTTCCCGTCGCTTTCCCTTGGACCGGTAACTTGTCGAGATACTCTCTGGCATGTTCCTCGCAAAAATGAAATTCCCTCGGTTCGGGACCTGTCAATTCCGAAACGTGAAACGTCGCCTCCTTATTGCATTTTTGGCACTTCATTTTGGGCTATCGGATTCAGTGTACTCTCGTGCGTTTTCAAAATTGGTCGGATACACCGCCCTCATCCTAACCTTCTCCCAAAGGGAGAGGGAACGGTAAAGTAATGCCACGCCAATTTTTATGGTTCAACCGCATGGTAGCGGCATAATTTGAGCAATAACAAAGCGTAACGTTGTGTGTTACAATGGTTTAAGTCAAACAAATCACTGTACCTACTTTCCAACGTTACACCATGCAAATTACAGGTTTCGAAAATCTCCTCGGCCTCAAAGGATTTATTATCGACAAGGTAACATATTCTCCCAAAATTGTCCAGTACCACATTCACCGAGATCGATGGCGAAAGATGGTTTGTCCCAACTGTTGTCGAAATATGTCCTTCAACAAATCAATCACACGTACCGTCTCCGACCTGCCCATCGGCACCGCTCGTTGCGTTAAAATTACCTTCGAAACACAACAAGGAAAAGCCTCAACACATTGTTGAAGTTGAATGAAGCATTTCGTGATTTTTGGACATATCGGTATTTGGGGAGTGCTCGTAAGTTTTTGGCTTGGTGGTTATCCACCGTACAAGGTACGCACTTGTCGGATGAACCGAAAAAATACTGGAAACAGGCAAAATGAATGTGCAACTATATTTGAACGCACCCCTTTACTTTCAGGCGAAAGTCTTGTTCTAGCATTCCCAAAGAACGATGTTATAATGAGGGTTTCATGCCTGATGAGAAATGGACTCACCCTGAAAAAGTCCCCAACGACCGGTAGGCAGGACACTACCCGATTAAGAGAGATAGGGTTTTTCCATAGACGAACGAAAAGTGTTTTATTTTTGGTAGAGTGGTCACGCCGTGACCGCCGTAGCAATTCACCCACTTAATAGGAGGTTTTTATGAGTAGCCATTCGACTATTTCCCGTCGTCGTTTTTTGCAAACGTCGATGCTTTTGGGGGGCGTAGCGGCTCCCTTCCTAATTCCCAGTTCAGCACTGGGGTTGGGACGTTCCGTTTCGCCGAGCAATCGTATCACGCTTGGTTTTGCTGGTGTCGGCTGTATGAATCGCGGACACCTTGCCGCCATGCTTCGGTATGATGATGCGCAGGTTCTTGCCGTGAGCGACCCCGACCAGTGGCGGCGTGATAACGGTCAAACTACGGTAGAAACAGCCTACGCTAAACGAAAGGAAAGCGGCGAATTCAAAGGTTGCGACTCCTATCGCGGTTTTCACGAAATGCTCGACCGTACAGACATCGACGGAATCGTCATGGCACTCGGCGAACAGTGGCACAGTCCCGCCGTGATTATGGCTGCCAAAGCAGGAAAAGATATTTACGTGGAAAAACCAAGTGCCTTCACCGTCCACGAGGCACTCGCATCCATTGATGCGGTCCGGCGGCACGGCGTGATATGCCAAGTGGGATATCAACAGCGAAGTTGGGCAAATTTTGAATTTGCCTGCCGACTGGTTCGGGAAGGTGCGCTCGGCAAGATCAGCCAGGTTTATACCGTTCACCACGATCCCGCCATCGATATTGAACTCCCGGCAGAACCGACTCCGCCGACGTTGGATTGGGACCTCTGGCTTGGACCTGCTCCATGGCGACCCTTCAATCACCGGTTTCACTATTTGGGCAATCCGCTCAACGTCGTGCCGTGGTCATTTTGCAAAGACTTCGGGTTGGGAGGCATTGCCAGCGGCGGTTCGCACGCCTTCGACATTGTCCACTGGGGACTCGATCTGGACACGGGCGGTCCCATGGAAATCATCCCGCCGAACGCAGAATGTCCATTCATCACGTTCAAATACCCGAACGATATTACCTTGAAAATCGTGCATGGACGACTCGACCCCAATTACGTCGAAATCCCTCAAGGCTTCGACCCCATCACGAGTATCCAAGCATTTGGAGCCGTGTTCGTTGGAGAAAAGGGATGGATTCACGTCGGTCGACAGGGTTATCTGAAATGTTACCCTGCCGAAATTGCCAAAGACCGTCCCAGTCGTTATGAGGGAAATCTCTATCATGGGCGTAATTGGCTCGACTGCGTGAAAACGCGAAAACGTCCGCTTTGCGACGTGGAAATCGGGAGTCATTCGACTATCGACCCGATTCTCGGAAATATTGCTTACTGGCTCAACCGCCCCCTCAAATGGGATGCAGCCAAATACGAGTTCATAAACGATGACGAGGCAAATCGTCTGCGAAGCCGTGCGATTCGTCAACCTTGGATTATTTAACGGGCTTTTCACTGTCCCCTTCCTCCTTTGGGAGAGGGGATTGTTCAACGTAATTCACCCTTTACCCTCCTAAAAATATGTCACGAATACTATCAACCCTAACGTTACTCGTTTTGTTGGTGCCTGTGCTGGCAGCGCAAGACGAAGCCGCTCGATTGGCGGTTTTACAAGACCCAAATGCCTCCCTGTATGCGAAAACGCTCGTCTGTAAGGAATTGGCGTACACCGGAACAGCGGCATCGGTGCCGCAACTTTCCACCATGTTGCTCGACGATTCTCTCTCCCATCCGGCGAGGATCGCTCTGCAACAGATTCCCTGTCCAGAAGCGACGGTTGCACTTTGCAACGCTCTTCCGAATGCCCAAGGAGGAATTTTAATCGGAATCATCGGAACGCTCGGAGAACGGCTTGACCCGGTAGCGGTTTCACCTGTTGCACCCTTCCTCGCTGACAAAGACCCGCAAACGGTGCGAGCCGCGGCAGTTGCTCTGGGGAAAATCGGTTCCGCCGCCGCTCTGGAGGCACTGCGAAAGCGATTTGAAAGTACCGACGTTGCCCAGCAAACCTTGTTAATCGACGGTTTGCTTGCCTGTGCGGAGCATTTGGCTGCCAGTGGCAAAACCGCAGAAGCCGCCGCCGTGTACAGGCAAGTCCAAAATCAACGTGAACTGCCGGTAGCGGCACGCTGCGGGGCGATTCGAGGACTTTTATTGACGCTCGGAGCGGATGCCGGAAAAGACCTTGAGCAAGTGCTTGTTGCCAAAGAAGACGGCGTATATCTGGCGATGTTGCACGCAACCCGCGATTTGAAATCCACGAAATTAACTCCAGTGTTACTGGATGCGTTGCCAAAACTGGATGCCGATAGCCAGGCATTGTTACTCGACCTGCTGGATTGCCGGGGAGATGCCGCCGCACGACCTCGTGCCTTGGAGATGGCGAAAGACAGCAACTGTGCCGCACAAGCGGCGGCAATTCGTGCTTTGGCTGGGTTGCCGGACAATGCGGTGGTTGAATTCTTGCTTGCAACGGCAACCGGCGACAATGACGCAAACGCCATCGCCGCCGCCGATGCGATGACACGCATGAGTGCACCGGCACTGGAACGGAAAATTATCGAACGTCTCAAAAATAGTCAAGGAAAATCGTGTATTCCGCTTATCACGGTATGCAAAGATCGGAAAATCGGCGATGCGACCCCTGTATTACTGCCGTTTCTCTCCGATGATGACAACGATGTTCGCCTTGCGGTCATAGCGGCACTCGGCAACACCGTTTCGGGCGAAAATATCGAAGTGCTGGTCGGACATCTCTTGCAACCTGCTTCGGCGACTGAATTCGAAGCGGTCAAGGAATCACTTCGGCGTGTTTGTTATCGTTCGGTTGATCCTGATGCCGTTGCCGCCAAATTGGTAGCCGTTTATGCGAATGCAGCGTTGCAAACTCAATGTGCATTGCTCGAACTGTTCGGTGCATTGGGCGGAAAAGTTGCGATAGAAGCCGTGCAAAACGCAGTGGCAAATCCTGCGGAAGAAATACAGGACACGGCAACCCGTGTTCTCGGTGAGTGGCCTGACACGGATGCCGCACCGGTTCTTCTCGGTGTCATGAACTCTGATGCAGGCGACCGGTTCAAAACCCGGGCACTTCGCGGATATATCCGCATTGTCCGGCAGATGGACACGTCCAACGAACATCGGTTTAATATGTGTATGGAGGCTCTTGCATTGGCACAACGTGACGAGGAAAAATCGTTGCTCGTCGATGCGTTGGGACGGATTACAACACCGGCATCGTTAGCAAAACTGTCGGAGTTCATTGACCAGCCGACGTTCATGGAACAAGCCTCGCTGATGGCGATCAATGTCGGAAAGGCGATTTTAACGCAACAGCGTGACGAGGTAACGGCGGTGATGCAAAAGATCATTGCTACCACTCAAAATGCCGACACCCGCCGCAAGGCAGAAGAAGTGTTGCAATAAGGCTTTCGCCGAAAAGTAATATACCGTCATTCCCGCGAAAGCGGGAATCCAGAGAGTTGATATGAAAGCCTTCTGTCTGGATTCCTGCCTACGCAGGAATGACGAAAGCGGCATGACATTTTCGGGCGGAAGCCTAATAGCCCCAGCAATGGCAGGAGATTGACATGAGCAGAACGTTGATGTTGTTATTAGGAATTGTGACTGTAGTATTCTGTACAGGCACTTTCTGCATGGTGCATTCACAGGAAAGGGGTGGTGACTCGCCGGAACCACCCAAGCCAGTCTTTGCGAATGAGTTCTATGATGTAGCCGTCCGCAAACAAGTAGAGCCGCTACGTAAGCAGACACTTGACGAGTCGTTGACCGAGTTGGACCGCATGGAACACTATCTCACCCTTGCAGGGGCACTTGTCCCGTTTTCCGATGGTCTGGAGTCTCTCTTAAGCAGCCGTAATTTTCGCAAATGCGTCGACGAAATGGGGTTGCTCCCTCCGGAAGAAGCGGCTCGATTAATCGAGCGTCATATTGATAAATCGTTACCAGCATACCTCAACGCTTATAAACGAACTTTTGACATCTATAAGTACAAGTTGTACGAAAAGGAGGGATGGGTGGATAATGAAGGCAAGAAACAGCATAATTTAGAAGGATTACGCTACAAGTTGTTTGCACTGTTACTCATTGCAGGCACCTGTGAGTTACCCGATAGTCATGCGTTGTTGTGTAAGGTCGCTGGGATTGCTATGGATCAAAAAAAGAATGTTTCAGAACAAGAAACTCATCTGCAAAAAGTATTTTTGACATGCTGGTCGCTTTGGAACCCCAATATTCTTTCTGTTGGGCTTTATGGGTCGCATCCTCGCAAGGACTTGCCGGAGTTCAACGATATTGCCAAACGCTATGTCGAACGTTCATTGGTGGACTATTCGGCAAAATATACGGAACACGACCCGCTACCGTTCAAGGAAGTTGTTCCCGATAAAGATTACATTATGGTTCGTTATCTCATGGAAGCGACCGATGGCGATGTTTTGTTGTTGATGGGGCTCTCCGACAAGTGAGATTAAATCCCTGTGTCAACATCTTCCACGTCAATCTTTTTCCGACGACTCCCCGTATCAGTGAATCCAGCCTATCCACCGTATCGTATCGGCAGTTCCCTTCACTACTTTACAGGACAGGGGGCACAAACGTATTCGGATTGGGCGGTGGACTCGGCGGAGTCAGGATGATTTCGCTGGGGACTATCGGGGCAAAATTGGGGACAGGAATGGTAGGGGTGCCTGCGTCGATCGAACCCACTTGGGCAGACGGAGCGGCAATCGCAGAACCGCCGACGCGAGGCACGCCGTCGGCGTGGGCAGTTTGCCGAAATTCTTCGGCGCGGGCAACGATTTCCGAGCCGGGAGCGATCCTGTCCGGTTGCAAGTCGAACTCGTAATACTTGTGATCGGTCAATTTACCGGGCAACACCACTTCGGAAACGAAGTCAAGACCAACCCACTGATACCAGGGGGAGCGAACAGGCTTCAATTCCGTTTTGGTTTCATATCCCTGTTTGACAACCCGGAATTCTCGCTTTCCATAGTGGTCGAAGTTTGTCGAAAATGGAGTTCGCCCAATTTCTTTTCCGTCGAGATAAACGGTCGCTCCGGGAGGATTGCTTATAACAGTCATTCGTCGCCGCACGCAACCGCAAAGCGTCGAAGCAATAAGCAGTACGACGATGAGAAGGCAAAATCCTCTACGCATACCGAATAGTATAAAAAAAGAGGGGAAGAGTCCAGAGCAGTTTTCCGTTGTTTTGTGCTTGGCTCTTCCTATGTTCCGGGTTGGTATGCCTCCGATGCAAAAAAGAGCGAAAATTTGATGAAATGCGATGTTTTCAGCGTTTTTTTCCATAAAAACAAGGCGTTTGAGTAACACCTTGTGATCCCAGTCGGGCTCCCCGATAAATCGTTGGAGGGCTCGTCGATCTTGTTCGAAGCGATAAGCGATGGACTCGACGTTTTTTCGTGGGAGGTCGGAGAGGAGGGCGATTGGGAGCGGACGGGTGGAGGGGGCGTACAAGAATTTGATTGGAGCAAGGTTAAAACAGACTTGGGCGAAGTGGAGACTGGACAGGGTCAATCGGATGGCTATACTCTGTTCACTACGGTATTGTGGCATGTGGGATAAATATTGGCTACAAGCAAAATAGTGCAAGAAAATTTTTATATACCTTGTTGACTTCACATTGTTTTGCATCACTTGCATTATTTTCCTTACAAGACTAGAATGAAGGGACTCATTTTATACCTTCACTTGCCCATGAAGCAGACATTTGCTCTTCCTCTTGCTTTTGCCTTGTTGTTTTTCACAACCGTTTTTTCCCAGGAGCCGGAACAGTGGTCGAGATTTCGCGGACCCAACGGTCAGGGAATTTCGTCGGCAACCGGTCTGCCGACCCAATGGTCGGACACCGACAACATCGCTTGGAAAACGTCCATCCCCGGTAGCGGTTGGTCGTCTCCTGTCATCTGGAATGATCATATTTTTCTCACCACAGCCACCGACGGAGGAAAAGAATGCCGTCTCATTGCCGTTGACCGGAAAACCGGGACAATCCTGTGGAATAAACTCGTTTTCACGCAGGAATTGCGGCAAAAGCATCCTCGAAATTCGGAAGCCACTCCGACTCCCGTTACGGATGGTCAGCGGGTTTATGCTGTTTTTGCCAATGGACATTTTGTCGCCGCCGATTTCAAGGGAGACATCGTTTGGAAAAACACCGACCTCGATTTTCAGTCACAACACGGTTTCGGAACGTCGCCGATTTTATACGATGATCTGTTGATTGCCTCCATCAATCCTACGGTTCAAGATGACGGTTTCCAAATTCCGTGGGATAAGTCGTACCTCTTGGCTTTGGACAAAAACACCGGAAAAGAACGGTGGCGGGGCACAAGAGGGCTGAGCAGAATCAGTCATTCGGTGCCTGCCATCATTCAGGTCAATGGCAAAGACCAGATATTGAGTATGGCAGGCGATGTCATTCAGGGTTTTGAACCGGCAACCGGTAAACAGATTTGGACGGTCAAATATTCTGGCGAGCCAGCGGTTCCCAGTCCGGCAATCGGCGACGGATTGATTTTCACATCAACTCGTGGCACAAACCCGATTCTCGCCATCAAACCAGATGGTCAGGGAGATTGTACGGAAACGCACGTCGTGTGGAAACAAGATCGGTATTCGCCGATGACTGCCTCGTTTTTATTTGTGAAGCCGTGCCTCTACGCAGCGACGGATGAAGGTACTTTTGCGGCATTCGACGCAGTCACAGGAAAAATTCTCTGGCAGGACCGTTTTGAAGGCAGACTGGATTCATCACCGATTTATGCGGACGGAAACATTTACGTTACTTCACATATTGGTGTCACGAAGGTTTTCAAACCGAATGATGACCCTACAAAACGTGCCAAGATTATTGCTGTCAATGAAATTGAGGAAACTGTTCAGGCAACGCTCGCCGTTGCTGGCAAGCAACTGTTTTTGCGCACCGACAAGGAACTCTGGTGCATCGGGAAATAGTATCCGAAAACAAATTACCGATCGAAGAGTGCACCTATTTTTACGTCCCGCGATAATTGCATCGATGCAAATTTAACGTTACAATGGAGGCATCATTGTCATTTTTCACTTGATTGCCGTGCCCAAGCAGATTATTCGAGTGGGACACAGTCCCGATTCCGACGACGCATTCATGTTTTATGCCCTTGCCCAAGGGAAACTTGATACCGGACAGTATGAGTTCACACATGAACTCGTCGATATTGAAACACTGAACCGCCGGGCATTTCACGGCGAACTCGAATTGACCGCCGTGAGCGTTCACGCTTACGCCTATCTCAACGATGTCTATGCCCTGTGCAACTGTGGAGCCAGCATGGGAGACAAGTACGGTCCAATTCTCATCGAAAACGGTACTTGGAATTACACGGACAAAAACGCACCGCTCCGCATTGCCATCCCTGGGGAGTTGACCACCGCATTTTTGGCGTTGAAACTCTATTTGGCGAAGGAAAACCGCACGAATGTTGAATTCGTCCAAGTGCCTTTCGACCAGATACAAAATACCGTGAAGGCAAAGCAATACGATGCCGGTCTCATCATTCACGAGGGGCAATTAACGTTTGATCGGGAGGGACTGAAACTCATTGCCGATTTGGGTATTTGGTGGTCGGAGCAGACGAATCTGCCGCTACCGCTCGGTGCCAATGCAATTCGGCGCGATTTACCCGGTCAGACGCTCACCGATGTCGTTCGGCTTTTGCACGGCAGTATCAAATATGCTCTCGAACATCGAAGCGATGCTCTGGATTATGCACTGCAATACGGTCGCGGTTTGCAACGAAGCGATGCGGACAAGTTCGTCGGAATGTACGTCAACGATTGGACACTCGACTTCGGCGACACCGGTCGCCGTGCCGTCCGAGAATTACTGCAACAGGCTTACGATCATGGCATCGTGCCCAAGAGGGTTGTACCGGAATTTGTTTATCCGTAGAAAAAAGGTTCTACCGCAGGTTTGCGGATAGGTTTGAATTGAGAAAGGTCTATTTTTGTCATTGGATCACCATTGCCTCCATTATAACACGTTTGGGCAATTTTTGCCTCCCGCATCAACCGACGTGAGAATTCGGTCGCTCCGGGTACGTCTGCGTGCGGGTATAACGAAAAGTGTTGTCAAAGGTGGATGAGTACGGATGATGAAAAATCAAATCTTTTTCGGTGACTGAAACCGACTGCCGCCTGAAGGCGGCAGGTTCATTTCGTCGGCTGAAAGCCCGACTGTTCGTTAATCTCCGTTACCAACC
>Ga0082212_10007531_pt1 | contig 14375 bp, 13 predicted proteins | sample TergutNt197P3_FD_71548 | JGI IMG/M metagenome (GOLD analysis project Ga0082212, IMG submission 71548) | Neocapritermes taracua P3 segment gut microbial communities from Petit-Saut dam, French Guiana - Nt197 P3 | ecosystem: Host-associated > Arthropoda: Insects > Digestive system > Gut ... | reverse complement strand
GCTCGTTCGGGTCGTCAGTGAGCTTACAGACGCCGGCGGGAATGAGATGCTGGAAAACATCCTCTACGGACTCAAGATTGAACGCCTCGATCTCAGGTTTAATACCGAGCTCCCGCATGCGCAGCCCGTGCTTGATCAGCCAATCGCGCTCCCAGCGGTAGATAAAGCAAAGGTCGCCCCATACCGTCGTGATCAGCGAGGTATCGAGCGAACACATTTCAGGCAGCGCGCCCTTTATGCTGTCGTCGTAAAGCAGTTGAATGCCATCGTCGGCCTCGGAACCGGGCTTCGTCGCAGGAGCGGTGGAGTTCTGAGTGATGATGTTGCATTTCGCGCGGACGCCGCTGTTGATTTCAGCGAAAACTTTCGGGTCGTTGCAGGAAAGGCCTTCTTTGTTGCGCGCGTGGATGTGGACGATCGACGCGCCGGCATTATAACAGTCATACGCCGACTGGATGATCTCCGCCGGCTGTTCGGGAAGGTTGGGATTCTGATCCTTGCCCTGGAAGTTGCCGGTCTGTGCCACTGTGATTATGATTTTTCTCTTCTTGATTGCCATATTCAAAATCCTTTCTGTAAAAAAATTGTGCCCTCATTTACGGATGCGCCGGGCGCTCCGGTCGCGTGTGATGCCGAAGATTTGCACACTGCCGATTATACAGCAGACGCTTTGGTTTGTCAAAGAAAACAAATGCAAGCGGCGCCCCGTAAAAAGGCAGCGGTCACCGGGGATCACTCATTGCACGCCGCCAGATCTGACAGGAAGCCGTCGAGCGCGCTGTCAGGCGTCGCCCATGAAGTTACAATGCGGGCGCAAAGCATATCACCGATCGCCAACTGATCGTAGAAAGCATACAGACGATGGAGCTTTTCGGCGATCCGGGCGGGAAACAAAGGGAATAACATGTTCGTTTCAACAGGATAAAGGAAATTATAACCTGCATCACGGATCCCTTCCGAGAGCCGCATAGCCGCGGCGATAGAGTGACGCGCTAGCTCATCATATAATCCGGTTCTCAACAGCGCGTCAAATTGCACGCTGATAGCCGCTCCCTTTGCCATCAGCGCGCCCTTCTGTTTAAGCAGAAAACGAAAGTCGGCTTTCAGCTCGTCCGCGCAAATGACGATGGCTTCGCCGAATAAAGCCCCGTTTTTTGTCCCTCCGATATAAAAAGCGTCTGCCAGACCGGCTATGTCTGCATATGACAGATCACATGCAGGGCTGTTGACCGCGGCGCCTAGCCTTGCTCCGTCTATGTACAAGAGCAAATTATTTCTGCGGCAGAATTCCGAAATCTCAGTAAGGTCTTTTTTATTATATACAGTTCCGCATTCCGATGACTGCGAAAGATATACAAGACGGGGCTTGACCATGTGCTCGTCAGTATGTTCGCCGAGCACGGCGCCGATGTCGGATGTACGGAGTTTCCCGTTGCTGCACTTTACGACGCAGACTTTATGACCGGTGGATTCAATTGCGCCGGTTTCATGCATGAATACATGTCCTGTATCAGGGGCGATGACCGACTCATGCGGACGGAGCGCCGAAGCGATGAAGGTCAGGTTTGCGTGCGTGCCGCCGCTGATGAAGTGGACGTCGGCGGAAGGACGGGCTGCTATCGACTTAATAAGCTCTCCCGCCCTTTCAGAAAACTCATCGAGCCCGTAGCCCTCGAACTGAGTATTCCCTACGGACGACAGGGCCTCCAGAACCAGCGGATGCGCCAACTCGCCGTAGTCGCTGGTGAACCTGTATTTATAAATTGTTGGTTTCATGCTAACTGACCTCCGTTTGTGTGTATAGGCTTTCCATTGACATTATAATAAAGAATATGTACACTGTAAACAACACAAATGAACCCCGGGAGAAAACTAACGCCTCTATAAGGCGGAGAGGACCCCGGCGTCAATAGAAACGCGAGCAGCGCACAGCGTCAATAGCGCCGGTTTACGCATTGCGACGCTGTTTAAACAAAGAAACTTGAAATATAGCATGCTTGCTATATCAGGGTGATGAACATGAATCCATCTCTGCAAATAAAAGTAAAAAAAGCGATGGCTGTCATACTGGCGGTACTCCTGCTTGCAGTATTGGCAGCATGTAAAAACAAGAGTTCGCCGGAAACGCCTCCGCCAACGGAAACGACGGCCGCACCGGCTGCTCCTTCAGCTTCCTCCGCTTCACCCGGAAACCCGTCGCCTGTGGAATCGCAGGAAAGCCCGGGGGAATCCGCCGCGGAATCACCCGAAGAAACAAGCGCAGCCGCGCATGAAACGTCATCTCCGGCTCCTGAAACCGGATCGGGACCGGCTGATACAGTGAGGATCACCGTTGAACTTGACAGCGCTACAGTGATAAAGGGCACGATCCTTGACCCGATAGTGACAATTTCGCCGGATGATGCTGAAGACAAGACATACACGCTGCACTCCGGCGACGAAAACGTGCTGCGCCAGGTTTATGGATTCTGGACCGCAGTTGGCGGCGGATCAACTGAACTGATCGCGACAGCCGCGAACGGAAGCACAAGCGCGGTCACGGTTACTGTACTCGTCCCTCTGGAGGCGGTATCGCTTAGCGCAAGCGATATAACCCTGATCCGGGGCGAAAGCGTTACGCTCTCGCCGATCTATACTCCCGCCGACACGACGGACACACAGATTGAATATTCATCTGATGATGAAGAAATCGCAAGCGTATCTGAGGACGGGATGATTCTGGCCGTCGGAGCAGGAACGACAGTGATACGATGCGCCGCCGGTGAATTCACCGCCGACTGTACAGTGACGGTGGTCGTACCGGTAACCGATATCATCTTAAGCACAGATAGACGGATATATAAAGTCGGGGACAGCGGCAGTCTTACGGTTCAGATACGCCCGCAGGACGCCACTGACAAATCATTCACTGCAGAAATGAGCAGCCCGGCGATCACGCTTACCGGAACGTACAGCTTTTCTTGCGACGGAAGCGGGGAAGTGACGATTACGGTGACAGCGGCGAACGGTATGACTGCGAGCCAAACTGTAACCGTAATCGATCTGGTAGCATATGCCAACGAAGTATTCCGCCTGACCAACGCCGAGAGAACCAACGCCGGACTTGAACCGTTCTCAATGATGTCGTCCCTGACCCGCACGGCGGGCGTCCGCGCAAGAGAGATCATAGAACTCTTTTCACACGACAGGCCGGATGGAAGCGACTGCTTCACAGCATTCGATGAGAACGATGTGCCATATACGGCGGCTGGCGAAAACATCGCCATGGGTCAGCGAACGCCTGCCGACGTCGTGCGCGCGTGGATGAATTCCGCAGGGCACAGGGAGAACATTATGAATGGTGATTTCAGCCACCTTGGCGTCGGAGTCGCCATGGACAGCAGCGGAAGGCTCTATTGGTCGCAGAACTTCACCGATTGAGCGCTGACCTCCGGGGAGACCGTCTGACCTCAGCCGCCCAGGATGATTCCTCCGTCATGATTTGTGACCGTACCCGTGATTTGGCAGCCGGCGGGAGAGGCGAGAAACACGCAGAGGGCGCCGATCTCTATTGGCTCGCCGAAGCGATGCATAGGCATACTGGTCTTGATCTGCTCATGCGCGTTCGGAGGAAGATCCTTATCAAGATCGGAATGCGTCGGACCCGGAGCGATAGCGTTAAGACGGATACCATAATCGCCGAACTCGACAGCCAGACCCATGGTGAGCATGTTGAGTCCGGCCTTTGCCACATGATAAGGGATCTTCGGATGGTGTTTAGTGCCGCCGACGCTCGTACCGCCGATTGACGAAATGTTGATGATACTGCCGCCCTTGCCGTAATCCATCATTTTCGGCGCGACCTCATAAATCATATAGGCCGGACCGTTGATATTGGTGTTCATCACTCTGTGCCATTCGCCGAGATCTTCATCGTCAACAAACTTACAGACTGTAGAGACTCCGGCGTTATTAACGAGAACATCCACATTATCGAAAACCCTGAAAACCTCTGCGACCGCGTTCTTTACCGACGCAAAATCTCCGGTATCGCACTGTACGCAGAAACACTTGCCTCCATATTGCTTCAAATCTTCCGCAACTGCGTCGCCGCTCTCCTTGTTGCGGCAAAGTATCGCGACGTTAGCCCCAGACTGCATGAACGCCGTAGTTATGCCCAGCCCGATACCGCGATTGCCGCCGGTAACAATCACATTGTGCCCCTTGACGTCAAACGCTCCTGTCATGTTTGCTATTGGTGTTGTCATTTTCATCCGATCCTTTCGTATTATTTAATAATTCTTTGACCAAACTCAGAGCGGGGGAGATACTTACCCCCCAAAAAATGCCGGAAATCAATTCGGATATAACTAAACATCCGGATTCAACGGGAAACGAGAAGTGTCAAATCAGATTCTTGATATATTTCCTTAAAACCCGTCTTGCAGCGCAAAGTATAAGAATACCCAGCAATGCGGCCGCCGCGGTTTTCAAGCATTCACGATCAATCGCCAATCCAAGGGCGAGAGCAGCCGCCGGCGGGTGGACAAAACCTGTTGTAATCATAAGAAGCGTTGTCACTGCCGCAGCCGCCGCGCATATAAGGATAAGCACATAACCCAGACCTGCGAAATCGAGCCCTGTAATGTACCTGTGCAATAGACTAAAAAGTATCCCGGCTACCGACCCGCATATGTAGCTGCCTATGATATTTCTGTTTCGGGAGCTCTTAGTGTGCGGGGTTATGAATATTATGAAACTGCTCGCACCCAGCGACGCTACGATGTAACCGCCGAATAGCTGATGCAGCAATAGCGCGATGAACACGCAAATTAACATTAGCAGGCTCTGAAAAATGTAGTTTTTAAAATTACCCCGGATGTTCCTCTCCGCTGCATTTTCGGTAAAAATCTCTTTAAGAACAGATAGCATTAAGCCCCGCCCTCCCGAGTAGTAATTATTCAACATTTACAAAGAAGCCGGTTGAATCGCCAATGGCTTCTTTCCACATACTTATCTTTGAATCTACCGGTATTTTCGCATAAGCGGAACTTGCCGAAGGAACGTAAAAAGCGTCGACGGGGACGTCCGGGAAGAACGCTGCGAAAGCCCTTTCCGCAGTCCTTCCTGCCAGAAGTATGCGCTTTACGCGGGGATAACGCTGAATCAAGCCGCGAACATCATTCGGTTCCGGATCCCTGATATCCGCATCAAGGGCGCCGTGCCTTTTCGCCGTATTAAAGACATCCCAAAGCGCGATTCTCCGTTCGAGCAAAAAGCGTAGCTTCAGCTCATATGATGACTCCGGCTTGTCTTCACCGAAAACCCTGTAAATTATGCTCCAAAACTGATTTCCCGGATTTGCGTAATACTGACGCTGCCTTAACGACTCCGGACCCGGAATCGTACCGAGAATCAGCACTTCCGAATTCTCGTCGATTATCGGCTCAAAAGAATAAATACTATCAGAAATAACGCATTCCCCCGCTTCGCGCTCCCACTTGTGAATGAAAGACTTGTTCTAAACGAATCCGTTAGCTTCTGTGCTGGATTGTTGCTCAATTTGATACCAGTTAAGCTTCCACTATGGCGTTTAATGATGTTCTGTTATCAAAATTTTATCAGGGGAGTGTTATCAGTGTCACAATAACCTATAAAGAACCTTCAGTTCATCCTGCATAGCCGAACGATTCGAGTAGTTTAAGCGCCAACTCTCAAGCATCTTTCCTGCTCTGAGTTTTCCTCCGGTAAATGAAAACATCTTCTTTACAAAGCCTACAATCTCCTTGTAATATGAGCGCCCACCTGAGAATTCTGATAATTTCCATATAAGCCTTTCGTACAAATCCAAGAGATCATTATCATACTCCGGTCTTAAGGCATCTTCATACTTTATAAGTTCGTTGAGGGTGAATTTCTCAAAACCACGCCCTTCGCGTACTCGTACCGTCAATGCGTCAAACAAATGCTCTTTTAGTCCTTCCGAGGCTAACAAGTGCTTAATATCAACTCCCTGAGCAGACAAAGCATCGAAAATCTTCTTTCGTTCTTGATGCCATAAATCAGATGCCGTATTCTGCTTAAGTTGATAGAAAGCGTCGATATTACCCCGGCTGTATTCAGTAATATACGTATATAGTTCTTCCCTGGCTTTACCTGGCCAACCGTCCTTAAAATAGCAATCAATAAGCTTTCTTGAGTACTTGCTGACCAAACCCGGAAACTCGCTGTCCATTTCTTTGCTTTTCTCCAGAAGCTGAATCAAGTCTGGTAGGTTTCCGGCATCTTCAAGCTCTGACATCACTATTTCACGAGTTATTGGCAAATACCAGTACTGCTTGCGAAATGCCTCTACATCACCCTTGCTGTGTCCCAATTCTTCCATCAGTTTCATGCGTTCCTTAATGCTTTTCGATAATTCATAATCGCCATGCCAACTCCTGTCATTTTTGAAGCGCTCAATTCTACTGTCGATGGATTCGAGCTTTGTTAAAGCAAAACCATCGTCTTTGAAGTGATCAGAAATGAAGGCATCAATTTCGTCTGACATATATTCGCCAAAACCAATCTTTTCGCATGTCTTTGTCAAATTATCAAGAATATGATCAAGCAAGTCGCGGCTTTCAGAGTTCTCTATAATATTTTCCCATAACTCAATACATTCATCAGTAATATACTGTGTCTCCCCTCCGCTGTCATCAATGTCTGTAGCGGCAAATAAGCAGAACACATATAGGCTCAAATCGAATGCCTCTTTTGCTTCATCATCATCCGAGGTAAAATCTCTCAAATCAAAAATCACTTCGCTAATCAAACGAGATGCGAATGAGCTTGCATTTCTCCAATCCACAAAGCCATGATGGTCTGCACATTGGCGCAATATCATATCTGCGTTTTTTCGTTTGTTATTGAAGTATTCACTCATGCTATCATCACTCTTGCTGTATCTTAGCATGAGCCCGGTGCTTAGATCTTTGTCGTTTTCCAGAATCGTTAGCAATTCTTTTCGGAGCGTTTCCGTTCCCATGCCGGCAACTACTTCTCTTAATTTAGCAGTCTTGTCGGCTGACACATTTGTGTTACCGACTTCTCCCTTGTTCGATTTGGGACTGTCGGCAAACTCTTCATACTCGAAAAGTACAGCCGCCATGTGCTTGCAGTAATTCCCATCTTCGGCATATGGGCATGAGCAACTCATGTCGGCAATCAGTTCTCCATTAAAAGAGATTTCAACAAAATAATCAGATGTGCCTTCGACGGTAGCTGTCAACACATTGCCTTCTTTTTTCAGATCGCCTACTGCGCCATCGCAGAAATATTCATATCCTCGATCCAAAATGTGTTCTCTAAAAAACTGTTGCCATTCCAACTCATGAGCCTCCATTTCGATCCTACGTTCTAATCTGCTTCGTCATCAGTAGAGAAGCTGTCATAAACTTCCTGAATCTCTTCAATCTCTTCTGCCGTGTGATTATTTTTCCAATCGTAGACTATGTTTTCTGCGACTGTATATGGATCATCAGGACACCAATCGCGAAATTCGTTATTCCCGGACTCGCCATATCGCAGAAGACCTATAATTATCCCCTTACAGTATTCCTTTTCTTCTGTCTTCATGCCAAGACTACTATACTGCACCATTTTTCGAATATGAGGCCACACTTCATCACTAAGCATCTCAAATGCAACGTCAGTCGGCTCCTGATAACCGTAATGCGTCTTCCCGGAATTATCCCATAAATCTTCAACTTGAATAGAGTTAAGGCTTCTGAAAACTTCATCCGCAATCACATCAGCTTCAAATTCAGACAAAGCAGCTTTTGACATTTTAGAAATGCGTTTCGCCAAGTCGCCATCTTTTCACAACTCAAGAAGTATCTCTATCGACGCTTCCCGGCTCAATGCTTCGATAAACCTTAGTTGGCTATTTTCACTGTCGTTCATGCTGTCTATATCCATCTCCCTACTCCCACTCGAAAATAAAAGACTTGTTCTAAACAGTTTTGCTTAGATGATTTGGTTCATGGTATTCTGATTGCCTGTATTATCCATAAATCAGGGGCTATCCGATTTTTTGTTGCCAGAATGTTGCCATAAAACGTCCGCTATTCCAACATTGAATTAATCACGATACAGTTGAAATCGATCCGCATATGTAAAAAATGGTATGGTAACTGTTTGCCATGCTCCTTCTCCTTCGTCATTCGGAATATTCGGCTGCAGTTCAATTGCGTCCAGTATTGCTAACATTTTTTGTTTGCTATCTAATTGCCAAAAATAAAACTTATGGTTGATCGATTCATTTGCAACTTTCCATTCATGCCTCGTAATATATGCATTTGCCATCTTCATCGGTTGTTCAGAAGTTTTTACCTCAATTGACAGATGCGCCGTACTGCCTTTTTCAACGATTGATAGCACATCATAGCCTGCTAAATTACTCTCGATTGACTTCCAAACAGGGTCTTTTCCTGTTCGTCTTCTTTCATATTCAAGAGTTAGTTTTTCGCCAATGCGCCCGACTTCAAGTGTCGCCAGTTCTTGTTCTTTCCGAATATACTGTGCCTGCTGATCCCACCACAATACAATATCATCAGTTGCAGGAGACACCAGCAATCCCGCATTTTTGACACATGCCAAAACATCAGGAGGTAAGTATGGAGAGCATTCTTTTCGCCCTCTGGGAATAAGCGATATCCATGAATCTGATGAATGCTTTATATAATCTCCGATCATTAATCGCTTAACTGCCAAATCAAAGTTTTGAACAATCAGAATGCCTCTCGATGATAATCTAGCTGTTTCTTCAATTATCTCAATCCATTTACATGCTAAGATTGTATCGACTACATCAAGTGTCTTTGTACCGTCGATGCTTGGCATCTTAGTGAACTGCACTAAAACGTCATAATCCTCATATTCGTACATTCTTTTTAACAATTGAAACGACGATACAAGAATACCCGGTGATAATCTAATCATCGTCGCAACCTCTCAGATAATCAAGTATCGCCACTGCGTCGCCTTCTTCTAAACCGACAATACTTAATACATCATTTTCCTCTTCATACGCATAGTCATCTTCATTAATGTTTAGTGATTTGTCATTTAGTACTTCCGCCATTCTGGCAACTTTATTTTTTAAGCGTTCACTAACAACCTCATCAATAGTATCTCTGCATTCGATTATCTCAATATTCGTTGATATACCTGGGGCTAGTCCTAATCGATGTATGCGATCTTCCGACTGCAAGTAATGTGCCGCATTGAATGATCGGTCTACATAAATAGCTGTATGGCATACTTGGTGTAGACTAATTCCTTCCGCAGCAGCTGCTGGGTTTGCAACTAACACCATAGCATTTTCGTCATCATGGAATCTCTTGATTTTCCATTCTCTTGTATAAGCCTCGCGATCATCTCCTGCATCAACGCCACCATGAATATAATCAGCACCAATATCTTCAAGTCTATTAGCAATCAACTCAACATTGTTTACATATGACGTCCAAATAATGGATTTCTCACCTTTCCGCGCCAATTGGCGGGCTCTCTCACATGCATAATCAACTTTAATACTTTTTCCTCCAACTAATACTCTACTTAATTCTTCTGAGAATGTTCCCGCTACGTCCTGTGCGAGCAGCGCCGGATTAGATACGAATTGCATAAGCTTAATTATGCTACGGCCCATTTTTCGAAGATTTGCCCTGTTAAATCTGGATATCCCTTGCATTTGCCTGGCTGTTTCTGATCTCAATAAAAGATAGAAGGCTTGCTGTTCACCAGTTAATGAAACAGAAATCACCTTCCTTTTAGGAGGATCAAGCCCCAGTTCGTCTTTTGTTGTCCGCACATATATAGGCTGTATCAAGTTAATTGAAGAATTATTGCGCATATTTAGTTCTGGATAAAGAAAGCTTAGTTGCGGATCTAAATCAACATCTGCCTGTGGCATAGGCGTTCCTGAGAGTATTAGTTTCTTTTTTGGTAAGTATGAGGTTTGAAGAATCGAATCAACAATGACTTTTCCACTTCCTCCTTTGATTCTGTGGCTTTCGTCTAAAAACATGAACACAGGGTTTTTCCTTAAATAGTCTATCAATAACTCAGTAACTAACGAAAACTGTCGATATGCTATAATTGAAAACCTTGGTTTTGCCTTCAGGATATTCTTTATATTGCTATATCCACCAGTCAGACGAACAACGGATTCATCAGATCCAATACACGCAGAAAGCTGTTCATCCCACGCTGGAAATGCATTTTTTGGAGCAACAATGAGGAGCTTATCATTCTCTTGTGCAGAATAAAAGAAATACGCCAAAGCTTCTGTTGTCTTACCGGCGCCGGGAACAGAAAATGTAGCACTTGCAGGCAAAGCAGCCATTTTTCGTACATTGCGTTTCTGTTCATTCGTTAAGGCACGTCTGAATCCTACTTCAAGTAATTTTGATATGAGTTCATCTTCATCGATTGGCGGATTGTTTTTTACCTTGTTGTAACTAATCGATGCCGCCGCAGACAGTTGTGTCTTAACTTCCTCAGAAATATCGATAGGAACATCGTATATCCTGCAAAGCCTGACAAATTCACCTCTGCATGCTAAAAATACATGCCACTCAATTTCAAATACTTCGTTAGAAATTTCTGAAATAGGCAGCATATCCTTAATAAACCTCTGAATTGTTTCCCATTCAATACAGTGAGGATCAGTGGTTGTTATTCTTGCATTGCCTGAAGAAGTGTCAATTTGTATTTTCATATTCCGACAACCAAGCTTTCAGCTTTTTTAAATTTTCATCAATCATATCAAGCAGCTTCTCTAGACCTTCTGTTACATTGTTGTCTTCATCACTTGCGTCAACTGCATTTTTTAGAGCGATAGAAGCTTTTTTTACTTGATCAACCAAATAGTTGGCATTTTTTCGTTCACGTTCTTTTGCTTTTTCATCAAATATAACACTCTCAGCTACTTCAGCAACCCTGATTTGATCTTCCAACGATATAGTGACTAAAGCTTTTGCGACATCTGTTGTGTCTTGCTCGCTATCAGCAAACTCATCAAGTAAAAGGCCCACACCCTCTGATGGAGTATTTTTTTCAATAATCTCAGGCAATTCATCACGTATCGCTTCGACAATGGGATTTAGATGCCTTCTTATTTCTGGGATTCTTTCATATATACGTCCCTCAACGACGCCTGATGATCCTGCAGTAATGGTCGAAAATGTTAGTGATTCAAATATAGATTTTTCCACAGGATCATTGAGTTTTTTTCGCTCTTTAACAAGCGGTCTAAACGTAAAATCACCTTGATCAACCTTGCTCCATTGTCTATCCCAGTTATTCCTTCTAAGGTATTCTCTTGCATATTGGAGCATCTCAATTCTTTCTTCAACATCTTTCTTGCTCATTCGATATAGGGTTGCAACGTCTTCGATTTTTTCTCTACGTTCTTCAATACGTTTTTGCATCATTCGAGCTTCAGCATGCCATAGATAATCCGCTTTTATATCTGGCGCAATCTGTAGATCGGCTTCAAGTTTGTCTATTGCATTTTCATCCGCTTCAGGCAATACAGCAACCCTGATGTATTCAAAATGATTATATGTGACTCTATCTTCAAAATATAGGTGACGCCAACAGCTTAAGCGCCTATTACCATTTACTACAAATCCTGTATTAGTAATAATTAATGGCTCTGTTTGCTTGTTGACAGTATCACGAAATGTCGCAAGGATATCCTTAATCTCACTGAGCTTCATTAACAATTCATGCTGAACAGACTGTGCTTCAGGCGAATTGTCATCTCTTGTGAAAAAATCCTCCGGCAAATCTTGATTTATTGCCAAGTGTTCATCTTGAAGAGATAGCGTACGGCCATTTTCAAGCCGATACATTAAAAGCCCAATCGGAACATATACCATTTCTAGATCACAAACACGATTCATAAAATTAACAGGTATTGCTGCATGACTTGGAGCGTTTCGTGACTCTTCAAGAAGTTTTTTTATCTTCTCAACTCGTTCAATCTGATCGTATTCAAAATCGATAAATTCTGTTTTTATCAAATTGTCACTCATTGTATTCCTCCCATATCCAACCCTGTTGTTCCTTGATGGTTATCCAGGGTTCGTATTGCACTAAATTCTTCTGGCAATCGCGCTACCGCTGATCTCAGGTCTGGTTCAATTACAGGAGTGTCTTCTCTATACGAGACTTCGCCAGCAATTGCATTTTCCATTCTACTTTTTGCAATAGCATGGTATTCTGGAGATAGTTCGGCTCCTATAAACCTTCGATTTTCAATGATAGCTGCGACACCGCTTGTTCCCGATCCTGCAAACGGATCAAATACGATTCCATTCTGTGGTGTTAATGACTTTATTAAGCGTTGAGGGATAGCCACAGGAAATTGACAGGGATGCTCAGTTTTCTCAATATGATTTGCTTTTACATTCGGCACATCCCAAACATCCGATGGGTTTTTCCCCAGTGGATTACCGCTTAGTTCTCCTTTCCTATCTCCTTTGTAATGTCTCTTGCCTGGGTATTTCTGGGGCACACGCACGGAATCCAAATTGAAGTCGTATTCCTCCCCTTTGGTGTACCATAGAATCATCTCATGCCTTCCGCTGAATCGCTTACTGCTGTTCAGTCCATGACCGAACGTCCATACGATTCTATTTCTTAAAATCAGCCCATTGCGTATTTCATCAGGTAGTTGCCTGTTGATAATATCATAGATTATGTAGTCGAGAGGCCTAATTGATAAATCCTTTACGTAATAGCCAATCTGCCAGCACATACTTCCACCAGGGTTCAAAATGCGATATATCTCAGGAAGTAATTTAGTATGTTGCCTTGTGAAAGTTGTTAAATCATCTTTCGGATCTTCATAACTCTTACCCATACAGTATGGCGGTGATGTTACTACAAGATCAATTGAGTTTGATCCAATTTTATCAAGAAGCTTAAAACAGTCTCCCGGATAGAGTGTAAATCTGTTCTCTGGCTTATATTTGGAATATATTTTTGGCTTTGGCATCGTATTTTCCCCCATAACGACTCAAACTATGCCGGAGTTAATAATTTGAACTTACGATCCTATATTGTCCTTATTTATCTCCATTACATCGGAAATGTCGCAATCAAGAGCTTTACAGACCTTCAGCATACTCTCCATTGATACCGCTTCACCCTTACCCATCTTAGCTAATACATTGAAGCTGATGCCGGCGGCTTCCTTTAATGCAGTGCGGTTCATCTTCTTGTCTATAAGCAATTTCCACAGCTTATCATAACTTATTGCCATATAGTGCCTCCTAGTAGGGAGTTGGATTTGCCTACGCAATATATGGTATCATAAAGCAAAGCAATAAGCAAGAATATCTTTTGCGGACGTGAGTTAATCTAACAGGAGTTGCGGAGCAGTAATGAACTGTGTTATAGACTAAACTGCCACAGAAAGCAATCAACAATATGCCGTTCGGACGGTGATGACTACATAATACCACATATTACCACAAGAACTGTCCGATAAAACGGACAGTTCTGTGCTAAAAGGCGAGAATAATTTATTCATCACGTCTTATCGCGCATAACTATTTCGGCTGTTCCTGATTTGCCGATGTGGTTGATGCTGTTTCTGAAGCTGTTTATCGGCGATTTCCAGTTCTCTAATTTCGTCGATCATTTTCTCAATGTGTCCACGACCTAAATAACGACAGACACGATTATAATCTTTTTCAACACTACGTAACCGCTCATTCTCCGGCTCCAACTTATTCACTCTGCTCGTTAAATCCCGGATTTGATTGTTTGCCCGGTCGAGCATGGCTCTTAGTTCTTGTGTCTTTTCGATGAACTGCAGTAGAATACTTCTAATTGCATTTTTTAACCGGCGCACAAGAGGAGCAGCGTGTTTATCGTGATAGGCTTTTGCATACATCAGGGGCTTAGGTTCAGGCAGTTCATACTTCGGGTCATCGTCATAATGTCCAGCGTTTTGGGCGACAAACCGCTCTTTTTCCTTAATTGTTTTCAGTTTTCCCTGCGTTTTATCCAATTCCTGGAGAAAATCGTTGAGTTCGCCTTTGATTTCTGACCGTTTATCGGTCAGCGCGCTGACTTCAATCTGTTTATCGGAAATTTGCTCATCAAGAACGGCGACTTCTTTTAATCGCTGTTCTTTTTTGAAGTTTTCAACGCTCAAATGCGTATCATGTGTACAAAGCTGTTCCCATTCGATTCCGTGTCGTTCCATAACCTGTGAAAGCTGCTCTTTTTCTGATTTGACCCATTGATTCCATTCGGTATCGCCGCGAGTCCCGCCTGCGAAACCTTGTGCAGCCAGTGCTTGTTTGAGTGATACTCTTGTATCAAGTCCGCGC
>Ga0082212_10007530_pt1 | contig 14376 bp, 13 predicted proteins | sample TergutNt197P3_FD_71548 | JGI IMG/M metagenome (GOLD analysis project Ga0082212, IMG submission 71548) | Neocapritermes taracua P3 segment gut microbial communities from Petit-Saut dam, French Guiana - Nt197 P3 | ecosystem: Host-associated > Arthropoda: Insects > Digestive system > Gut ... | reverse complement strand
CGGGAACATGGGCATCTGTATAAACGGGGTCTCAGTGTAACCGCCTGTGACGGAGTTTAACCCAAGATGGATATGATCGAGCATCATATAGAACATCGAGGAAAGCTGGACATATACATCAGAAAACATGGTGCCTGTCAGCTTGCCGCTTTTTACGCCTTCAAGCCCGGCGGGGTATCCAAACATACTCCACACGAGGATGTCGCCTTCCCTGCCGGCCTGGCTTATCGCGTTCATCGCGCCGACAGCAATATCGTCGCTGGCGCAAAAGACCATGGTTATCTCGCCGGGGCCGTATTTACCCAGCATATCGCGCATAGCAGTCTGTGCGTTTTCGCCCGACCAGTCATCGATGCCGATAGCCGGCTCAAGCATAGTGATGTTTGAGTACTGAGTGATATACTCCTCGAACGCTGTGCCCATTGGGGCGCTCGGCTTTTGGATAGCCGGGGCGTCAAGTATGATAGCTGTGCCTTCACCGTGAACCATCGCTGACATAATCTCGCCGGCCTGCCATCCGGCTTCGTAGTCCCGCATACGGACATGCAACGAGTGCAGACCTGATATCCTCGCGGCGCCAAACGAAAATACGACGATTCCGGCAGCTTCGCAAGCCTCAACAGCCTGGTTGAGCGCGACCGGGTCCATGCATTCAATAATAACCCCGTCATACCCTTGTGTTACCGCTTCCTCCAGTAGTGTGATTTGCTTGTTCGGGTTGTACTCCGAGTCCTTGAAGTCGAACCTTACATTTGGATAGGCGGATGCTTGATCGGTGAGGGCTCTTTGGTACAGTATGTTGCTGACGCCTGCAGTCGAAATAGAGATTACGGATATCTTGATTTGATCGTTAAAGATGTCCTTGCCCCCCTGGAGGTTCGCACTGCCTGTTGATTCATTGCCCTCCGGGGATCCGGCGTCTGGTTTATCCCCGCCTTCGCATGCTGTTAACATGCCGCAAATCAGGGCAATCGATAGTATCGCCGCGATAATTTTGAGTGCCTTTTTCATTTCATTGTATCTCCTTTATGTTCTGAGTGATATATCTTCAGGGTGATATATCGCAGAGCATACAATATATGCGGGCATTTGTCAATGAAAGCAGGTGTTTTAACGCAAAAAAAAGCAAGGGTGAAAATACGTTATAGTTCAGGGGTAGCCGGGATTTCACTCTGTCTTGCGTGACTAACGTCGCTTAGCCGGCTTCAATGCTGTACAAATGTTCCATACCTACCCCGGTATGTGCCAATAGCCGGCTTCAGCCGACGGGTCACACAAGACAGAGTGAAATCCCGGCTACCCCTGAACTGTTATGAAAATACAAAAAGAGAGAATTAAAGTTTCACAGATAGCCTTGACATCTCAGCAAAAATCTATTAAGGTATTCTTGTTGTCCATAAAAGGCATTAAATAAATAATTGTTAGAGTAGGAGTGAGCAAATGAAAGCATATGTAATGTTAGGCCCGAATAAAACTGGTTGGATTGAGAAAGAACGCCCCGCTTGCGGGCCGCTTGACGCTATTTGTCGTCCAATCGCCCTCGCAGCCTGCACCTCGGACGTGCACACAGTGTGGGAAAACGCCCTCGGTCCGCGCACCGATTTAACACTTGGCCATGAAGGCGTCGGAGAAGTTGTAGAGGTCGGCAGCCTGGTCAAAGACTTCAAGCCCGGAGATAAAGTGCTTTGCGCTGCCATTACCCCCGACTGGGGCTCCCTCGAAGCCCAGGCGGGTTTCGCCATGCACAGCGGCGGAATGCTTGGCGGCTGGAAATACTCAAATATCAAAGATGGCATGTTCGCTGAGTTCTTCCACGTCAACGAAGCTGACGCTAACCTCGCGCTGGTCCCGCAGGGGATGGATCTTGGTGTTGCCGCGATGCTCTCCGACATGCTACCCACAGGACTTCACGGGGCTGAGCTGGCGGACGTCCAGTTCGGCGACACTGTCTGCGTCATCGGGATAGGCCCTGTCGGGTTGATTGCTGTCCGCGGCGCAGTCCTGCGCGGTGCGGGTCGCGTACTCGCCGTCGGTACCCGCCCCAACTGTGTTGACGTCGCGAAGAAATACGGCGCGACAGATATCATCAGCTATAAGGCAGGTCCTATCAAGGATCAAGTGCTGGATATGACCAACGGCGCAGGGGTGGATAGGGTCATTATCGCGGGCGGAAACTGCGATACGTTTGAGGACGCCGTCGATATGCTGAAGCCCGGTGGCGTGATTGGTAACGTCAACTACCTCGGCGAAGGCGAATACGTCAAAATCCCCAGAGTTGGATGGGGCGTCGGTATGGGCCATAAGAAAGTCATGGCGGGCCTGATGCCCGGCGGCCGCCTCCGTCTGCAGAAGCTTGCGACCCTCATTCTCAACGGCCGCATCGATCCAAGCCTGCTTATTACCCACAGGCGCACCGGTCTGGACGCTATCGAAGAGACCTTGTTCCTGATGAAAGACAAGCCCGCAGATTTGATCAAGCCCGTAACGATCATTGAGTGGTAACAGTTAGGCAAATCAATCAATGCCAAAGCGCCGCATAAGCGGCGCTTTGTTTACATATGTAACAGCGGGTTTTAGCCAGCGATTACATAGACTTTTTGCGGTTCCAGAAAAATCCAATCAGCACCGCTGTCGCGACTACCAGAAACCCGACAAGAACGAGGATCAATCCCAGCATCGACGGCCCGTCCGGGGGTGGGTCCGGCGCATCCGGCGGTCCCGTAACACTGGATGGATAACTGGTGGGCCCCCCCGGAATCACGTCCGGTTCCAGGGGTGAGTTTCCGGGTTGCTTAAGCGTCGGCGCAGTCGCCTCGTTGAATGCCGGTATACCTTTGTTCGACGGGTCGCTCAGGCACACCCACTGGCTTCTTGCCGCGTAGAAATACGGGATATAGCCCCACACGCGCCCTTCATCATCTGTGTAAGTATATGCCGCCTCGAGCCAGCTGCGTTCCAACGCTTTATTGTCTGCTGAAGGTACATACTCCATTGATATCTCCCCGGAGCCCGGCCACGTCCAGAATACTATATACCCGGCGTTAATCAACGCATCAACGTCTACGTCGGCGACGTCAAACTCATGCTTGTGGTCTTCATTAAATGAAATAGCATCATACACGAGGATCAGGTCGCTCATCGGGGCCCAACCGGAATCGTAGCCCACGCCCCATATCTCCCCGGCGTTATCGTAGATGAACTGTATACCGAGGATTTCACCATTTTCGACAGTAGCGATTCTCTTGCCGGACGCCGGTTCAGATAACATCGATACATATCCATCATCGCCGTTTGCGTAAAACCTCCTGCCCAGGTATTCGCACTCATTACTGTGCCGGGAGTAAAAATCATCTGCCGGTTCGAATATGACGTCAGCGCCCGCATTAATAAACGGGAACGCCAGCAATATAGCCGCCAACAGCAGGGTCGTCATCTTTTTTTTCATTGCATACCTCCGAATTAAAATGCTTTTTGAACAGTCACAGAAAATACTGTGCAACGGCGCCGATTGTGAACGAGAACGCATTTGCCGCGAGTGAGAATATGAAAGGCCGCTTGAAACTCTCCCCGTATTTTTTATAGTATATCCCCTCGACAAGAATGGCGGCCAGTTCCAGCGGGATTTTCACTATTGTCGCATTCCAATCGGTATACAGGTAAGCTAGCCAATACAGCAGGACAACTGCCGGGTTTGTCAGCACGTTCACCATTATGACGAGAAGGAGGTCTCTTTTGTTCCGTTTACCCACGATCAGGAAAAAGCCAACTTCAAGCGCCAATGTAGACGCCAGGGAGATTCCAAGCGCTATAAACAGGCTTAGGTTCATAGTCTGGCCTTTCGCAACCCGAGCAACAGAAGCGCCAGGGATATAACGGCTAATATCGCCGCCATCCAATATATGATTGCACCGGAGCGGAGGTAGACCGGTAAAAACCCAAGGAACAGCGCAAATGTCAGAAGCCCAAATGAAAACCCTTTCGCATTCGGCAATACCTTCATCATAGCCCAAAGCGTTATAGGCATAGTCATATTAAACAAAAACATCGCCGGGACGCCTGCTGCCGGGGACAAAGGGAGAAGAAATAGTAAAGCAGCAACTCCCAGCGAAAAAGCGGCTGTCTTCATCGGCTTGAGCAAATCGGACAGGAACCCGCCAGCGGTTTTCCCGAAAGCTGAAGCGCACACAAGCGCAAGACCCCAAAGACCCGTGCTTTTCCACGGGAAAGTGATTGCCAGCCCTACATACGATCGCAGGCAGACGACGAGAAACAAGCAAACCACCGCGTAAAGAAGCGCCGTCAATCCCGCACCGGCATCGTCAGGATTATTGATTATTTGATCTTTTCGCGATAAGCGCTCCGGGGGTGGTGATGCGCATGGCAAATCTTGCACCGATGCTCCGGACGCAGTTCGATTGGATGGTTGAGTCAGCGGCAGACTTGGCAGCGGATCATGGTTCTTTGTGTGTGCCGCAAGTGACGGCAAAGGTAGCAGGGAAAACTCTTCGTTGTCCGTGTAGCAACCGGCCCAGGCTCTGCGCGATATAATTATCATACACGCTGCCGCCAACAGAACCAGGATTATCGGCAGAACAAGTTGCACATCCCCTTTGCCCAGTACCGTCCCGAAATACACGCCAAAAGCGCCCGGAGAGACAAAAACGCCGAGCGCTGCACTTTTGCCGGTGCTTATATTAAGGACGTCGACGCCCCCGCCTATATGGAACATGCCATTGCCTAGCCCGATGACGATTGCCGCGAATACGGGGACGCCGGTAAGCCCGTACCCGGCGCCTACAAGTACGCATCCTATCGCGGCAAACAGGAAGTTGCGGTTTACCATATCTGCGGCCACACCAATCGGCATCTGCATAGCAAAAGCACAGAAATTGTAGAGTAATATGCACAGATACCAGTCTTTTTGCAGTGAGATGCTGCGGAACATCAAAAACGCGCAGGCGAAGTCTACAATAAAATGCGAGGCGGAGTACACTGTTACCATTCGCCAATGCTTACGCCACATATGATTAGCCTCCCGCATGATATTGTAGTCCCCCGCATAATACAGTAATCCCCCGAAATTCCAGTGGCCTGATTAGCGGAGCACCGGGCAATCTTGGAAACCGGCTGCATTATCAGTGGTTACCCGGCCAACCGGCTGCCTAAACCCCGCCGCCTTCTCCGGGCCGGGTGTTTTCGTCCATTTTGCGGGTTCAAAGCACGAACCTCTCTATCGCTGCCGCCGCGCCATCCTCGTTGTTCGAGAGCGTAACATGCGCGCATACAGCCTTGACCTCGTCCGGCGCGTTTCCCATCGCGACCCCAAGCCCTGCGTACTTTAGCATGGAAATGTCGTTGAACCCGTCGCCGATTGCTATTGTCCCGCTCCGGTCTATACCGTAGATCCTTCCAACTTCAGCAAGCGCCGACCCTTTATCAGCATCGGCGCTCACAAACTCGAGGAAAATGGGCAAAGAGGAGTGGCAGTTTAGCCTACCCATGAAATATTCGTTCATTTCCCGTTGCAGGTGCGCAACTTTCGCTGGAGTTTCAAACCATATCACCTTGAAAATGCCCTCAGTCCGGAGTTCATCAATATCCTTCAAGATTTTTATTTCGGAACCATATGAGCTGAAGTATCCGGCCGTAGCTTCGCTTTCCTTATTTGCCCAGATACCATCGCCAGATCTGATAACCATGGGGACGCCGTAATCTATGCCGATTTCATATATTTCTTTTATCAAATCGAAACCAAGATATTTATTGAATATCACCCTTCGCGACTTTCCCATGACTACTGAGGCGCCGTTGAGCAGTATGAACGGCATATCCTTATCGAAAAGCTCGTTGATGGCCTCGACGCCCCGCATCGCCCTTCCCGTCGCGACAATAAAGAGCACCCCTTTTTCCACCGCTCCCGTAATCGCGGCTTTCGTGCGCCCCGACATCCCGGATTTGTCATTTAACAGCGTGCCATCTATATCTGAGGCTATCATCTTGTAGTTCACTATTTCAGTATAAATCCTGGCCGGTCAACTGTTCGAGCCAAATCTCTTTCAGCGCATCCAGGTCGGCTCTGTACTCCGCGTCCGTCTGCGTTTCGCCTCTCTTCAGCTCTTCCAGCACCTCGAAAATGAAGCTGCTGCCGCCTTGCTCCGCCCAGTCTTTTTGCAGCTTTAGGTAAACGCATGTGCCGGTATTTTGCGAAAACTCAAAACGGTTCCTGGCGCTGCTCATTTCCGTAGAAACCTCGCAAAGCAGTTTATTCTTCAGTGTGTTCCTGACCCCATACACACCGCCAACGATTACCCTTTCCCTATATTGTGATTGCAGTTCCTTTTTCGTTCCCGTCCCATTCATATCCTACGCTCCTGAATCTTGCCTGCTACCGGTTACAGATTTTTTATTACTATTTTTTCTTTTCGATGTGGTATAATACCAGATATCTACGCCAAATTACACGAAAAGGGTGTGATGCGCAAAATGTCAGACAAAACCGGACATTTCAAAGACAGCCTTGTGTTCATATACAACAAGAACAACGAACTGATTACCAAAACATCGGTAACCGGCCATGACGCCGGGGGCAAAACCATCGAAGTCGCCGAAGGCCTGGAGAAGGTCGAGCCAAGAACGCGGCTGCAACTGCTGATATACCACTCCGGAGGCGCTAGCGAACTGAAAGGAATCCTTAAAGAAAGCAGACGGCCGGGCATTTTCGAAATCCTCGTCTATGACGAGAAAAAGAAAGACCTTCGCGTATCAATCCGCCGCACACTTAACGCCCCCGCAGTGATCAGCGACATGATAGTCGATCCCGACGCGGGGGGGCATAACACAGATATCCCCGACGCGCCGCCGCCCACACTTCCGGTGACAATCGAGAACATGAGCGTTTCCGGCATCCTTATAACATCCGGCGAGTTGCGCCTGCAAATAGGAACCTTGCTACAGATTGAACTAATAGTCAGCAAAAAGACCGGCATCCTGTACGGCGAGGTACTCAGGGAACAAGCGCGCAACGACGGGACGTTCAGCTACGGTTGCCAACTATACTTCTTTAACGACGGCTAGACAATATGTCTGGAAAGTAAGTGACGACCATCCCCTTACCCACCGAAACGCTAGTGTGCCTTCTCGAAAACCCTTAATACGCCACGCCCCAGACGACCATGGTATCCGAAGGTTTACCGCAGATTGGGCAGACGTCGCCAACGCGCTCCTGTTCAAATGGTATGCACCGCGAAGTGACCCCGGCCTCCTCTTTCATCTTCAACTCGCAATCCTGGCTGCCGCACCACATCATCCTGACAAACCCGCCATGCTCCGCTAAAATCGACTTTGCCTCACCCAGCGTTGACGCCGAACGGGTATTACGGGTGAGGTTCTCTTTTGCGCGAGCATAGAGACTGTTTTGAATATCCTCCAGTAACTGCGAAATCCGGGTTTCAAGCTCCGGGAGCCCTACGACGGTTTTCTCGCCGCTCCAGCGAATCGCCGCGACGCATTGATCGCCCTCGATATCTTTTGGCCCTATCTCGATCCTGAGGGGCACGCCTTTCATCTCGTGCTCGGCAAACTTCCATCCCGGGCTTTGCTCCGAGACGTCGCTCTTTACGCGCACTCCCGCAGCGAGCAGCCGCTTTTCCAGTTCCCCCGCTTTCTCGAGAACACCCGGCTTGTGCGCCGCAACAGGTATCACGATTGCCTGCACCGGTGCGATACGCGGGGGTAAGCTAAGGCCGTTGTTATCGCCGTGCGTCATGATTATCCCGCCAATAATACGGGTCGAAAGCCCCCATGACGTCTGATGCGGGTAGCTGAGTTTGTTCTCCCTGTCCGAAAACATTATTTCGAAAGCCCGGGCGAAACCGTCTCCGAAGTAGTGCGACGTCCCGCTCTGCAGGGCTTTTTTATCGTGCATCATGCATTCTACCGTATAAGTCGCTACCGCGCCTGCAAACTTCTCCTTATCTGTCTTCCTGCCTTTGATCACAGGCATGGCGAGATAGTCTTCGCACAACTCGGCGTAGACGTTCAGCATCTGCTGCGTCTCGATTTCCGCTTCTTCCGCCGTCTCGTGCAGAGTGTGGCCTTCCTGCCAAAGAAACTCCCTGCCGCGCAGGAACGGGCGCGTCGACTTTTCCCATCTCAATACGCTGCACCACTGATTATACAGCAAAGGCAGATCGCGCCAGGATTGGACAATATGGGCCCAGTGGTCGCAGAACAGGGTCTCGGACGTCGGGCGGATGCAGAGCCTTTCCGCGAGCTCTTCCTCACCGCCGTGGGTAACCCACGCGACTTCCGGGGCAAATCCCTCGACATGATCCTTTTCTTTTTGCAGCAGGCTCTCAGGAATCAGCAACGGCATAGCGACATTCGAATGCCCAAGTTCCTTGAAGCGTTTGTCAAGCACCGCCTGTATGTTCTCCCACAGCGCATACGCGTATGGCCGCAGGATGAAAAACCCCTTTACCCCGGAGTAATCGATAAGCCCGGCTTTAGTCACGACGTCTGTGAACCACTGCCCGAAGTCCGTGTCCATGTCGGTTATCTGCTCAACATTTTTCTCTTTCTTTCCCTTTGACATAAAAGCGACCTCGATTTCCTTATCCTTGTCCGGAGTTCCGCAAAGCAGCCGGGAGCGGCCGCGGAACGTAAAAACTTACACGAAGAGTAACAGGTCACGGGCAGCCCGGATTTCACTCTGGCGCAGTGTGATCCGTCGGCTGAAGCCGGCTAGTGGCACATACCGGGGTAGGTATAGAGCGTTGATACAGTATTGAAGCCGGCTAAGCGACGTTACTCACACAAGACAGAGTGAAATCCGGGCTGCCCGTGACCTGTTACCACGAAGAATAGCACGTTTTATACTGTATTGTCAATTGAATTGACTTAACCTCCGAAAGGCTTTATAATGCTTTCAGGCTTTTCACGCACAGGGGGGTGGATACACTGGATGGAATAAACGGGCTACTGGATAACATAGGGGATTTCCTGAACTCTCTGCGCCCTGTGGCGCTGTTTCCTGTCATCACAGTAATATTGCTCATCGTGTTTTACCTTTACTATATCAAAGCCCAGGGGCCGCTACCCGGAACGACGCAGTGGGTAGACAGGGAGCTGGCAAAACCGCGTCTGCCATTTATCCTGAAGCGATATCCGATGAGCAAGGACGATATCATCCCGCTTCTGGTAATAACCGCGGTCTTCACTTTCCTCGCGCTCTTCCAATTGGGCGATACTGAAGCGCCACAGAGCTTTTACCAGTTCAACACAGAGAATAAGACAGTCGTGATTGAACTGGACGATCCCGTCGAGATAGGCTCAATTATGTACTATACCGGTATGTGGACCGGGCACTACAAGCTTGAGTTATCGGCCGACAGGTTCTTTTGGTATGAGCAGATCCCGGAAAAAGACGACGACTCCAAAAACTCTACTGAGTATGCAATGAACCAGCCGTACGCCCACCTTTTCAAATGGCAGACCGCCAAGCTCAACGACGGCAACCCGCCCGTGAAGTACATCCGCATCTCTACCCAGTATTCCCCACTGGAACTCGGCGAACTGGCTTTGTTCAACATCAATGGGGAGCTGATTGGGACCGATCGCATATCGAACCCGGACGCGCCGGAACTTTTCGACGAGCAAGAGCTGGTTCCGCAAAGGCAGACATACATGAACAGCATGTACTTCGACGAGATATTTCACGGAAGAACGGCGATGGAGCATTTGAGGGATATCAAGCCCTATGAGAGGACCCACCCTCCGCTTGGCAAGATAATCATCGCTGTCTCGATTCATTTTCTGGGGATGACGCCGTTCGGCTGGAGGCTTCCCGGCGCGCTGCTCGGCGTCGTGATGCTCATCATCCTGTATATCCTTATAAAGAATTTGTTCGGTAAAACACGGGTTGCCGTATGCGGGACTTTACTGCTTGGGTTTGACTTTATGCGATTCGTGCAGACGCGGATCGCGACAATCGATACTTATGGCGTGCTTTTCATTTTACTTGCATGTTTCTTCATGTACCGCTATATCACGACGGATCCGGACGCCCCGTTCCGTAAAGGGCTTGTCCCGCTCGCGTTGTCCGGGATTTCTTTCGGTCTCGGGTGCGCGTCGAAATGGATAGTTGCATACGCCGGAATCGGGCTTGCGGCCGTCTACATTGTGCGCCTGGTCCATCTTTCCAAATACTACAAAGAGAAGAAACTGCCGGAGTTCGGCGTGTACCTCTCGAAAACACTGGCATACTCAGTACTGTTTTTCGTCGCAGTCCCCATTGTGATTTACTGCTTGAGCTATATCCCTTACGGGCTTGCCGAGGGTATGAAGCTGGGAGACGGGATGCTCCTCGATAAAAGGTTTCATGACATCATCTGGGAGAACCAGATCTTCATGCTTACCTACCATGGCAAGGACGTCATCGGCTCCACCCATCCGTACTCTTCGCAGTGGTGGCAGTGGATACTGGACGCGCGTCCAATCCTATACTTTAATACCTATAATGACGGCCTGCGCTCTTCTTTCTCGGCTTTCGGCAACCCTGTCGTCTGGTGGGGCGGTTTCCTCGCGATGATTGCAATGGTCTACCGTGCCATCAGATACCGCGACGGGAAGGCGATGTTCATCCTGATAGGGTTCCTCTCGCAGTTCCTGCCTTGGTTGCCAATAGCCAGGATTGTGTTCATTTATCACTATTTCCCGAGCACCTTGTTCATCGTTTTGGCGCTGGCCCATGTGTTTGATACGTTGCTTGACTCCGGCAGGAGGTGGCGCAAGCCTGCGGTCTACGGCTATACTGCCTACACAGGCGCGGTATTCGCGCTGTTCTACCCGGGGCTGACCGGGATTGCCGTGCCATTTTCGTATTTCAACAACTTCCTGAGGTGGATTCCCGGGGCATGGCCCTATTAAAATGTTTGAGGTGTTCCTATGATTGCGCTTGCATGCGACCATGGCGGCTATGCACTGATGAAGGATATCAAGGCATATCTTGGTGAGAACAGTATCCTATATAAAGACTTCGGGACGGATTCCGCACAAAGCTGCGACTATCCCGAAATAGCCGTCCGCGCGGCTCGCGCGATTTCGCGCGGCGAATGCGATAGGGGGATTTTCATCTGTGGTACAGGCGTCGGGATGTCGATTGTCGCAAATAAAATTCCCGGCATCAGGGCCGCTCTTTGCGCGGACTGCTTTACTGCGGAGATGACGCGCCGCCACAACGACGCCAATGTGCTGGTGATGGGTGGCAGGGTCATTGGCGCCGGCCTTGCTTGCAAGATCGCGGAGACGTTTTTGGGCGCCGTTTTTGAGAGCGGTGGCAGGCACAGCGCGCGGGTGGGGATGATTGACGAGTTGGACGAGAGCCGCAATGGGTAAGCGCTATGTTCCAAAGACATATAAAAACCGGCGCGCGCTCCGTATACTCTTCTGGATAGTAATATCGGTCGCGGTCGCGGCGGTGGTCATTTTTCTGTTGTTATTCTTCGTGTTGGAAAACTACTGGGTTGACGGGCAGTGGAACCTACCCTGGCTCAGGAATCTAGCCGAAGGGTAGGGTGTGGTTTATGGATCAGAGTAATAGGGGCAATGCAACCGGCAGCCAAACCAGGAGCGCGGGCGGCTCGGCGCGCCAGACTGCGCGCGACGTCGAGAAGACAGTGCGCAACGTAATACGCGAAGTCGAAGCGACAGCGCGCGAGCTCAAATCCGAGTTTAGCGGGATTGCCCGCAATACTAGGCAGCCGTACACAGGCGAAAAGAAGCATGCGATGACAAACGCATATAACGCCGCTGCATGGAAAATATCGCAAGAATCGGCAAAGAAAGCCAAAAAAAAGAAACTCACCCCGCTTGAGAAGAAAACCGGCAAGTTCGTTTCAACTATGATTCTGCTTCTTTCAATAGCGCTGCTGATCCTTGGGGTGAACACTATCATCGGTTCTGTACGCGGGTTTCCGGTATTTGGCATAGGCAGTTTGGTCCAACTCAGCCTGGGTACGCTATACATCATTGGCAGCGTCATCGCGTTTTGCACAAGGAACATCGGGGTAAACCGTATTGCCCGGTTCAAGAAATACTATGCGGTCATCAGCGGGCGCGATATAGTGCCGATGCCCGATATTGCGCGGGCCACCGGCCGGTCGCCGGGTAAGGTGGCCCGCGACGTCCAGATTATGATAAACGAGCGTTATCTTGGGGCAGGCGCGTATATAGACAGCGAGCTCGATTCCCTAGTGCTGTCCCCGGGCGCTGCGGATGCTGTGCGCCGCGCCGCCAGAGTATCCCAGGAACCTCCTGTAACTGCGGAAGAAATCCCTGAAAACCAGTATATGGCGATTATGATGGAACTCAGGGAGCTAAACGTTTCAATCGCTGATATCTCTATCTCCGAGAAAGTTGACAGGATCGAAGCCGTCACGGCGAAAATCTTCAGAATCGTCGAAGAGGATCCGTCCAAACTGCCGCAAATCAGGCGCTTCATGAGTTACTACCTTCCTACCACTCAAAAACTTCTCCGCTCGTACGCATTATTGGAAAAGCAAGGCATAACAGGGGAGAATATTACTGCCGCAAAGGAAAACATCGGGCGCATACTCGATACGCTCGCAACCGGTTTTGAGCAGCAACTCGATCAGCTCTTCAGAGCTGACGCCATCGACATCGCGGCTGATATCGACGTGCTTGAGAACTTGATGCAGCAGGACGGGTTGACCGGTGAAAAACCGGAAATGAAGACGATGGAGAGTTCCCAGTGAGGACAGATATTCTTGGCGTAGGGTTTGACGACCTCACACTCCGGCAGGCAGTGGCCCGGGCCGGTGAAATGCTGCAAGACGGCGGGAAGTCATATGTTGTGACGCCCAACCCGGAGATTGTCTGGATGTGCCGCAAAAGAGGGGATTTGCGTGATGCGGTCAACAGCGCGGGGTTAGTCTTGCCCGACGGGATCGGGATAATAATGGCTGCGCGGATACTGGGCGCCCCATTGCGCGGCGGGAGGGTGACGGGGATTGATTTCGCGTCAAACCTGTTTCGCTTTATGGCGGAGCGCGGTGGGAGTGTTTTCTTTCTCGGTTCGAAACCGGGCGTCGCTGAGGAAGCGGGGGGCAGGATTGCCTCCGAATACCCCGGGCTTATAATCGCGGGCGCGCGGGACGGGTATTTCACAGACGACGAACCAGTGATAGATCAGATAAATGCTGCAAGTCCGGATCTTTTGCTGGTGTGCCTGGGTTTCCCCAAGCAGGAGCTTTGGATGGCGGAAAACCTGGGGCGGCTCAATGTCAGATTGTGCGCCGGGCTTGGGGGCTCGATAGATGTGTTTGCAGGCGTCGTAAAGCGCGCACCGGCCTTTTTCCGGAAACTAGGGTTGGAATGGCTGTACAGGTTGATACTCCAGCCGTGGAGGATAAAGAGGATGATCAAGCTGCCGCTGTTCACCCTTCTGGCAATGTGGACGCGGATCCGGCGGGGCAGAGCCGGAAGCTAAAGGTATGAGGGAAGCGGGCGGATAGAGGCTGAGATAGGTGATATGGGCATACTGATTGTTTTCGAGGGGATAGACGGGAGCGGCAAGTCGACGCAGTTCGAGCTGATCTGCGACCGGTTGGAAAAAGAGGCCGTACCCTTCATGCGCGTGAGGTTCCCGAGATATGACAAACCATCATCAGCCCTGGTCAAGATGTACCTCGGCGGCGAGTTCGGGGACGATCCCGACGCTGTGAATGCGTACGCCGCTTCTTCATTTTACGCGGTTGACAGGTTCGCTTCGTATGCGCAGGACTGGCGCGGATACTACGAAAGCGGGGGTCTGGTGCTGACGGACAGATATACGACCAGTAATGCGCTGCATCAGGGCGCCAAGCTGCCCGAAGACCGGCGCGAACGGTTCTTCAGTTGGCTTTTCGAGTACGAGTTTGATTATCTGGGCCTTCCGCCGCCCGACATGGTCATCTATATGGATATAGAAGCAGAGCAGGCCGCCGGCAGACTTGAACACCGCCAGTCAGAAAGCGGCATGGCGGGAGATATCCATGAAAAGGACATTACCCATCTCTTTCAAAGCGCCCGGAGCGGGAAACAGGCAGCGGCGCTATTCGGGTGGCAGAAGATAAGCTGTTTGAACGGTGGTCTCAATCGCACTGCGGATGATTTGCACCAGGAAATATACTATCATGTCATGAGCCTTAATGATGGATATAAAATCAATAAAGAATGAGTTGCGCATGTATGCGCATGATACTATTTCGGCGCTCCCGGACGAGTACTTTTCCGAATCCGACAACCGATTATTCCATCTGACGACTTCGCTCAGTGAGTTCACAAACGCCCGGAACATAATGCTGTACTTCAGCGTCA
>Ga0082212_10007529_pt1 | contig 14377 bp, 14 predicted proteins | sample TergutNt197P3_FD_71548 | JGI IMG/M metagenome (GOLD analysis project Ga0082212, IMG submission 71548) | Neocapritermes taracua P3 segment gut microbial communities from Petit-Saut dam, French Guiana - Nt197 P3 | ecosystem: Host-associated > Arthropoda: Insects > Digestive system > Gut ... | reverse complement strand
CGGAAGTCCCGCCACCCGGGGAAAGCAGTTTTCCCCTTGCTATGTGGATTCGGCATACTGCCGAAAGTTCACTGTTCTTCACCCGTTCCGCCTCGGCAAGGGCTTCGTTCCATTCAGCCTCTGCTTCATCCCTGCAATCCAGCAGAAAAAGCACGTTTCCCCGGGAAAGGCCGGTACGCACACGTAAATCGGGATCATCCGCCGAAACTGCAAGCCGTTTCGCCTCGCCCGCAAAGGCCAGGGCATTTTCAAGGTCGCCCCGATCCGCCTGTTTGTTGGCAAAATCAAGCTGGGATTCCGCCCTTCTCCGCACATCGTATATCTCGCCGGGGTTTTGGGGCTTGGTTGCACAGGCAGAAAATAATGACAAAAAAAATAATGAAAAAATCCCCGCAAAAAAGGATGTGTTTTTCATGTGCAGCGCCTCTGTTTCAATTCTCAAAATTCCACATCCCTTGGACGGGTGCCGCCCGCCGGAGTTTCCTTGCGTTCCGGTATGCCCTGTTTGAATATAGGGCTTGTGGTCAGTGCTGCCAGCAGGTCTTCCACAGTTTGAAGGACGACGTTCAGTTCGGAAATAAGGGAGCCGATCTGGGGGAGATTGGGTGGGATAAACTGGACGACTTTTTCCAGACCCTGCAGGATACCGGAGAGAGAAACAAGCGATGCGGCCAGTCCGGCATACACTTCCCCGTCCCCATCAAGAATATTCATTATCGTTCCGTCCGGATCGGAAAGTTGGTTTGTAAGCCCGTTGAGATCTTCCAGTATTGGCACGATCTGCGCCATAACCGGCTCGATCTGTGCCATCAGCCCGCCCGCAACATCATCAATCGTATGCGGTAACCCTTCGACAAGCGTTTCCACATCACCTATGATCCGCCCCAGAGCGGTTTTCTGTGAACCGGCAAGCGCTTCCTGTATATCGGAGAGGAGGGTGTTCACGGTGGCGATAATATTACCGATGCTGTCCCCGCCTTCGGGAAGTTGGGCAAGCCCTGCCGCTATAAGGTCCCTTCCTTCTCTGGAATTAACCGAGGGAATGGTTTCGCCCTCAGTCATCAGTTCCGTCCCCAGACCGGGGTGAAACAGAAATTGACTCCCCATGCCGATGGGGCTGACAGAAACATCCACCAACGATCCTGTCCTGACCCGGTCAATGTACGTGTCAAAAACGGTGAAGATTACCTCGACTTGATCTTTCTCGTCCAGTCCGATCGATTTTACGTGACCGATGGTGAAGCCTTTGTATTGAACGGCCATGTTTTGACTGAGGCCGGCCGCCGAATTAAAATACGCCTTAAAATTGTAATCACGGGAAAACCAGCGCTGGATCGATCCCAGCATGAAGATCACAAAAATGAGAATACCCAGTGCCAAAATGATAAGTGCACCCACTATTTTGTCGGCGAAACGGATCCCCAGTTTCATTATTCCCTGTCTCCTCTAAGATAGCGGCTTATATCTTCATCATCGGTAATTTGCTCCCTGGTAAGCTGCAAAGCCAGCTGTCCTCCTGTAATTATTACAACAACGTCGGCTAAATCACGGATTATCCTGATATCATGACTTACCAGTATAACAGAGGCCCCCTGTTTGCGCATACTCTTCACAATGCCGATAAGCCGCCGGGCGGCGTTTTCATCCAGCGATTCGGTCCATTCGTCAAGGTACAGGAGCTTCGGGCCACAGACCATCGCCCGGGCGAACGCGATCAGCTTTTGTTCTCCCATGGAAAGCTGGGCGGGGCGAATCTCCAGACCTTTTCTGTAACCGGCTTCAGCCGCCACTTCCTGTATTCTTCGCTCCCTCTCGGCAGGTGTCATATGGGGGAAATGCAGCCGCAGGGGAAGTTCCAGAATCTGAAAGAGGTTCTGATTCGCCCACAGAGCCGAATCCTGAAAAACCACCGCCCCCTCCCTCCTGAACGCGAGATTCTCCGCCCTGTTCATACGGGCAATATCTTTGTCACGAAAAAACACCTGCCCTTCACTGGGGATTATCAGCCCCGCTGCAAGTTTCAGCACCGTGCTTTTCCCGCATCCGGAGGGGCCGACCAGGGCGGTCGTCCTCCCTTCATCAAACTGATATGAAATACCGTTAACAAGCGTTCTGTTTTGCGCGTCAAAGCTGACATTTTTCATTTCAATAATACACGACACGCCCTGCCCCCCGGAACCAAGGTTCCTTACACCAGCGCAACATAGAACATAATTATAAGGACAACATCCACCACAATACAGCCTGCAAAAGCCCGGCTGACCGCCCTCAGCCCCGCAACGGGAACTTCCGTGCTGGCCCTCTCCACACTGAGACCTTCGGTTACGGCAACAATGGAAATAATCATTCCGAAAGTAATACTTTTAACAACAGAAATAAACAAATCATGGATAGTTAAATTTAGCAAAAGATTGCTAAAATAATAATCTGCGGGAATCGTATAAAACACCTGGGCGACGGCAAAGGAACCTGCCAGACCGAATACGGAAAAGTAGATGTTCAAAAGGAAGAGGGATATGGTAACGCCCAGAAAGCGGGGAACGGCCAGATGTTCAATAGGGTCAACCCCCACGGAAATGTACGCCTCGACTTCGTGGTTGATTACCATGCCGGCAATTTCGGTGGCTATGGCTGTTGCCGAGCGGGCGATGATGATAAACGCCGTTAACAGCGGCCCCAGTTCCCTGGTTATAATAATGATCAAAAGTGAATACACAAGCTGCTGCTGGGAGATCTGGGCAAGTACGGGGTAACCGATGGCGTTAACCGCCGCCCCTATTCCCAGGGCAAGCAGGGTGGATATGCCCATAGCCTGCACAAAAGTAAAATATATCTGCATGACAAGGACACGTGACGAAACATGCCAGCGTTTAATGAAAAAACTAATACCGTTCAATGTCCGGGTTAAGAACCCCAGATTATAGAAAAGTCTCAGTACCCCTTCGGATAAATTCTCCATGTACTAATTATACTATTTTTGCGATCCCTTGTCCTTGTTTAAAATTACATTTCTGAAACAGATAAGATAGTCCGCAAAGGAAATATAAGACAGGGCCAGACAAATGATAAAAAGGGCCAGGCATATCATTTTGCCGGCCTTCATCGTGAAATCTTCCGGCTTAAGCCGGCCCAGGCGTACGGCGCTTTCCAGGGCAAGGGCGCAAAAGCATGAAATAATGTACAGCACAGTCTTTGTCTTTCCCCCCTTGCGCGCCGCAATGGCCACACCCTCCTGAATGGCCACCAGCCGGATAAAAGTCATGCTTATTTCACGGTAAATAATCAGCAAAAGTATAAACGCCGGCATGTAACCGCTTAAAACCAGGCAGTAAAATACCGTAGTATTGAGGAAGACATCGGCAAAAGGATCGAAAACCTTGCCGAAATCGCTCACTTCGTTACGGCTGCGGGCGTATTTCCCGTCAAGGTAATCGGTGAACTGGGCGAAAATCAGAAGCGGAATCATCACATACACCGACAAAGGGGATAAGGAAAGTCGCGACGTTTCCACAGGCCGAAACCAAACAGGCAGAAAAAACAGAACAAAAAAAACAGGCGCACTGAATATTCTGCAAAAAGTAAATTTATTGGCAATTTGCATAGAACACCCCCTCGTGTTATTTAAGCCTAACATAGAGACTTGTTCCTGTCAAATCTGCTATAATCGAGAATTAGAAATGACACGGGCGTTGATAAATCCTGAACTTTGTTTAAACTGCAAAGAATGTAAGGTTGCCGACATGTGTCCCGATAAAGCCGTTATCCGGGAAGAACCGTCCGACAAACCGTGGATAGATTTTATGAAATGCCGGGGCTGTATGGATTGTACGGCGAATTGCAACAATAAGGCCGTACTGGAAGACAGATCGTCGGGCCCGTATTAACTGTAACCTGAATATATTATATTTTAAGGAGGATTTCCAATATGGCATGTGATAACGAATTTGAATGTCCCTGTCCGAAAACGGCCTGCGCCAACCACGGCAAATGTTGCGCCTGCGTGGTTAACCACAAGAATACGGACAGTCTGCCGTTCTGTCTGTTTTTAGACAACGGCGGAGACAAGAGTTTGCGGAATTTTTACATGAAGCTGAAAGAGCGGTTTGATAACTAGGAGGAAGTTCCGCACCCTCCTCGGTGTCTTTGTGTACTTTGCTCGAGGATTTTTTTGAAAGACACGGCTTGTCACCGCACCTTTTCAGGCGTTTATTAACCTTCTCTGCATGATTTTAAAAAAAACAAAAAATTAACATTGACAACCCTTAATAACAGGGGGATAATATTATGGAAGTTACATACCGCATTCAATAAAATGCGATGTGATTTCAAATAAAACATTATGCGGAGGCTCTTTATGTCAAAGTACTTAATCGCTATTGACCAGGGGACAACCAGTTCACGTTCAATTGTTTTCGACAAACAAGGCAATATCCTTCAGGTGGCGCAAAAGGAATTTACCCAAATCTTCCCGAAACCGGGATGGGTGGAGCATGACCCGATGGAGATTTGGTCTTCCCAGTTGGGGGTTTTGACCGAAGTAAAAGCCCGCGGGGGGTTTGCCCCGTCTGACGTGGCCGCTATCGGTATTACAAACCAGCGTGAAACAACGGTTGTGTGGGATAAAACCACCGGTAAACCCGTATACAACGCAATTGTATGGCAGTGCCGCCGCACCGCCGAGTACTGTGACAGCCTTAAAGCGAAAGGTTTTGACAAGGCGATCAAGGAAAAAACCGGCCTCGTGGTAGACGCATACTTCTCCGGCACAAAGGTCCGCTGGATTCTTGAAAACGTCCCCGGCGCCCGGGATAAGGCCGAAAAGGGCGATCTGCTCTTCGGTAATATCGACACCTGGCTGGTGTGGAACCTGACCAAGGGAAAAGTCCACGTTACCGACTACAGCAACGCCTCCAGGACCATGCTTTTCAACATCCACACGCTCGAATGGGACAAAGAAATCCTCAAAGAGTTCAATATTCCCGCTCAGATGCTGCCGGAAGCAAAACCCTCCAGCTACAAATACGGAAACACCGCCTCGGATATCCTCGGCGGGGAGATTCCCATTGCCGGTATCGCCGGGGATCAGCAGGCGGCCCTGTTCGGCCAGTGCTGTTTTGAGCCCGGAACGGTAAAAAACACCTACGGAACCGGCTGTTTCATCCTTATGAACACCGGTGAAAAGGCCGTAACATCCAAAAACGGCCTGTTAACCACCATTGCCTGGGGTGCGGATAATAAAGTTGAATACGCCCTGGAAGGCAGCGTGTTTATCGCCGGCGCCTCGATTCAGTGGCTGCGCGACGGCCTGCGGTTAATCGACAACGCGGCGTTCTCCGAACAATACGCCCTTAAAGTCCCCGATTCCGGCGGCGTGTACGTGGTTCCGGCCTTTGTCGGTCTCGGCGCACCCTACTGGGATCAGTACGCCAGGGGCACCATTGTCGGCATCACACGCGGCACCACCAAAGAGCATTTTGTCCGCGCAACGCTGGAATCCCTTGCCTATCAGAGCTGTGACGTTATCAAGGCTATGGAAGCCGACGCCGGCGTGCCCATTAAGAGCATCCGCGTGGACGGCGGCGCCACGGCCAATAATTTCCTCATGCAGTTCCAGGCGGACATCCTCAACACCGATGTTATCCGCCCAAAGGTAATTGAAAGCACCGCTTTGGGAGCCGTTTACCTGGCCGGTCTTGCCGTAGGTTTCTATTCCGACAAGCAGGACATCGTAAAGAACATGGCCCAGGACAGGATCTTTAAGCCTACAATCCAGGATGCGGACAGGGTAAAACTCGTCGCCGGCTGGAAAGAGGCGGTAAAACGCTCCCTCGGCTGGGAAAAAGCATAAGGAGAAAACTGCAAACCGCATAGTATGTAAATAATATGTTATGGCCCGAGGGCTTGATATGGCTATCGGGCCGGTTTGCGGTTATAATAAAGTAATGAATGACGTAATCATTATCGGCGGCGGTGTCTGCGGATGTGCGTTACTCTACGAGTTGAGCCGTTATAAAATATCGGCTCATCTCCTGGAAAAAGAAAATGACGTGGCCTGCGGATCGTCAAAGGCCAACAGCGCGATTGCGCACGCCGGTTACGATCCCGAGCCGGGAACGGCTATGGCCCGGCTGAATGTCGAAGGCAACGCCCTTATCGAAAAACTCAGCGCCGATCTGGACATTCCTTACAAAAAAATCGGTTCGCTGGTTGTCGGTTTTGACGATACTGACCGGAAGTCTATCGAAAAACTCCTTGAAAAAGGCAATAAAAACGGGGTTCCCGGGCTTAAAATCATCTCAGGTGACGAGTTATTCAGCCTTGAACCGAACCTGAGCCGCGAGGTGGTTTGCGCTCTCTACGCGCCCAGCGCCGGGATAGTTTCCCCCTGGGACCTTGCGATTGCCCAGGCCGAATGTGCCGTGCAAGGCGGCTGCGAAGTAACATTTGAAGCCGAAGTAAAGGGAATAAAAAAAGAAGGCGACGCCTTTACCGTTACAACCGACAGAGGTGATTTTAAAGCCCGATATGTGGTAAACGCCGCCGGTGTTTATTCCGATACAGTAAGCAGAATGGTAGAAAGCGAGTTTTTCACCATAACCCCCAAAAGCGGCGAATATTTCATTCTCGACACTACCGAATTCAGTTTAGTAAATACCGTTGTGTTTCCCTGTCCCTCAAAATTGGGAAAAGGCGTTTTAGTTTCACCGACTATTCACGGAAATATCATCGTAGGCCCTGACAGCAAGGATTTTGCAAAAGACGATTTTTCAACAACGGCCGCCGGCCTTGACTATGTACGCAAAAACGCCCTGCGTTGCGTACCTACAACCAATTTAAGGGCTTCAATACGGAATTTTTCGGGGATTCGCGCCGATGCCGGCAGGGAAGACTTTATCCTCGGCGAATCAAAAGAAACGCCGGGCTTTTTTAACATGGCCGGAATCAAATCGCCGGGACTCACATCCTCCCCCGCAATTGCAAAGGAAATTGCAAAATTGCTTCTTAATAAAGGCTTAAGCGGAGAACCAAACCCGAATTTTGTGGCAAAACGCCGTGTAATGAGGTTTAAGGAACTCAGCGATACGGAAAAAACCAGGGCGGTACTGGAAAATCCCCTGTACGGCAATATAGTTTGCCGTTGCGAAACGGTAACAGAAGGCGAAATCGTAGACGCATTGAACCGCCCCCTGCCACCCCGCTCTGTTGACGCCGTTAAACGGCGCTGCACACCGGGAATGGGACGCTGCCAGGGCGGGTTTTGCGGCCCGAAAGTGCTTGATCTCATCGCCAAACACTTCAATATAAAGCCTGAAGAAGTCCCGAAAGACAGGAAGGGTATGTATATCGTAACCGGCGAAACAAAGCAGGGGTGCGTATGAGCGGCCTTAACATAAAAGATATTTACGATGTGGTAGTTGTCGGCGGGGGCCCTGCCGGACTTGCCGCCGCACTTGCGGCGAAGGAAAACGGCGCGAAAGACGTACTGCTCCTCGACAGAAACCTCAGCCTCGGCGGCATCCTCAACCAGTGCATACACAACGGCTTCGGCCTTCATATATTTAAGGAAGAATTAACCGGCCCCGAATACGCCGAACGTTTTATCAAACAGGTTAAGGCGACAGATATTACAGCCCTTACCAGGGCGATGGTCCTAGATGTCTCCAATGACAGAACGGTTCGTTTTATTCACAAAGACGCGGGTTATGCGACAGTTTCCGGAAAAGCCGTTGTGCTTGCGATGGGCTGCCGCGAAAGGACACGAGGTGCAATCGGAATCCCCGGCGCCCGTCCTTCCGGCGTTTTTACCGCCGGGTCCGCCCAGCTTTACATGAACATGGAGGGCCGCACCATCGGCAAACGGATCGTGGTACTCGGTTCCGGTGATATCGGCCTTATCATGGCGCGCCGGCTTACCCTGGAAGGGGCTAAGGTACTCGGCGTGTTTGAGGTCCTCCCCTACTCCGGCGGCCTAACCCGGAATATCGTACAGTGCCTTGAGGATTACGGCATCCCGCTTCACCTCTCCCATACTATCTCCGAAATTCGCGGCGACAAGCGTGTGGAACAGGTGGTTATCAACAAAGTTGACGAAAACCGCAACCCAATTCCCGGCACGGAAACGGTTATTGACTGCGACACCGTCCTGCTTTCTGTGGGGCTTATTCCGGAAAACGAACTTTCCCGCAATGCCGGGCTTGATATCGATCCGAAAACTTCGGGTCCGATCTTCTACGAAAATATGGAAACTTCGGTTCCCGGCGTGTTTGCCTGCGGCAATGTCGCGCAGGTACACGATCTGGTTGACTTTGTCAGCGCCGAGGCAATGAAGGCGGGCAAATTCGCCGCGTTATACGCAAAATCCGGTGAAACAAAAGGTCCTTCCCCGATAAACGTGCGGTGGGGGGAAGGCGTGGGCTATGTGGTACCGCAAAAAATACGGGCCGCAAATGTGGATGAGAAAATCGAGGTCTTTTTCCGTTCCACGGCGATTTACAAAGAATCGAAAGTTGAGGTCCGCTGCGGTGACGAAGTGCTTGCCTCGTTCAAGCGTGAACACCTCGCCCCCGGCGAAATGGAAAAAATTGCCCTGAAAAAAGACGTAATCGAAAAGGCAAACGGCCGGGATATTACCGTTTGTGTTAACAGCACGACGAAGCAGCCGGGTTCGAATGTGAAGTTCAGAACAACCGATGCCGAAGGGCGGGTTGAGCTTGTCTGCATCGTATGTCCCACCGGCTGCCGTTTAAAAGTGGATCCTTCAAAAGACTTTGAAGTAACGGGCAATACCTGCAAACGGGGTGAAGAATACGGCAAACATGAGATTGCCCACCCGACACGGGTCATCACCTCCACCGTGTGCATCAGCGGGGCGGAACTGCCCCGGATGCCCGTTAAAACCGATACACCAATTCCAAAGGAAAAAATATTTGACGCAATGAAACTCCTCGACCGGCTTGAAAAGAAAGGGCCGGTGAACAGCGGTGAAGTTGTCGTCAAGGACATCTGCGGTACCGGCGCAAACTTTGTGTCGACCCGCAGTTTATAGGGGCTTTACGGGCGTTGGCCTGTGAATAAATACGGGGATACCGAAAGTATCCGAAGGAGAAGGTTATGCAAGCATACCTTGGGGAATTTATCGGAACAGCTTTTCTGATTCTGTTGGGCGACGGCGTCGTAGCCAACGTAGTCACAAAAGGCACAAAAGGTAACAGTTCGGGGTGGATTGTTATCACGGTCGGATGGGCGACAGCGGTTATGGTGCCGGCGCTCATGTTTGGATCATTTTCCGGCGCTCACTTTAATCCGGCGCTTACAATCGCCGTTGCATGCGCAGGGGCGTTCAGGTGGGCAATGGTTCCCGGGTATATTATTTCCCAATTCCTGGGCGCATTTGTCGGTGCTTTCCTTGTTTGGGTTATCTACAAAGATCACCTGGATCAAACGGATGCCGGCGGCCAGCTTGCAGTATACAGCACCGGCCCCGCACACCGGAATCTCGGCCGTAACTTCATCACCGAAGTTATCGCAACCTTTGTGCTGGTCTTCACATTAACAGCCGGTGTAGGCCACGGCATGTTTGTCTGGCTGGTCATTTTAACCATCGGTATCTCCCTTGGTGGTGCAACCGGTTACGCGATCAACCCGGCCCGTGACTTAGGCCCGCGCATCATGCACGCAATTCTTCCGATGAAGGGAAAAGGCAGCTCCGACTGGGGTTATGCATGGGTTCCCGTAATCGGCCCGATTGTCGGTGGTATCATCGGCGCTTTGGTAGCCAAAGCGGTTTTTTAACTGATCCTCTGATATACGGGGTCGGGCTTTTTTGAAAGCGGCACGACTGCAAAATAAAGCCGGCTCCGTAGTGTTGTTGTTCTTTCCGGAACCTCCAAAAATTTAAGTTTTGGAGGTTTCCTTTTTTAATAATTACTTTTAGGAGGCTAATTGTGAAAAAAGTTATCAACGATCCCAATAATATTGTTGACGAAATGGTTACCGGTTTAACGCTTGCCTATCCTCAATATGTAAAACGTATTCCTATTTCCGAAGCCGGCCAGGCTGTTGTCGCCCGCAGTGCTGTGAAAACCGGAAAAGTCGCCCTGATCTCCGGCGGCGGTTCGGGCCACGAGCCTTCCCATGCCGGTTTTGTAGGCGAAGGGATGCTGGATGCCGCAGTCTGCGGCGCGGTGTTTACCTCTCCCAGTCCGGAACCGGTTCTGGAAGCCATCAAGGCAGTTAAAACCGACAAGGGCGTTCTGATGGTAATCAAGAACTACACCGGCGACGTGATGAATTTTGAAATGGCCGGTGAAATGGCCGAAGCGGAAGGCATTAAAGTTGCAAAAGTCATTGTCAATGACGATGTGGCGGTTATGAACAGCACCTGGACCGTCGGGCGCCGGGGCATTGCCGGCACAGTCCTTATCCATAAAATCGCAGGAGCCGCCGCGGAAGCCGGTCTTGATTTGGCCGGGGTGCAGAAAGTCGCCGAAAAGGTAATTGCCAACGTAAGATCAATGGGTATTGCCCTTACACCGTGTACGGTCCCCGCAGCGGGAAAACCCGGTTTTGAACTCAAAGAAGATGAAATTGAAATCGGCCTGGGTATTCACGGCGAGCCCGGCGTTACCAAGGGCAAGATCAAGGCGGCCAACGAACTGGTCGAGCACATCCTGGTGGACTTTATCCTGAAAGACAACCCGATTAATTCGGGAGAAGAAGTTTCAGTGTTAATAAACGGGTTAGGCGCAACGCCGCTCATGGAACAGTTTATCGTCAGCCGCAAGGTAAACGAGATTCTGACCAAGAAAGGCGTTAAGATATATTCAACCAATGTGGGTAACTACATGACGGCTATAGAAATGGCGGGCTTTTCCGTTTCGGTACTCAAGCTCGACGGCGAACTGAAAAAATTCCTGGATGCCAGGGCGAACACCGTTGCCTGGAGGACCTTCGGCTGATGAGTGTAAATACTGACACTGTACGTTCCATAATCGGTGAAATGGCCAGAGTAATAGAGGGACACAAAGAGTATTTAAGCGATCTCGATCAGGCTATCGGAGACGGCGATCACGGGTTCAACATGGCCCGGGGGTTTGAAGTTGTCATGCAAAAACTCAAAGAAACCCCCGGGACCGATATCGGCGAAGTGTTAAAAACCGTTGCCATGACCCTGATCTCCAATGTGGGCGGAGCATCCGGCCCGCTGTACGGCTCTTTGTTTCTGAAAGCGGCGACAGCCGCAAAGGGACTCACCGAAATTGACCTGGCCGGTTCCATTCCCGTCATTAAAGAGGGAATCCTCGGTGTGCAGGCCCGGGGCAAGGCCGAAGTCGGTGAAAAAACCATGATCGACGTGCTGGTTCCGTGGCTTGAATCTCTGGAGAAAGACAGTGCGGCGGGGCTTTCCGGTAAAGAGGCGCTCGCCAATGCCGAAAAAGTCGCCAAAACCTGTATGGAAGATACCATAGATCTCATAGCAAAAAAAGGCCGGGCTTCGTACCTCGGCGAACGGAGCATCGGCCACATCGATCCGGGGGCGACATCAAGTTATCTGATGATCTGCACGATCGGCATGGTTCTGGGTCTGGGATCCGGAGGCGGGCATGGTAACACTGCTGCTGCTGTCTCATAGTCCGAAAATCGTTGAAGGGGCAAGGGATCTTGCCCTTCAAATGGGCGGGGATGCAAACATTATCCCTGTCGGCGGTACCAAGGCGGGGACTCTGGGCGCCGATTACGACAGAACCTACGCCGCCATGGAAGAAGCCGCCCGGCAGGGTGAAGTGGTGGTTCTTGCCGATCTCGGATCCGCCCGTCTGACGGGACAAATGGCCCAGGAGGCGCTGGACGATGAACTGCAGAAACGGGTTTACCCCTGCGACGCGGCCATTGTGGAAGGGGCTTTAATTGCGGCTATAGCCATATCGGCAGGCCAGAGTGCCAAAGAAACCCTGGACCAATTGCAGGAATACCTGCTTCCCAAAAACGAATGAACAAAGGAGGCCTTCCAAGGTCTCCTTTGTTTTTATTAAGGAGTGGTGATGGTTGAATTTAATTATGTGCTTGCGGGAGAAGAGGGCCTTCATGCGCGGCCGGCGGGGAAATTTGTCAAAAAAGCGCAGAGTTACCCGGAAAAGGTCACCGTTACGAAGAACGGCAAAAGCGTTGATGCCAAACGCCTGTTTTCAATTGTCAATATGCAGATCAACAAGGGCGATGAAATTACCATAGCGGTTGACGGCCCCAATGAGGCCGCTGTCGCCGAAGAAATAAAAAATTATTGCGTTTCTACATTGTAGAAAGAACTTGCTGTGGACAAAACAATGAAAATACTTCAGGGGCAAAAGGCAAGTACCGGAATCGCCATAGGTACCGTTCATTATTTTAAACGGCGAAAAATCGACGTTAGCGCCCGTGCCGTCGACGATGTGCAAAAAGAACTCGACAGGGTGGAACAGGCCGTGCAGGAGGCTGTTCAGCAGCTTGAACAGTTGCAAAATATAGCCCTTGAAAAAATGGGCAGTGAGGAAGCCGATCTTTTTGAAGTCCATTCGATGATGCTCACCGATCTTGACTATCAGGATTCTATTACAAATATTATTACCGAAGAAAAAGTTAACGCCGAATGCGCCGTCTCAAAAACGGCGGATATTTTTGCACAGATGTTTTTGGATATGGACAGGGATTACATGAAAGCCCGTGCCGCCGATGTACGTGATGTTTCCGGCCGGCTTTTGGATGTCCTTCAGGGAAACTCTCCCTTTGTTCTTTCCGCTGAAAAACCGGTGATCATCGCGGCGGAAGATCTTTCCCCGAGCGAAACGGTTCAGTTGGACAAGAACCTTATACTCGCCCTTGTAACGTCAAAAGGTTCAAACAATTCACATACGGCGATCTTTGCCCGCAACATGGGCATTCCGGCGGTGGTCGCCCTGACGGACGCTCTTAACGAAAGCTGTGACGGCAAAGAGGCCGTTGTTGACGGAGAGGGGGCAACACTCTACCTTGAACCCGACAGGGAAACAGCTGAAAAGTGGTCCAAACTCCGCGATGCCGAAAAACAGGAAAAAGCGGCCCTTGCCGCTTTGATCGGGCTGCCCAACAGAACATTGGATAACAGGGAAATAAAAATTTTTGCCAATATCGGCAGCCCGGGGGATGTGGACAGTGTACTGGCCAATGACGCACAGGGCATCGGTTTGTTCCGCAGCGAATTTATCTACATGGAAAGTAAAGACTTCCCCACAGAAGATCAACAGTACGCCGCTTACAAAAAAGTTATCGAAAAAATGCAGGGCCGTCAGGTGATAATCCGCACACTAGACATAGGCGCGGACAAGCAGGCCGGTTATTTCAAACTGCCCCATGAAGAAAACCCGGCCCTTGGGATGAGGGCCCTGCGCATCTGCCTCACCCGGCCTGAACTTTTTATCACACAACTTCGGGCGATTTACCGCGCATCCGCACACGGTAACGCGGCGATCATGTTTCCAATGGTGGCTTCCCTTTGGGAATTGCAGGAGGCAAAAAAAATAGCCGCCCGGGTACGCTCCCAACTCCAAACGGAAAACATCCCTTTTTCACAGCAGGTTCCTCTGGGAATAATGATAGAAACACCTGCTGCGGCCCTGATCAGTGACGAACTTGCAAAGGAAGCGGATTTTTTCAGCATCGGAACCAACGATCTAACCCAGTACACCCTTGCCGTAGACAGACAGAACAGCGCCCTCGGCCGGTTTGTCGATACCCGTCACCCCGCACTTTTAAGGCTGCTGGAGATAACGGCAAAAAACGCCCACCAGGCGGGTATACCCGTCGGCATCTGCGGGGAACTCGGCGCGGACAGGGAACTTGTTAAAACCTTTATCAAAATGGGCATTGACGAAATTTCCGTACCGCCCCCCGCAGTACTTCCTTTGCGTAAGTTCATTCGTGAAATGCGGGTAGATTAGTTAATTTTTTTCCAGTACCTGAAAAATGCCCTTCATAAAATCCGGCAGGTCATCGGGCTTTCTGCTCGACACCATGTTTCTGTCAATTACAACAGATCCGTCCACCCAGATCGCACCGGCGTTTTCCAGATCGTCTTTGATGCCGGTAGTTGAGGTCATTTTGAATCCTCTGCAGATTCCGGCAGAAGCGGCCATCCAGCCGCCGTGGCAAATATGGGCGATAAGTTTGCCGGAAGCCATAAATTCCCTGGTAAGCTGTTTTACTTTTTCTATGCGCCGCAACCTGTCGGGTGAAAATCCCCCTGCCAGTATAAGGCCGGTAAAATCCGCTTCCCGCATATCGGCTATGGCGGCATCGCTTAACGCCGGGTAAGAATGTTTGCCCTTGTAGATTTTTCCCGCCTCCGGAGCGGCAAGCACCACTT
>Ga0082212_10007528_pt1 | contig 14379 bp, 11 predicted proteins | sample TergutNt197P3_FD_71548 | JGI IMG/M metagenome (GOLD analysis project Ga0082212, IMG submission 71548) | Neocapritermes taracua P3 segment gut microbial communities from Petit-Saut dam, French Guiana - Nt197 P3 | ecosystem: Host-associated > Arthropoda: Insects > Digestive system > Gut ... | reverse complement strand
CTTTTTGACAAGGCGCTGGAAGATGGCATGAAGCAGATAAAAGACAGGGGTTACGCGGACAAGTTCGCGGGAAGCGGTAAGAACGTGACCCTGGCCGCGTTCGCGTTCCTCGGCAGGGACGACGTAGAGATGCGGGTGTCGTAACTCAGGGGACCGCTTGTCAACCCTTCACCCGGAGGGTATTAGCTGAAATCATCTGGTGGAAATAGAATATATTACAGGGGAATTGTATTCCGAAGGAGACACAACCCCTGTCCCGATGCCTGCCCCATGCGAAAAAACGGAGCATAACGGGCACAGTGCCCGTTATGCTCCGCTGAACCTACTTATGCGCCCCATACAGTGATTGCTGCATCCTCGAAAGCTTCGTCTCTCCGCCAGATCTTTTCGGCCCATGTCCGGTTCGGGTCGCGGTCAAAAATTATCAAATGAGCATCGAGGGCGCCAACGCGGCGGACGTAATCGGCGGTCTGTTCAAGGCCTTTCGCTATTACTGTTTCCAGCGCGCCGCGCAGCAGCTTGCACTCGATCACTACCCGCTGCAGCGGGCCGTGCATACCAAGCGTTTCATCCAGCGGCCATTCTATCAGCAGATCCGTCCGCTTGCGCCCGAGCCCGTATTCGCGGGTAATGTGTCCCCCTCCGTTTACTATGCGCTGGAGGAAAGCCTGCAACAGGAGCTGCGGCCCCGACTCCTTGTAGCTGAACCCCTCAATCCAACTGTCGGCATGCTCGCGGAAGAACTGCTGGAACGCCGCGAGCAGCTTTGGCATGTCCAGCTTGTGCTCAGGGGTAACGTACCACTCCTGCTCCTGCTCCGGTATTCGCGTTTGTGTGACCCAGATCAGCTCTCGCGGTATAACTTCCATGTATATACGGTTGCTGATGGCGATTTTCGGGCGGGTCCATATTAGCCCCAGGTCCTCCACGTACTGCTGATCGTCCGTTGGTATGGAACTCGCGTCGTCGGACTCCCCGGATAGGATTGACCCGATGACACTGCGGACGCGTGGCTCCCGCAGCTTGTCCGTGAGCTGGTCGAGGTGCGTAGCCCGGGATTGTATCAGTTCCTCTCGCGCCTCCTTGTAGTCTGTGAGAGTTATCTTCCGGCTGCGGTCTCGGTTTGCGCGGAGCTCCCATGTTATTTCCTGACCCAGAGCGTTCACGATCCACGGCTGCCCGTATGTGTCTTCCCATAGTTCGGGGAATATCGCATCTTCAAATACCTGGCCTGTCTCCTCTGTGTGCTGCAGCCACAGCGCTTTCGTTTCTTCTTGAGAGAAGTTGCCTATGCGCAATGACTTTGCTTTGATGTTAAAAGCGCTTCCTCCGGTTATTATCTCTCCGTCGCCCTGGTGTATACGGTAGTCCCGCACATCGCGCACTCCGCAGAGTATGATGCTCTGCGGGAACATCGTCGGACGATCGTTGTACCCCGCGCGGATTTGCCGCAGCACGGATACTAGAGTGTCGCCGACAAGGGCGTCCACTTCATCGAGAAAAAGGATTGTCGGTTTGTCCGAAGTCGCTGACCAATGGCTTAGTGTTTGTGTTAGTTGATCCTGCGGAGGTAGTTTAATGCAATCAGAAAGGAACCACTGTTGCAATTCAGGCCGATCAAGATGTAATGCCAGCGACCTCGATATTGCGCTGCATACAGCGGGTATGCCTTGCGTTACATCGCCGCGCGCAGCTTGTGCGCCTTCGATGTTTGCGTACGCGCAAGCGTAGTACCCTTCATCGTTCAAAACACGCATCATAGCCAGTAATGCGCTGGTTTTTCCTGTCTGGCGCGGCGCGTGCAGTACAAAATAACGCTTGTCGTGTATCAACTTGCGTATTTCTTCCCAGTCGATACGTGTCAGCGGGTCGATGCAGTAGTGATCTTCAGGGATCATCGGTCCAGCCGTATTAAAAAAGCGTTCCAAGCGTTCCATATCGAAACCTCCAGCAGTAGAACAGCGCTCCGAATAAAACCTGATTTGTGATGTCCTAGATGCGACTATACCATAACGCCGTAACGAAAACAAGAAAATCCTTCCAACTCTAAGCAAATCTTCTGCCGTGACAAGGGATTGCACTATATCGAAGTAGTCGTTGCGCTTTATACCGAGAGGTGAGACAAGAGCCATGTGGATGGCTTTCTTTGTTCCGGTTTCTTCGATAAAAATGACCCGGAATAATGATTCGTATGCGGAAACGAACAGGGTTTTCTTTGGTGGGTAGTTTTGTTGAACCTATGAGTGAACCGGGATACGAAGTCGAGATATGGATCGACAAAACGCGTTATATATACGATATCCTGAACGATTCAAGTTACTATTTCCTCTCGCGACCCAGGAGGTTCGGGAAGTCTCTTCTGCTCGACACTATAGCGGAGGCGTTCAGCGGCGACAAGGAGCTTTTCAAGGGGCTGTGGATTCATGGCTCGGACTACTCGTTCGCGAAGCATCCGGTGATACGGCTCGACATGAGCAACATCGCGAATGATTCACCGGAGACATTAAGAAGTTCGCTGCTCTCATATCTGAGAAGACGGGTCAGTGACGAAGCCTTGGACATTACTGACAGCCTGCCTTCTGACTTGTTCCGGCATATGATAGAAGCGCTGTATAAGAAATACAACCAACGTGTCGTCGTGCTTATCGACGAGTACGACAAGCCCATTCTGGACCGACTCACAAAACCGGAAACAGCGGAGGCGAACAGAGATGTTCTGCGCGGCTTTTTCGGCATAATGAAATCAATGGATCCTTATCTCAGGATGACGTTCATTACCGGCGTGACGAAGTTCACAAAGACTTCCATTTTCTCGGAACTGAATAACCTGACAGATATTACGTTGACAGAGAGGTATGCCGGAATATGCGGCGTCCCGACAGAGGACCTGGACGAGTATTTCTCCGATCACATAATGGACCTCGAGACGCTTGATAGGTTTAAGCATCTTGAAAGCCTGCGCGGCGAGATACTCGCTTGGTACGACGGTTACTCATGGGATGGGATAAACCGGCTGCTGAACCCGTTCGGGCTGCTCAGTTTCTTCACTCAAAAGAGGTTCTCAAGCTTCTGGTACGCGAGCGGCACTCCGTCTTTCCTGATAAAGCTCCTTAAGGAGAAGCCCGCGTCGTTCCTTGCGCTCGGCGACCTTGAGATACGCGAACGGGTCCTCGACAGTTTTGACATTCAGAGGATCGGGTCCGCGTCCCTCCTGTTCCAGACAGGGTATCTTACCGTTAAAGACGTCGACTACTCAGTAATCCCTCCGGTTTACGCTCTGGACATACCAAATCACGAGGTACGGGAGGCATTTTACCTGAGTATTGTCGCCGAGTTCACGGAGCAGGGCGAGGAAAACGCGGACGCGGCATACCGGAAGATGAGCCTTGCGCTGCGGCGCGGAGACCTCCAAAGTATGCTAAAGCTTCTGAAAGGACTCTTTGCGTCTATACCGTATGAGCTCCACGTAGACCTTGAGGCGTATTACCACTCGATACTCTACGCGGTGATGGGTCTGCTCGGCTTCGATATCGACGTTGAAGTATCGGTATCAGGCGGGCGAGTCGACGCCGTGCTTGAACTTGCGGACAGGGTGTACGTCATGGAGTTCAAGTACGAACACTGCGCGAAGGACGCGCCGCCTGAAGAAAAGCGAAAGCTTTTTGACAAGGCGCTGGAAGATGGCATGAAGCAGATAAAAGACAGGGGTTACGCGGACAAGTTCGTGGGAAGCGGAAAGAACGTGACCCTGGCCGCGTTCGCGTTCCTCGGCAGGGACGATATCGAAATGACGGCGGAAGAAATGCACGGGCGCTGAGCGCCCCTGTAAGATGCGGGCGGAAAGCGGCCAAAGGTCGCATTCCGCCCGTAAACATGCGCTATGACAATGGCGGCCGAAGGCCGTACCTACGGGGCGCAGCCCATGCAGAATGCCGCATAAGAGGCTGACTCGCCACTATGCCAGCCTCTTACTGCTCATCAACTCGTTCGAGTATTGAGTAGTATAGAGACTCGCTAATGCGTATGTTCGTATTTATCAGGGTGTCCATCAATGGCTTGACTTGCTTAACGAGTCCAAGGTTCTTCGTCTGAATGAGAATTCCCAATGTACCGGTGATACGCAGCCCCATGTTCAAAGCGATTTTTCTACCTTTTCGCTCATCCATCAATAAGAGAGAATCAGGTAGCATTTCTGCGAGAACGATAGCTTCACTTTCCCCTAAATCCAGACCTGCCTCCCTAAGAGCTTTGACTGCCTGCATATCATCTATGTTACTAACCTTAATGAAGTCACAGTCTTGTACGGCTTTTGCCTCATCAGAAAACGCCTGATTAGCGCATATCTCGTCGAAAACAGCTTTCGGTAGGATAACTTTACCATATAGTTTCCCAAGCACATAGACTAGATTTATCTTTGCAAGCGATATGATTGGGGCCGCATCTGATACAACAATCACTGGGCACTACCCGTCATTGTCTGCCTTACGGTTTCAGCATCAAGTAATATATCAGAAATGTCCCCATCATAATACGGTATACCCATGTGACCCATCTCAGTAATAAACGCCATCTTATCGATGCCGGCAAGTTCAGCCGCCCTGCCAAATGAGATTATCCCCTGCCTTGCAAGATCGACAAGCAAAAGCTTGAAAAGCCGTGTTCTTATTATGTCGTCATCCAGTGGCAGAAAACCTAGAATCGAAGCAGGTATTTCTATTTCAAATTTACGTGGTTGCACATCACGTCGCCTCCTTATCGAGCTAATTATATCACAGTTTCTTGCTATAGCAAAGAGATACTGATCAACTTGTGTTTCTGCGCGATAGTAATCTCATTGAAGCCGTCGTACACGATTTGCGTGGCTCAGCGGAGACTGTAATCGAGATAAGGGCAGAAGCGCTGTGGGGGCGCAGCCCGTGCGGGATGCCGCCCTTACGTTTACATACTGAAGGATTTGCGCTCAGCGGGGTCCATCATGCGGACAAGTATCGTCGCCACTTCGCTGCGCATGATGTTGGCGTTGGGGTTGCAGTTATGCGCAGCGTCCACTCCTGTGAGTATCCCCGCCCGGTACAGCTTGTATATCGCCGCCGCCTGCGGATGCGTCATAGGCACGTCCGGTATCGCCCCGTTCGATACCGCGTTCATCGGGGGGAGCTCCTCATCAGGCAGCGCGTTTGCGAATATCTCAATATACCCCGCCCTCGTCGCCGGGGCGCCCCACTCGTAGTCATGGTCGATTATCCCGTTATCCTTCGCATAGTCCACATATGTCATATACCACGGATTTCCGCCCGTCGCGTTTGCAAGCGTGACCGCGCCGTCCGTGAAGAGCTGATGCATACACGCCGCGAGCTTGACAGCCTCCGCGTAGGTCAGGTTATCCTTCGGCATGTACAAAGTCGGGGTCTTCCCGTCGATAAGCCCCATCCTCCACGCGGCTTCCACATCATCGCGGAACCACGCTGTATCCGGCACGTCCGTAAACGGAAACGGCGGAGGCGTCGGGGTCGGCGTCGGTGGCGCGGTCGGCGTCGGGGTCGGGGTCGGCTCCGGATCGCCCTCATACCAATAAGCGTAGAGCGTAATGTCTGATGTAACAGGAGCGTCGAAATCATACAGCGCTGAAAACGACTCGTTCGTGAACCACCCGCCGAAGTTGAAGCCTTCCTTTTCCGGGTTTTCGGGCCTCAATGCGGAGGCGCCGGAATCGACGGTCAGAGAAGCAACCGCGCTGCCGCCGAGGGAGTCGAATGTCACGGTAAAGGCAGCCGACGTCACCGTCACGCCGTCAATCGGGAAAAAGCCCGTGTTCGAGCCGTTGGCGTAATGAATACCGCTCAGAGAGCCTTCTTTGCCCCATGCCGCAGTAGCCCCGATCGGCGCGACGGCCAGGTCGTCCGACGAACCGTTGGCGTATGTTGTGTTACCGGCAGCCTTGTTCCATGCGCAGAGTACGGCGCCGCCGCTGATCGTTGGTGTGCCATCCATTCCTATTACGCCATTATGACCGGGCCCAAAAATGGTCGCAGTGTATGCGAACACAAAACCGCCGCTCAGATTTGCGCCGCCGCATGAGATAGCACAGCACTCTCCTGCTCCGGTGGCACTTACAGTGCCGCCGGTTACATATACTTCTGTGCTGATAATAGCTTCACCATTCTCCCCGGTAGCGCTGACCGTGCCGCCGGTAACAGATACTTTGGGACTAAAGATAGCGGTTCCGTTTTCGTATCCGGTGCTAAGCACCGTGCCGCCGCTTACCGTGACACTGCCGCCGCGAATTGGCCGCCATCCGCTCACCATACCGCCACTCACTATAATTTCAGCGGCGGGGTTGGTTGCGTAAATAGCATTCAACGCTTCCGCCGTTTCTGCGGCGCTCACCGTACCGCCGCTCACTTTGATAGCGGTCGTGCCGGAGGAGAGGATCGTATGATCCGTCCCGTTGTTTATAATGGAACCGCCTGCCGCGACTTCAAACGTACCGCTGTCGAGCAATGAAAGCATGCTCTGGAGATCATGACCGCTGATGCTGCCCGAATAATCGGCCTTCCAGACGACGGTAACTCCGGAGTCGATATACAATCTCAGATGCCTTGTCACCCCGGTGACGGTACCGGTAACGGTGACGGTGTTGCCGGACACAGTCGCGGTGAGCGGTTCGCCGGAGCCACCGTGGTCGAAGCCCTCGATGGCGGCTTTCAGGGATTCCGCGCTTGCAGCCCCCGCCGTCAGCGGAATTGCCGCAAACAGCGTGAGCGCCATCGCCAAGACGAGCGCTGTGGATAATAGTCTTCTCTTCAGCCGTTTCATAGTTTGAGCCCTCCATTTATGCAGTTTACCAGGCGACCGGGTATGGTCGCCTTGCGACAGGGTACGGTCGCCTTGCGACAGGGTACGGTCGCCTTGCGACAGGGTACGGTCGCCTTGCGACAGGGTACGGTCGCCTTGCGGCCGTGGACGGTCGCCTTGCGGCCGTGGACGGTCGCCTTGCGATCGTGAACAGTCGCCCCTACGATCTATAGATGCATTATATCACACTTTGGTTTTATTTTTGCGGTCTATGTGGAGAGCGGCTAAATGTCGCTTTCCGCCCGCAACCATGCGCTATGACTAGGGCGGCCAAAGGCCGCCCCTACGGGGTGCAGCCCATGCGCTATGACTATGGCAGCCAAAGGCCGCCCCTGAAAAACATCCGGGCTTGTCATCCTGAACAAAGTGAAGGATCTTCCCTTACGTTTACATACTGAATGATTTGCGTTGGATGGGGTCCATCATGCTGACAAGTATCGTCGCCACTTCGCTGCGCGGGCTTAATACAGGTCAGAATGAGTACCCGTACGCGTGGCGACAAGTACCAATCTGCCTTTGTCCACCCGATAGATGAAAAGCCAGTCAGATAATATATGACATTCACGGTGTCCGGCGTAATCGCCAGTCAACGCGTGATCACGATAAACCGGATCAAGAGGTTTTTCTTCAAGAAGCGTTTGTACGACCTGATCCATAAGAGATAAGTCGTACTTGCGTTTTTCGATCCGCCTATAGTCTTTGCGAAACTTTGTGGTCGTTTCAAACCCCAGCATCGTCATTCTCCATGTCGGCGGCAAACTCGCGGAAAGAAGAATACCGCTTTGCCTGAATCTTTCCCGCGATAATATCATCCGCTTCCTTCATAGCCGCCTCCGTCTCCGCATTATAGCGCGGCTGACGCATCTCGAAGGGCAGGCCGCCTACCCGGAGCGACTGGCGCAGAAAAATGTTTACGGCGTCAGACACCGTGATGCCAAAGTCATTGTAGAGAGATTCCGCGTCCCTTTTTATATCCGGATCAATGCGGATATTCAAATTTGCTGATTTAGCCACTACACATCACCTCACCTGTATTATACTCGTTTGCGAGAACAAACGCAATACGTTGTGCGCACATATTTCAAAAACAAAGGCCGCCCCTACGGGGCGCAGCCCGTGCGGGATGGCGGGCGGCCGAAGGCCGCCCCCTCTGCTGACTCACTTGCATAGTCTGTTAATTAAACTCTATCCGAATGTCCTGCCGCTGAACCTCGAATCGGGAAGTATCACGCGGCTGATGATGGCCGCCGCTTCGGCGCGCGTTATATTGGCGCCCGGGTTGAATGTACCGGCGTCGTCGCTGCCGCCAAGGACGCCCGCCTTGTACAGCATTAGTATCGCGCTGTAATGCGGCGTGGCGCTGCTAACGTCAGGTAAAGCGTTCACGGTGTTTGTCGCCGGGTACTCCTCCTCGGGCAAAGCGTTCGAGAATATGTAAGCCATCTCCGCGCGCGTCGCCGCTCTGCCAAAGTCCGAGAAGTCCGCCGCCCCTATGATCCCATTTGCCACAGCGTAGTCCACATACACCAGATACCACGGGATGCCCTGTGTAAACTCGCCGGCGCCGCCTATGTATATATTGTGGACGCGGGCAGCAATAGTAATGGCCTCGGCGATGGTCATGTTCCCCAACGTGTTGAACCTGTTGCCGTCGCCCTGCATGAGTCCATACTTAAACGCGTTCGCTACTACGCCCTGCCGGTTGGAGCCATACCATTCGTCTTCGTTCACGTCAGTGTACATGCTGACCTGATACTCCCTGATAACGACGAAGTTGGTTATCAGCCCGATCGTGAGTCTCGGGGTCCATTTACCGTACAGCGATATATCAGAGTTCACCGGCGCGTTGAAGTCGTAAAGCGCCGTGAGTTCCGCGTCCGTGTACCAACCCGCGAAAATATACCCCGCTTTGGTCGGGTCGGGAGGCCTGGTAACAGTCTCGCCCCGGGCCACCTGGAAGCTCGGCATCGGGTAGTCGCAGTTGGGGTTAAAGTTGACGGTGTAGCTTTCCGCCGCCCCGGCTATTGTCACTCCCCAAACCTTCGCTTGAATGCCCTTTCCGGGCGTGATATACTGTGGTGGCCGGGTTGCGTTACATATGGTTTACCGCTACAGAAAGGCATGGTTACAAAATGAAAAAACTGCCGCTGTGGATGCAAAACTTCAAAGACGCGCTGTCAAGGTGCTAATGATCAATTCCAGAAAAATAACATTCCAGAAAAATAATCATTGCATTGGTACTCCGTTTGTGCTAGGATATATTCAACAAGTAAATCCCCCTGTCGAGCGGCTCCGGAGAGTTCCGCGTTAAGGCACAGGGGGTTTTGTATGTCTAAGAATGTCTGAAAAAGGATTGCTGGTAAATGACCTATATTTATTTTGACGAGAGCGGCGATCTCGGTTTTGACTTTTCAAAGGATGGAACATCCAGGCTGTTTTCTATAACTTTTCTCATCGTAAATAATGCACGGCCCATATCAAAGCTTGTCAAAAAGACGTTTAAGTCATTGCCGGCATCGACCAAGTTTAAGAATAACGGCATTTTACACGCGCGATATGAAAATGCAAACACTGTAAAAAAGCTGCTTATCGGATTGTCGTCGAAAGACATAAAAATCGCCACTATTCGCCTGGACAAACGAAAAACCCTAATTGCGAGCGATCCAAACGAGTTATACGCCAACCTTGTAATCACGTTGATCAATCGACTATTTGTAGATGGAGTGATTAAGAATGATGAGCAAATCAACTTGATAGCATCTCAAAGAAATACCAATAAGCGCCTTAATGAGTGCTTCTCTGAAAATGTGATAAACAGTTCACATAGCACAAGCATTACAGTCAACATAACCAAGCCCTCTGATGATAAGTGTTTGCAAGCTGCGGATTTTGTGTCTTGGGCCTTTTGGCAGAAGTATACAAGAGAAGACAATACATACGTCGAGCTTATTACAGATAGTGTTACATATGAGTATGAAATGTATAGGTGACAAACCACAAGGCTTGACACTCCCCACGGATAAAGCCGTGTGGAGTGTCAACGGTATATACTTCATTGTTACATAGAGAATCAGGAAGAAATCAGCACGCATTTCTAGTCGATACTGAATGACACGCGCTTAGTGGGGTCCATCATGCGGACAAGGATCGTCGCCACTTCGCTGCGCATGATGTTGGCGTCGGGGTTGCAATTGTGCGCAGCGTCCACGCCTGTGAGTATCCCCGCACGGTACAGCTTGTATATTGCCGCCGCCTGCGGATGCGTCATAGGCACGTCAGGTATCGCCCCGTTCGATACCGCGTTCATCGGGGGGAGCTCCTCATCCGGCAGAGCGTTTGCGAATATCTCAATATAACCCGCCCTCGTCGCCGGGGCGCCCCATTCGTAGTCATGGTCGATTATCCCATTGTCCTTCGCGTAGTCCACATATGTCATATACCATGGATTGCCGCCCGTCGCGTTTGCAAGCGTGACCGCGCCTGCCGTGTTGAGTTGATGCATACACGCCGCGAGCTTGACAGCCTCTGCGTAGGTCAGGTTATCCTTCGGCATGTACAAAGTCGGGGTCTTCCCGTCAATCAGCCCCATTCTCCACGCGTCTTCCACCGCATCGCGGTACCACGCTGTATCCGGCACGTCTGTAAACGGAAACGGCAGCGGGGTCGGGGTCGGCCCGCCGGGCGTGACCGTGAGCGTGAATGTGAGGGTCGCGTCGGGGTCTGTTCCGTTGGAGGCAGTCAGCACGACGGGGTACGTGCCGGCAGGCAGCCCGGCCGCTATGTTCAGCCTCTTTGCCGAGTCATTCCACGTTATGGCGGCGTTGCCGCTCGATATCGTCACATCGGGATCGGGTGTGCCCGTCACCGTGAACGCTCCCGTCGACGTCGCAGCGTAGCCCGCAGCCAGCGTCATCGTCGTCGGCCCGGTCAGCGTGGGCGCGACGTTCGCCGCTTCAACCGTTAGCGTGAACGTCAGCGTCGCGTCGGGGGGAATCCCGTTGGTGACAGTCAGCACGACAGGGTATGTCCCGGCGGGAAGCCCGGCCGCTATGTTCAGCCTCTTTGCCGAGTCATTCCACGTTATGGCGCCGTTGCCGCTGACTGATACTATAGGCTGGGTTCCGCCAATCGTGTAAGCATCCGTCGAACACGCCTCGTAGCCCTCCGCCAGCGTCATGGCCGTCGGCCCGGTCAGCGTGGGCGCGACGTTGACCATCGCATTGACATGAACGCCGCTGACCTGGAAAAAGCCTGTGTTCGAGCCGTTTGCGTAGTTGACGCCGAATTGGGAGCCGCTTGTGCCCCATGTCACACTCGCGCCCGATGGCGCGACTACCAGGTCGTCTGTTGTACCTTCGGCGTATTCCGTGAGCCCGGACTCCTTGTCCCACGCGCAGACAACGGCGTCGCCGCCGATCACGGGCGCCGAGGCGTCGCTATAACGAAAGATAAGCGTATTGCTATCTTCTCCGCTTATGGCGGTTCCGTATCCAAACACAAAGCCTCCGCTCACCGTGACAGTTATTGCGTCTGAGCCATCAATGGCGTTTCTGTTGCGGTTCATGGCAATCACAGTGCCTCCGTCTATAACGAGATCTCCGTACGATACAATGGCATAACTTTTGCCTGTGCTTACCACACTACCTCCGTTCACCGTGACATTACGAGCGTTGATTGCGGCGACAAAAGCGTTTATTTCCAATACTGAGTTGAGAACCGTACCGCCATTTATCGTCAGATTGTTGCCTTCGCCCCCATTGAGATAGATGGTAGTATGATTTACGGAACTCACCAAACCGCCGTCGATAATAACTTCGATTGGGCCGCCATAATTGTAAATGGCCTCACTTGACCCGTTTTGCACGATAGACCCTCCGTTGACTACCAAAGTACCTCCGCTGCCATTTAGGTATACCATACCTCCGGATTCTTCTACGCTGCCCTCATAGTCGGCCCCCCAGTATACTGTCACACCTGCGTTTATGTTCAGCTCCAGTTGGTTCGTCGCTCCGGTGACTGTGCCGGATACAATGACACGGGACCTGCCGGTTATTGTGAAAGCTGTAAGCTTTCCAGTACTGCCGGGTCCGGGATCAAAAGCTTCGATGTAATCTCTCAGCTGGCCCGCGTCCATCGCCCCCGCCGTCAGCGGTATTGCCGCAACCAGCGTGAGCGCCATCGCCAGAACGAGCGCTGTGGATAATAGTCTTCTCTTCCTCCGTACCATTACTAAGCCCTCCCTAATTTAGTTTGCAGGTGACCGGGGACGGTCGCCCCTACGATCCATAGATGCATTATAGCACACTTTGGTTTTAACTTTAATGTTACATCTCCCTGCTCTTGCGGTATGCTGTATAGTTTACGTACCGAATGAGAGGGTGACTATTATAAGAAAAAATCCTTTGCTAAACGGGATACTAATCATTCCCAAGTAGTATAAGCGCCTTCTCGAGATAGTACTCATTGAAATAACCATCATTGACAACATGAATGAAATTCTCAGGGAAGGATTGTGACAGAAACGAGTCTATATCGTCAAGAATTGCAAACTTTAGTACATCATGGTGATCAGCAAGATAAGCGCTTATTTCCTCATATCAGCCATGCAGGAACAAACCAGTTTTTTTTGTCCGCCGGCAATAAATCGCCGGCCATGCAGACGACAGCGCCATTGCCTATTGCGGTTTTGTGCTGCTCCAGCTCGCTGAACCTCTCCGGCTCAGACACGGGTTCAAGCGCTTTAAAGTGCTTTACCGCTTCTGTGCCGGGCGATGCGGCTTTTTTTACTTCGATTGGATACAAAGTACCGTTCTCATACAAGAGGATATCGATTTCTCGTTTATCCTTGTCGCGGTAATAGAAGACCGGGGCTTCCTTACCCGCGTTCAGATAACTTTTGTAAATCTCCGAGAACACCCAGCTTTCAAAGAACGCTCCTGACATGGCGCCGCGCTCCAATGTTTCCGGGTTGCCCCATTTGAGGAGGTAGGCGCAAAGCCCCGTGTCAAGGAAGTGCATCATCGGCATCTTGAGTGCGCGTTTCAGCACATTGCTGTGGTAGGGCTGCACTAACGCAACAAGTCCGGACGAAACCAGAATGGACAACCATTTCTTCGCCGTGGGCTGGCTGACGCCCGCTTCCTTCGCCAACTCTTCATAGATGATCGGCTTGGCGGTGCGCGCCGCAACGATTATCAAAAAATTATGGAATGCCGTCTCATCGGCGACTTGGGATAGATCCCTAATGTCCCTTTGCAAGTAGGTGTTAATGTAAGAGCGGTAAAACCCTGACAGATCCGGCGGCGTCTCCTTATCGTACAACGCAGGGAAAGAGCCTCGGAATATCCGTTCGAAAATATCGTTCAGTCCCATTTTACGCATACGCTTCAGCCGGGACGTCAAACGTTCAGGCGACGTAGTGAAAGGTTCTGACGGCAGTCCGTCGATTTCGCTGCCGGACAGCCCAAGCAGGTTCATTATGCCAACGCGACCTGCGAGCGATTCGCTGACATTTTTCATCATATGGAACGCTTGAGAACCGGTCAGCCAAAAATCCCCTTTTTCCCCGGAACTGTCAACGCTCATTTTGATATAGGGAAGAATCTGCGGGGCGTATTGGATTTCATCAATCAACACAGGCGGCGTGAACCGCTGCATAAACAGTGCGGGATCGGTTTTCGCCATTCTTCGTACATCCGGGTCATCAAGTGATACATAATTACGAGCATCACCGGCAAGCCGCTTGAGCAGTGTCGTTTTCCCCACTTGGCGCGGACCGGTGAGAAGGAGTACGGGGAAGGTTTTTGATGTCTTTGCAACCGAATCCTCAATTGCGCGCTTTATATACATAAGCAAATAACTCCCGACTATACCAAATTGTTCTTTTAGTATAGTCGCATTCTTTTGTTTGTCAAGAGTAATTCCGACGGTTCTCGAGTGCTCTTGCGTTATGCTGTATAGTTTACATACTGAATGACATGCGCTTGGTGGGGTCCATCATGCGGACAAGGATCGTCGCCACTTCGCTGCGCATGATGTTGGCGTCGGGGTTGCAGTTGTGCGCAGCGTCCACGCCCGTGAGTATCCCCGCCCGGTACAGCTTGTATATTGCCGCCGCCTGCGGATGCGTCATAGGCACGTCAGGTATCGCCCCGTTCGATACCGTGTTTATCGGGGGGAGCTCCTCATCAGGCAGCGCGTTTGCGAATATCTCAATATAACCCGCCCTCGTCGCCGGGGCGCCCCATTCGTAGTCATGGTCGATTATCCCGTTGTCCTTCGCGTAATTCACATATGTCATATACCATGCGTTGCCGCCCGTCGCGTTTGCAAGCGTGACCGCGCCGTTCGTGTATAATTGATGCATACACGCCGCGAGCTTTACAGCCTCCGCGTAGGTCAGGTTGTCTTTCGGCATGAATAAAGTCGGGGTCTTCCCGTCGATGAGCCCCATCCTCCACGCGGCTTCTACGTCATCGCGGTACCACGCTGTATCCGGCACGTCCGTAAACGGGAACGGCAGCG
>Ga0082212_10007527_pt1 | contig 14382 bp, 14 predicted proteins | sample TergutNt197P3_FD_71548 | JGI IMG/M metagenome (GOLD analysis project Ga0082212, IMG submission 71548) | Neocapritermes taracua P3 segment gut microbial communities from Petit-Saut dam, French Guiana - Nt197 P3 | ecosystem: Host-associated > Arthropoda: Insects > Digestive system > Gut ... | reverse complement strand
AGGGAATGTCATAAACATTGACATAACGTGGTACAATACAGTCAATATATTCCCTCAAAAAGGTGATGTTCCATGTCGCGTCAGCGGTATCGCACGTATCGGGGCAAGGGCCGCAAGGCCCCTGTCCTGGCTGTGCTGTGCGTTCTGCTGGCCGGGGCGGCGATATATGGGTTTGTGTGGCTGTTTGAGCATATGTCCATGAACGCGGACGGGACCATTACGGTCAACATGCCGGGATTTCTGTCACCCGCCCCTGTCCCGACGCCGACCCCGACGCCGGAGCCGCTGGAGATCGTCGTCGCACCGTCCGGCACGGCCCCGGTCGCGGAGCCGTCGTTGGCCCCAGCGCCGACGCCCCGATCTGCGTCGCCGCGCGCCGTGCTGGTTTCGCAGGAGACGCTGGGGTCGCCCGACGCGCTGGCGCAGGTCAAAGCCGGCGCGCTGGCCGCCGGGGCCAACACCCTTGTGCTGGACTATAAATCCAACGAGGGCGCGGTGCTGACGCCCGAGGATTGGGACGCGGCCTGCACCGCGCTGGGGCCGGGATTTGAATATGTCGCCCGGATATCGCTGTTTTTAGACGATACCACGCCCCGCCGGCGCAACGCGCTGGCCGTCAAGCACGCCGATAACCCAAGCTGGAACTGGATCGGGGCCGACGGCCGCTGGCTGAACCCGTTCCGCGAGGCGGCGGCGGACTACCTGCTGTCTGTCATTGAGGAGGCCGCCGCGCTGGGGCCCGACGGCATTTTACTGGACAACCTCTGCTTCCCGTGGTACGGGCAGACGAGCAAGATTTTTTACGGCGCGGACAATGAAACGCCGCGCACAGAAGCCATTGAGGCGTTCTGCGCGCGGCTGGACGGCTTGGGGCTTGCCCTTCCCGTATCGGCGGTCGCGCTGCACGACACCGTGTTGAACGGCGTTCAAGAAGTGGCGGGGCAGGACCTTGCGCGGATGAAAGCCCGCTTTGACACCCTATACGTGGAGTGGCCCGACCCGCTGGAGCCCTTGGCGGAAGGGTTTTTGCCGATCCTGACGGAACCCCCGGCGGAGGGCTGGGAGAGGGGCTGGCTGGCCGCGCCCTAAAGCCCGTACAGCCGCGCCGCGTTGTCCCAGAACACGGCGCGAAGCTCCGTCTGGCTGAGGCCGGAGCATAGCACGGCACGGTAGGCCCCGTCAAAGTCCGACCACGGCGCGTCCGTGCCGAACAGGACGCGGTCTGCGCCGTGTTTGCGCACAAGCGCGCGGAAACGCCCGGCGTCCATCCAATCGGCGGCAAACGACGTGTCCATATACAGGTTGCGCCGCCCGGCCAGATGCGTTGCGGCCATATCCCACTGCCGGAATGAACCCATGTGCGCGGCGACGACCGTCGCGCCGGGGAACGCGTCGCAGACCTTGGCGATGCGGTCCGCCGCGCCGCGCACGGGGGGCCGGAAGCCTAAATCCTCCCCGGCGTGGAAGTGCAAGATCAGCCCGCGCTCGAAGATGGCGCGGTACAGCGGGAACATCGCCGGGTCGTCGGCAAAGAACTCCTGATATTCAGGGTGCAGCTTCAGGCCCTTCAGCCCCAGCGCGCACAGCTCGTCCAGCTCCCCGGCGACGTCCTCCGACGCCGGGTGGATGCTGCCAAAGGCGACGGCGCCGTTCCTGCCGTTGACCGACGCCGAAAAGCGGTTGATCGAGCGCGTCTGCGACGGTTTTGTGGCGATGGGCAGCAGGCAGAAGCCCGAAGCCTTGCGTTCATACCCGCACAGGCCCCCAAATGTGCCGTCCGAATAATACGGGAGCGACCCCTCCTGCGCCAAATGGGCCACCGCGCGCTGGGCAACGGCGTCGGGGAAGCAGTGGGCATGGGCGTCGAAAACTTTGTAGGGCATGGGTCTAACCTCCGTTTTTTGAGAAACAATATGTAATATTTTATGGAGATATGTCGATGTGTGTAGAAAATAGGCTCTCTATGCCGCGCTTGGGGCAGGGCACTTGGAAAATCGGCGACGACCCGGCCCGCGCGGACGGGGAGATCGCCGCCCTGCGGCTGGGGCTGGAGCTTGGGATGAACTTGATCGACACCGCCGAGATGTACGGCGAGGGCCGGTCGGAACGCTTGATCGGGCGGGCCGTCAAAGGCATCCCGCGCGACAGCTTTATGCTGGTGTCCAAGGTCTATCCGCACAACGCGGAGGCCGGCAAGCTGCGGCAAAGCTGTGAACAGTCGCTGCGGCGGCTGGGCGCGGATCATCTGGATTTGTACTTACTGCACTGGCGCGGCCCCGTCCCGCTGGAGGAGACGGTTAGCGGCATGGAGGCCCTTGTGCGGGACGGGCTGATCCGCGCGTGGGGCGTGTCCAACTTCGACACCGCCGACATGGAGGAGCTTTGGCGCGTGCCGGGCGGCGACCGCTGCGCGGCCAATCAGGTGCTGTACCACCTCGGTTCGCGCGGGATCGAGTACGATTTGCTGCCGTGGATGGAACAGCGCGGCGTGGCGGCGATGGCGTACTGCCCGCTGGCGCAAGCCGGGCGTCTGGCCCGCATGGGGCAGGATTTGCGCTCCGACCCCGTACTGCTGCGCGTGGCGCAAAGCTATAACGCGACAGTCCCGCAAGTTTTGCTGGCCTTTACCCTGCGCCGCGGCGGCGTCACGGCGATCCCGAAAGCGGGCGGCACGGCCCACGTCCGCGAGAACGCCGCCGCCCGTGACCTGAACATCGCCCCCGGGGACTGGGCCGCGCTGGACGCGGTGTTCTGGCCCCCGTCCGGCAAGATGCACCTGGATATCGAGTGAAATGCTTCGCGCGGAGAAAGAACCCCTTCTCCGCGCGACTTTATACGCCAAAATGGAATTTACGACAATATATAACAGAAAGTTATCGCATTATGCCACGATCAGACAGCGCTACTCCAGCACGATCAGCGGCGTACCGGACTCGACCAGCGCGCCCTTGGCAACGAGGATTTGCTTGACCACGCCGTCGATGGGGGAGGATATTTCGTTTTCCATCTTCATGGCCTCAAGGATGATCACGACTTCGTTCTTTTTAATGGCCTGCCCCACGGTCACGTTGATGCGCATGATCGTGCCCGGCATCGGCGCTTTCACGGCCTCGCCTCCCGTCACGGCGGCAGGCGCGGGAGCGGCGGCGGGGACCGGGGCAGCGGCGGCGGCGACAGGAGCCGGGGCGGCAAGCGCGGCGTCGGTCACGGAGATCATCTTCGCCTCGCCTTGTTCCACCTCGACCTCATAGGTCTTGCCATTCAGGCTGACTTTGTATGTCATAGTGCGTTCCTCCTATACTTCCCGGATCGAGACGAACGTAAGCTCGTTCGGCTCGCAGGCTAAATCTTCGGCTACGATGGCCATCAGCAGCGCGGCGGTGTGGTCGTCGACGGTATACAGATCGACCTCGCCGATGGAGCCGGGCGCGGGGACCATCCCGGCTGTGGAGCGGGCGTCCATGCGCACGCGTTCGGCCAGCGGCGCGACGGGGTCAGGCTGCGGCTCCTTGGGGCTGCCGCCGCGCGCGCCCGAAGCCTTGCGCAGCGCGAAGATGCCCACCACCAGGACCGCGATTACAACGAAAACAATGCCCGTGCCCAGCAGGGCGGTGTCCATCGAAAGTACTGCAAACATCGGCAAAACTCCTCCTTATACGCGCGTCAGCGTATACTTCACGCGGTTCCTCTCCGTTTCCTCGCGCTGTTTGGCGAATTTCTCAAACACGTCGGGGAACACGATATAGGAGCAGACGTCCTCGTCGCTGCGGGCCATCGGCCCGGCGGCCTTGCGCCCGGCCTCGAAGCCCGGGGCCAGCGTCTCGGCGTAACGTCCGGTGTAGGGCTTCTCGTCGCCCAGCACTTTTGTGATCAAGTCCTGGCTGACCTCGCCCGGAGGCATCCCGTATTCGCCGCGCAGATAGGCGGTGACTTCCTTGGAGACGTTTTTATAGCGTTCCCCGACCAAAATATTGGTCGCGGCCTGTACGCCGACGATCTGGCTGGTCGGCGTGACCAGCGGCGGATAGCCCATGTCCTTGCGGACGCGCGGGACCTCGGCCAGCACCTCGGGGAAGCGGTCCATGGCGTTCATGGATTTCAGCTGGGAGATCATATTGGACAGCATCCCGCCCGGGACCTGATAGTTCAGCGCGTCGGTCTCCGTGCCCATGACCTTCGGGTCAAGCGTCCCGTCTTTGATATACTCCGCGACGATGGGCTTGAAGTAGTCGTTGATCTCTTTCAGCACAGGGTATTGGACGTCATGCGCGTACCCCAGCTGCTCCAGCGCGTAGACAAGCGTCTCGGTGGGCGGCTGGCTGGTTCCGCCGGAGAAGCAGGAAATGGCGGTGTCGACGCAATCCGCGCCGGCCTCTACGGCTTTCAGATAGGTCAGCGGCGCAAGCCCGGTCGTGCAGTGCGTGTGCAGGTGCAATTGCAGTTTGGACGCGCCCTTGATGGCTTTGACCAAATCATAGCATTCCTGCGGGCCCAAGATACCGGCCATGTCCTTGATGCACAGGCTGGTCGCCCCCATCGACTCGATGCGCTTGATCAGCTCGACGTAGGTTTCCAGGGAATGTACGGGGCTGGTCGTATAGGAGATGGCCACCTGCGCGTCGCCGCCGTGCTTGATCGTCTCGCTGACGGCGACCTCGAGGTTGCGCAGGTCGTTCAGCGCGTCAAAGATGCGCACCACGTCGACGCCGTTCTTGACCGACAGCTCGACGAACTTGCGCACCACGTCGTCCGGGTAGTGCTTATACCCCAGCAGGTTTTGGCCGCGCAGCAGCATCTGGAGCTTGGTCTTGGTCACGCGCTTTTTGATGTCGCGCAAGCGCTGCCACGGGTCCTCGCCCAAAAAGCGCAGGCAGGTGTCGAATGTCGCGCCGCCCCAGCATTCCAGCGAGTAATATCCGGCCTTGTCCATGGTTTCAAGGACGTCCTCAAACTTGGAATACGGCAGGCGTGTGGCAATCAGGGATTGCCCCGCGTCGCGCAGCGCGGTTTCGGTGAATAGCACCTTCTTCATAGCTTGCCCCCCTGTCGTGACCGGGATTTTCAGCCCGATCCGGTCAATGAACCGAAATTTGGCCCATTATATCATACTTACCTATTAGAAAACAATAGGCAGACAGCAAATTATTTCGTTTCCTGAAAAACGAAACAGCGCCGGACAGGATTTCCTGTCCGGCGCGTAAACAATTCTTTAATTTAATCCGGCACTTTCTCCAGAATGATCACACAGCGGCGGTTTTTTTGCCGCTGCTCGGCGGTGAGGTTGTGGCTGTCGACCCATCTGCGGCGGGCTTCCCCATCCAGACGGTTGCCGGTATAGGCTTCGCCCGGCCCGACATGCGGGTACTCCTCGCCTTGGCCCTTCGAGGCAAACATGCTCTCCGGGAAGCCTAGGTCGCTGGACATCAGGGCCTTGCGGATTGCCTCGGCGCGCTGGTAGGACAAGTCCATATTGTTTGTGACCACCGCGTCCGGCACGACCGCAACGGTATCGGCGTGGCCCTCAATGACGACTTGCTGGACGATGTCCATGTGATCGTCAATATGCACCATCAGCGCCGCCAGTTCTTCGATGGCGTCAGGGCGCAGGTTGTACCGGCCGGAGTCAAAGAGCATCCTCTCGGCCAATGTGATGATGATCTGCGAATCGGTAACGCCTATGTCGGCATAGGAAGACGAGTCCGTTGAACTGGAGGGATCGGTGCGCGAATCGAAGAATTTCATCACGCTGTCATACAGCGCCGACCACGACTGGTCGGTCGATATGTCGCCCAAGGTTTCGGAGGGCTGATACACAACGGAGGGCGGGTCGGGGATGTTCGGGTTCCCGTCGTTGACATACGCCGGGGTCTTTCCCGTCCACGACGAGACAAAGGCCTGCCATTTGTTCGCGTCGATGGTGGAAAACGAGTACAGCAGCACGAAGAAGGTCAGCACCAGCGTGATCATGTCGCCGTATGTAGCCAGCCACGCGGGACAGCCTTTCGGTCCCGACGGCTCTTTTTTATCTCGGGCCATACCATAGCCTCCTTATATTTTACTCTTCCTCTGCGGCGACAGGGGCGGCTTCGCCTTTTTTCGGTTTGCCGTGCAGTTCGGTGCGGGAGAGGAACGAGTTCAGCTTCTCCTGGATGATGTGCGGGTTTTCGCCGCCATGGATGGACAGGATGCCCTCGAGGATCAGCTCCATCTGCAATATCTCCTCCGCGCTGCGCGTTTTGAGCTTATTGGCGATGGGGTTGGCGATGATGTTGGCAATCAGGGAGCCGTAGAAGGTCGTGACCAAGGCGATGGCCATGCCCGCGCCCAGGCCGTCGGCGTCGTCAAGGCTGCCCAACATGCCGATCAAGCCGATCAATGTACCCAACATACCAAAGGCCGGGGCGATGGCCGCGATGCCTTCATACATCGACGCGCCCGTCTGATGGCGGCTTTCCGTCGCGCCGATCTCCGCCTCCAGAATGTCCTTCAGCAGCACGGGGTCGGTCCCGTCGACCATCAGGTTGACCGCCTTCTGCATAAAGGGGTCCTCGATCTTCGAGGCGATCTCCTCCAACGCCAGCAGGCCCTCCTTACGGGCGATGTTGGCCAGCTCGATGATCGAGTTGATGGTCTTCTTGGGGTCAAAATGGGGCGCTTTGAACGCCTTGCCGGTGATCTTGCCGAAGGCTTTCAGCTGTTCCATGGTATACGTGCCGATAAAGGCCGCGACGGTTCCCCCAAAGACCAGGATGAGGGATGGTATGTGGACCAGCCTCATGATCCCCGTCAGACCTTCGCCGCCGCCCATCGCGCCGTAGACGATCATGGCAAACGCAAAAACGATACCGATAATAGTTGTTAAATCCATAGTTTCTTATGTCCCCCTCTTTTTGGAACAGGTATTTTTTTATGTATCCGTTATTTGCCCTTCATACACTATACCACATCTCTTTTCAAATTTGTAGCCGCAATTTATTACATTTTGAAAAAAAATTTTTATGCGCACCTGCGGGCGGGCGCGCAAATGGGCAATTCACTTGTCCATTCGGCGCTTGATATAGAGCGGCGGGCAGGGGCGGGCTGTGTTCGTCCGTGAAGCGGAATGATTGCAAACACGGGAGGGTTATGATATAATGGTTCCTGTAATTGTCAAACTCCGCGGAGGTTTTCCATGAAGCGTTTTGTCCCGCTGATCCTATTGGCCTGTTTCATCGCCGTGCTGTCCGGCGCGTGGCTCCTGTTCGGCACACAGGCGCTGACGGCATATTATAACGGGGCTGTCGAGCGCGCCCGCGCCGAGGGGCGGCATGACGCCGCCGCGAACGCCGCGGAACGCCTTGTCTCGCTGAACCCGGACAGCCCCGACACGCGCCGCCGCGCGGCGTCTTTGCTGGCCGACGCCGGGTTCCTGTCGCGCGCGGAATACCATCTGCGCGAGGGCATCGGCATGGGCGGGCCGAAGCAGGCGTCGCTGATGGCCGCGCTGTCGGAGCTGTATGTCAGGCAGGACAAGCTGATGGACGCCGTGGCGCTGATGGACGGCGCGAGGGGGATATCCTCCGGCGAGGTGGCCGCCATGCGCCCCGCCGCGCCCGAGCCGGACGCCGGGCCGGGCGTCTATGACCGCCCTGTCGCTTTGCGCTTTGCCGTGCCGCAGGGATGCGCGGTCTACGGTTCGCTGACGGGGGAATATCCGTCGGCCGGGACGCCGTGGGACGAACCGGTCGCCCTGCCGCTGGGGCAGACGACGGTCCGCGCCGTGGCGGTCAATGCCGATGGCGTCGTCTCCGCGCTGTGGACAGGCGAATATACGCTGGGCAACCTGAATTTCCCGATCGTGTTCCAGGAACCGGCCCTTGAAAGCGCCGTGCGCGATGAAATCGGCCGCCCCACGGGGGAAATCTATTCGCGCGATTTGGCTAACGTCACGCAGCTGCTGGTCGGGCAGGCGCATGAGTACAAGACGCTGGACGATCTGTCCGCGCTGCCAAACTTGGAGCGGCTTTCCCTGCGGGGCGACGGCCCCTGCGATATCTCCGCCTTGAGCGGCCTGCCCCATCTGAAAGAGATGCGTCTGGAGAACATGGGGCTGGATTCGACCGACATCGGCGCGCTGAGCGGCCTTTCCTCGCTGGAGACTTTGATCCTGCCGCGCAACCATGTGGGCGCGCTGACCGCGCTGAGCGGCCTGACGGCGCTGAAACACCTGGATATCAGCGGCAACGCGGTCATCGACCTGGAGGGCCTGTCCGCGCTGACCTCGCTGGCGGTTTTGGATATCTCCCACAACTCCGTGCGCGACCTGACGCCGCTGAAAACGCTGACGAAGCTGGAACGGCTGAACGCCGCGGGGGGGCGCGTGTCGTCGCTGAGCGGGCTGGAGAAGCTGACGGGCCTGACAGAGCTGGACGTCTCGGGCAACGAGATCGCCAGCGTCAAGGCGCTGGAAAAGCTGACCAAGCTGGAACGGCTGGACGCCTCGCACAATGCCATTGACAGCTTAACCGCGCTGAGCGGCATGACCGCGCTGACGGAACTCGATCTGGCGTCGAACTCGGTCCGAAGCCTGGAGGGCCTGCAATCGGCGCGCGCGCTGGTAAGCCTGACGCTGAACTCGAACAACATCCAGTCCCTCACGCCGCTGAAGGATTGCCGGGCCTTGGAAACCTTGGATTTAGACAAAAACGCGGTCGATTCGGTCGAGGCCCTGCGCGGCCTGCCGAAGCTGAGGGAACTGCGCGTGGAGAACAACGCGCTGAGGTCGCTGTCGCCGCTTCTGGAGTGCCCCGCGCTGAAAAGCGTCCACGCGGTCGGCAACCGCGTCAGCGCGGACCCGGCGTTCGGCGCGAAAGGGATCACGGTGTACGCCTGAGATAGGAGGGCCTTGCGATCAAAAAGCAGATCAACCGGGATATGGTGCGCAACATGGCGCTAGCCGGGCTGTTTATCGCGCTGGATGTTGCCTGCACGCGGATGCTTCCGGTCTATTATCTGCCGCCCGGCCTGTTCCTTGTGCGGGTCGGTCTGCAATTCCTGATCTTCGCGCTGGCGGGCTGGATGGTCGGCCCCGGCTGGGCGATGGGGCTGGCGATGGCGTCAGACCTGCTCGGCGTGATGATCAACCCCACCGGGACCGGGCAGATCTTCCCGGGCTTTACGCTGACGGCAGGCTTGAGCGCGCTGGCGTACGGCCTGCTGCTGTACCGGAAAGGGCCGAAGCTGTGGCGCGCCTTGGCGGCGTCTGCGGCGCACATGCTGGCGATCGCGCTGCCGCTGACCTCGCTGTGGAATCAAACGCTGGGGTACTACCCCACGTTCTGGGCGTCGTTTTGGCTGGCGCTTCCCTGGCGCGCGGCGCTGGTACTGCCGCACGCGCTGTTGATTTTTGCCGCCCAGAAAGCCTTGGACCGCCCGGTGGGGCGGTGGCTGGCGAACGCGGGATAAGGAGCGACGGATTTGGATACATTTATTGCCGGTGAACATGATATACTGGTTATCGGGGCGGGGCACGCCGGGATCGAGGCCGCGCTGGCGGCTTCGCGCCTCGGGTGCGACACCCTGCTGATCACACTGCATATGGACGCCGTGGCTAACCTTCCGTGCAACCCCTCCATCGGCGGCACGGCCAAGGGCCAATTGGTGCGCGAGATCGACGCGCTGGGCGGCGAAATGGCCCGCGCCGCCGACGCCTGCTGTATCCAATACCGGATGCTGAACCGCAGCAAGGGCCCCGCCGTCCGCGCGCCGCGCGCCCAAGCCGACCGCAATTTGTACCATCAGTATATGAAGCGCGTGCTGGAACAGCAGGAGCGCCTGACGCTCCGGCAAGCCGAGGCCACGCGGATCAAAACCCTCCCCGACGGGCGTCTGGAGGTCCGCACGGCCACCGGGGCGCTGTTCCGGGCGCGGTGCGTGATCCTCGCCACCGGCACGTATCTGGCCGCGCGCTGTATCACCGGCGGGCACATCACCGCCGGAGGGCCGGACGGCATGACCGCCGCCGCCGCGCTGGGCAAGAACCTGGCGTCCATGGGCCTGCCTCTGCGGCGCTTCAAGACCGGTACGCCGCCGCGCGTCAAGGCAAGCTCGGTCGACGTGACCCGCATGGAAGTCCAATTGGGCGACGAGGACGTGCCGCCGTTCTCCTTTTCCGCCGCGGAAAAACCCGTCAACCGCGCCCAATGCTGGCTGACCTATACCACGCCGGAGACTCATGACCTGCTTCGCGCCAATCTGCCCCGAAGCCCGATGTACACGGGCGTGATCGAGGGCGTCGGCGCGCGCTACTGCCCGTCCATCGAGGACAAGATCGTGCGGTTTGCCGACAAACCGCGCCATCCGGTGTTTTTGGAACCGATGGGGCTGGACTCGGGGGAGGCCTATTTGCAGGGCCTGTCCTCGTCGATGCCGGAGGACGTCCAGCAGAAGGCCCTGCGCACGATCCCGGGGCTGGAGAAGGCCGTTATCACGCGCGCGGCGTATGCCATCGAATACGACTGCATCGACCCGACCGCGCTGTGCCTGACGCTGGAATGCAAGGCCGTGCCGGGGCTGTACGGCGCGGGCCAGTTCTGCGGCTCCTCGGGCTATGAGGAGGCCGGGGCGCAGGGGCTGGTGGCGGGCATCAACGCGGCCTTGAAGGTACAGGGCAAGGAGCCGTTCATCTTGGAACGCGCAAGCTCCTACATCGGGACGCTGATCGACGACCTCGTTACGCGCGGCACGAACGAGCCGTACCGGATGATGACCTCGCGCAGCGAATACCGGATGCTACTGCGTCAGGACAACGCCGACCGCCGTCTGATGCCGCTGGGGTGCGGGCTGGGCTTGGTTTCGGAGGAAACCTTCCGGCGCATGGAGGACAAGTACCGCCGCGTGGAGCAGGAAATCGGGCGTTTGGAGCGCACGCACATCCCGCCGTCCAAAGAACTGAGCGCGATGCTGGCCTCCAGAGCTTCGTCGGATGTGGAGACGGGCGCGCGTCTGGCCGATCTGCTTCGCCGCCCGGAATTGAGCTACGCCGCGCTGGCCCCGTTCGACCCCCAGCGGCCCCGGCTCGCGCCGGAGGAAGCGGAGCAGGCGGAGATATCGCTGAAATACGCGGGCTATATCCGCCGTCAGGACGCGCAGGCCGAGCAGGCGCGGAAGATGGAACGCCACCCATTGCCGCCGGAGCTGGACTACCTCGGGATGAAATCACTGCGGATCGAAGCGCGCCAGAAGCTGGACGCCATCCGCCCCGCCACGCTGGGGCAGGCGTCGCGCATTTCGGGCGTAACGCCCGCCGACCTGACCGCGCTGATGATCGAATTGAAGCGGAACCATGGAGCCTGAAACGCGGGAGGCGCTGGAACGCTATCTCCGGCATCTGCTGGAGGTCAATCAGACGCACAACCTCACGGCTGTCCGGGACTATGACGAGGCTTGGACACGGCATATCGAGGACAGCCTGCAGCTGCTGAACGTCACGGATTTTCGCGGCAAGCGCGTGCTGGACGTCGGCAGCGGCGCGGGGCTTCCGGGGATGGTGTTGAAAATCGCGGAGGGGTCGGTGGACTTGACCCTGCTGGACGCCACGGCCAAGAAGGTGGATTTTCTGCGCGGGGCCGCGAAACGGCTGGGGCTGGAAAACGTGACATGTGTCCACGCGCGGGCGGAAAACTACGCGCACGGCCCGGCGCGGGAGAGCTTTGATATCGTGACCGCGCGCGGCGTGGCGGCGCTCCCGGCTTTGTGTGAGCTTTGCCTGCCGTTTGTCCGGCTTGGCGGTTTGTTTCTGGCGATGAAGCAGGACAGTACGGAAACCGCGCCTGTACACGTGTGGGGCGGTCTGCGCCGGGAGGATATCCTCTGGGAGCTGTCCGGCGGTCCGCGCCACCGCGCCGTCGTCGTGGAGAAGGTTTTTTCAACCCCTGAAACGTACCCGCGCCCTTGGGCGCAAATCAAAAAAACAGCCATAGCGGCGGACGCTATGGACAGAAAGGTCTGACACTATGCAGGACACGCAGGAGCGGCGGATGGCCGTGCTGATCGACGCGGACAACGCGCCGCGCAAAAGCCTGAAAAACATCATGGAGGAGATCGCCGTCTACGGCAACCCTACCATCAAGCGCATCTACGGCGACTGGACCCAGCCGAACATGGACAGCTGGAAGCAGAGCTTGCTGGAGAACGCCATCACCCCGGTCCAGCAGTACGGCTACACGACCGGAAAGAACAGCACCGATAGCGCGATGATCATCGACGCGATGGATATCCTGTACGCCGGGCAGGTCGAGGCGTTTTGCCTGGTCTCCTCGGACTCGGATTTTACGCGCCTGGCCATACGCCTGCGCGAGGCAGGCAAGACCGTCATCGGCCTGGGCGAGCGCAAAACGCCCGGCGCGTTCATCAAAGCGTGCGACCGCTTTATCTACATCGAGATCCTCAATGAGAACAAACGCCGCCAGCAGAAGCCCGCCGGGCCGGACGCGCCGCAAAAACCCAAAGCGTCCCGAAGCAAAGCCGCCAGCCCCGTGAACGCTGTGCCGGAGGCGGAAGCGCCCGCTCCCGGAAGCGACCCGGCCCCGAAAGCCAAAAACGGCGTCCAGCCGGGCATCCCGCAGGACATCATCGACTTTATCGCGGGCGTGATCGACGACGTGGGCGACGAGGACGGCTGGGCGTATCTCGGCGAAGTCGGAAGCCTGATCCAGAAAAAGAAGCCGGACTTTGACCCGCGCAATTTCGGGTACAAGCGGCTGACACTGATGATCGAAGCCTGCGACTGCTTCGTGGTCGAGGCCCGCGACAATGTGTTGAAGGGCAACGGGAAGCTGATTTACATCAGCAACAAGTCCCGTGGCTAAAGCGAAAAGCCGTCTGGAGCCGTTCCAGCGGAAGCGGCGGCGCAGGCAGTGGGCCTGGCTGATCGCCGGCGCGCTCCTGCTTTTGCTGGGCGGGGAGCTGTACCGCTCCAACTTCGTGCCGGAGGTCACGCGCGCGGACATCCCGCTGGCGCGCCTGCCGGAAGCGTTTGACGGACTGCGCGTGGCGCATCTGTCGGATCAGCACGGCAAGAGCTTTGGACGCAACAACGAAACGACCCTGCGCCTGCTGGCAGCGGAAAAGCCCGATCTGATCTGCGTCACGGGCGACCTGATCGACGGCTTGACCGAAGCGGAGCTGGAAGCGCGCCTGACGTGGGCCGACACGCAGATCGCGTGCCTTGCTGCCATCGCGCCGGTGTACTATGTGGCCGGAAACCACGAATGGAGCGCGGACTACCGCGCGGCCCGCGAGGGGCGCGAGCGGCTGATCCCGCGCTTGCGCGCGTTGCTGGAGCATTACGGCGCGGTTTGGCTGGATAACCGGTATGAACTCCTTGAAAGAGGGGGCGCGTCGATCGTGCTGGCGGGCCTGACCGACCCGAACGGCCCGGCGGATCAGCTCGATCACGCCCCGCTGATCGCCCGCGTCCGGGAGCGCGAGGGGGATATATTCATTCTGGCGCTGGCGCACCGCTTCGACCGGCTGGACGAATACGAGGAGCTGGGGCTTGACTTGACGCTGGCCGGCCACGCCCACGGCGGTTTGATCCGGCTCCCGTTCACGGGGGGGCTGTTCGGCCCGGCGCGCGACCTGTTCCCGCGCCACGCGGGCGGCGTTTACCGTCAGGGGGACGCGGTTATGGCCGTTAGCCGCGGCATGGGCGATACATACCTGCCGCGCCTGGGCAACCGGCCGGAGATCGGTATATACACACTTGTGAAGGAATGATACTTTGAATACCCTGCTGACGATACGCCTCCCTCACGTATTCGAGCCGACGCCCGCGATGCTGCTGCGCGTGCAGGAGGCGGCCCCGAAGCTGAATGTCCGCTGTGTCGAACGCTCCGCCGTTACGCCGGAGATGATGGCCGGGGCCGAGGTGATTTTCGGCTGTCCGCCGCCGGAGCTGCTCGTCCGCGCGGAGAAAATGCGCTGGCTGCACCTTGTCAGCGCGGGCGTCGAGCCGTACGCTGATTTGCGTTTATACGCGCGCCGGGACGTGCTGCTGACCAAAGCGTCCGGGGTCCACGGCATTCCGATCGCGGAGCATGGCGTCGGGATGCTGCTTGCGCTGTGCCGCCAGTTCCCGCATTACTTGCGCAAAGCGCAGCAGCGTGAATGGCAGCCGCGGAGCGACGTGGTGGAGGTATACGGCGGTACGGCGGCGGTTTTCGGCACAGGCGACCTTGGGCGCAACATCGCGCGGCGGCTGAAAGCCTTTGACTGCACGGTGCTGGGCGTGCGCAACAACGTGCTGGAAAAGCCGCCCGAGATCGACGAGCTGTTCTCCCCGCGCCAAAAGCTGGAGGTCCTGCGCCGCGCGCAGTTTGTATTCTCCTGCCTGCCGCGCAC
>Ga0082212_10007526_pt1 | contig 14382 bp, 8 predicted proteins | sample TergutNt197P3_FD_71548 | JGI IMG/M metagenome (GOLD analysis project Ga0082212, IMG submission 71548) | Neocapritermes taracua P3 segment gut microbial communities from Petit-Saut dam, French Guiana - Nt197 P3 | ecosystem: Host-associated > Arthropoda: Insects > Digestive system > Gut ... | reverse complement strand
TCCAGAATCGTCGGCCCGCAGGCGGCGATCATGTAACGCAGGCCGTTGTCTTCCGGCGGCGAGAGCTTGTCGATGTACAGCCTTTCAAACGCGGCGAAATAATCGACCTTGCCGTCGGCGGTCAGCGGGCCGGTGATGCCGGTCGTCTCCGGCGAAATCCGCGTCCGCGACGGCACCAGACAAAAATACGCCGACAGAATCAAAATCACAATCGCCCAAACACGACGGCGACGGTAAAAGGGTTTTTTTGTGGTTTCTGTCATGATTTGTCCTTTCGTTTTTTTAGCACACTGACGACACTGATCGTACTGATTGACACTGATTTTTTTCTATCTGTGAAAATCAGTAACATCTGTGTCATCTGTGTGCGACTATTACCATATTTCAGATTCGCCCACACCCGAAAACGCCCGTAGCACCGTCTCTTGCACTTCGGGCTTAACGACGACACCCGGCTGTTGGCGAATGCGGGTCATGAGGTCGGCGGGGCTGCGCACGCCGTCGAGGTCTTGCGGTCTGAGCGGCATCATGCGGATTTTGGGCGGCTTGCTCACCGTGGCACTACTCGCCAGCATCGTGCGCGAACCTGTCGGCACGCGATCAAAGCAACAGGTCATCAGCACAAACATCGTCAACGCACCCAGCAGAAAACAGCACAAGCCGACGGTCAATTGCGATTTTGCCTTCGTCATGGCACCAGAAACAGCATCCGTGAACGAAGTTGTAGCATTTGTGCGCGAAGTGGCCGTATCCGGGAACTGCATATAAAACAGCAGCCGGGAACGCAGAGAGGTCACAAAGTGACCGAACGGAGTGACCGGATCATTGTCATGGCCGAGAGACGTTCCAATCCGGTCACTCCACTGCGTTTCGTTCCCGGCTGCTGTTTCTTGGCATACTATCTCAATCTCGCGCAACAAACGCGGCCTGTGTACGGCGAGTTTCTGCTCAAAAAGCGTGTCGTCGTTGTATTCGGTCATGGTGATGTCCTCATCCCGCGTCTAAGACGCGGGGCTAAACACTATCTCGCAACTCGCTACTCGCAACTAATCAAAAAACGCCCGAAGTTGTTTAATCCCCTGTTGGTAATCGTAATGCACCGAGCTGATCGGACGGTTGGTCAGTTCGGCGATCTCCCGTAAGTTGAGGTTGCCCCAGACTTTCGAGATGATGATTTCGCGGATGTCCGGCGGCAGTTGTTCAAGGGCTTCGGTCAGGTCGTGTTCCGCCGACTGCGGGTCCGGCTCGAACCAACTGCCGATGCTCACCTGTTGACGGCGATACTGCTCACGCCTCACGTGGTCGATTGCGAGATTCCTCACCACGCGAAACAGCCACGCACGCGGCGAATCCGGCAACGGCGACTCGGTCAGCAGTCGCAGAAACGCTTCCTGCACGAGGTCTTCCGCATGAGCCGCGTCCCACTGCCGCGCGTACAGCACCAAGCCCCGGACGTTTTCGTCCAAAAGCCGGCTCACAATGGCATGGTTCCCGGTTTGCGACATGGTTTCTTCCGCTCAATAATCGACCGCATATTGGTAAGACGAATGGGAAGGCGGTTTTTCCAAGAGAAAATTATTTGAGGAAGAAAATTTTTGCACACAGATTCTGTGCAATTCTACGGTTGCGGCTCCGATATCACCTTCTCCGCCTCGTCACACAGGGCATTGGCGGCAGTTTCTGTTTCCGCCTCGGCAATGGCACGCACAATCGGCTCTGTGTTCGACGCCCGGACAAGCAGCCAGGCGTTCGGCCAATCAATACGCAAACCGTCCTGCCGGTCGCGCGGCAAGTTTGCGTAATGCTTATCAAGTGCCGCAATTGCCGTCGGAACGCGGTCCAGTACGAGAGGGATTTTACGTTTCACGATGTAGTATGCCGGCAGTTCGGCGGCCAGTTCGGCGATGGTCTTCCCGCGTGCGGCCATTGCGTCGAGCAGTTGGGCCATACCGACAAAACTGTCCCGCACGAAGCCAACCTTTGGGTCAATCGGCCCGCCGTTGCCTTCGCCGCCGAACACCGCGTTTTTCGCCTTCATCAAATCGACGACGTTGGCCTCGCCAACCGCCGAGCGAAAAATTTCGACACCGTGTTTTTCGGCAATATCCTGCGACATGCGGCTCGACGCACAGTTGATGACCACCACCCCCTTTTCACGGGTTTGCAAAACGTGATTAAGGCACATTGCCACCGTGTATTCTTCGCCGAGGTAACGTCCCGATGCGTCGATAACAGCCAAACGGTCGGCATCCGGGTCTTGGCAAAACCCGATGTCAACTCCGGCGGCACGCACTTGCGCGAACACCGGTTGCAGGTTTTCCTCCGTCGGCTCAGGCACATGCTCGAATTGACCGTCGGGTGTTTCGCCGAGTATCGTTACGTCGCAACCGAGTTCTTCGAGCAGTTTGCGGCCTAATACACTTCCGGCACCGCGATTGGCATCAAGTAACACACTGTACTTTTTCTCGCGAATGGCAGCAACATCAACTGTTTTCAATACCGCCGCAAGGTGCGTCGATGTTGTGTCGTCGCATGATGTACGTGACGCAATTTGATCGTAAGGTTTCGCCTCGAAGCCCCCGGCAAGGTAACGCTCTTTGACCTGTTCGCCCGGTGCATGCGGAATGACGCGGCCTTCGTCGTTGAAAAGTTTCAGTCCGTTGTACTGCGACGGATTGTGACTGGCCGAAATCTGTATCCCGCCTGCGGCCTGATATTGCCGAATTAACACGCCGGTCGTCGGCGTCGCGGCCACGCCGGCGTCGATGGTCGGGCGTCCCACGGCATTCAGCGCGGCATGAATCGCATCGGCCAACATGACACCGCTGCCACGACCGTCTCGCGTGATGACAAACGCACCCGGTTGTGCAAAAGCGGAATACGCCGCCGCGTAATTCATGGCAACTTGCGGCGTCAAGGTCTCGCCGACCACCCCGCGAAGGCCCGATACACTGATGATAAGAGATGACATAAATATTATTGACTCAATCTGAAAGCACATTGCGGCGGCCACGTGTTTCTTCTGCCGCAGCGCAAGTGACCGCCCTACCTTGAAACGCTGATCCCAAAAAATCACATGATTTACGATACAATACACCGTTTTCCACCGTTGGCAAGAGACATACCGACAAATTTGCCAAAAGTTATTTGATTCGGCTTAACTGTAACCTACATTTGTTCGTTTTATATCCCCATTTTGTGCCGAAGAGCCTTCTTGATTTGCGATGCCGACACATTTTTTTATCAAACGCCCCATTTTTTCGACGGTGATCGTCCTTCTTATCTTTTGCCTGGGCATTGTGACCTATTCCAAATTGCCGGTCGAGCTTTTTCCGAATGTGATTCCGCCGACGATTACGGTCACAGCAACGTTTCCCGGTGCCAATGCCGATGATGTCGTCAAGTCGGTTGCAATTCCGATTGAAGACAAAGTCAACGGCGTCGAGAACATGATCTCCATGGAGTCGAAAAGTACCAACAGCGGTCAGTATTCGCTGACAGTCACCTTTGCCGTCGGTACCGACCCGGATATGGCAACAACGCTTGTCCAAAATCGGGTTGCCCAGGCGACACCTTCGTTACCCGTGTCAGTAACGAAAATCGGCGTTGTCACGCTGAAAAAATCGCCGAACATCGTTGCACTCATTAATGTTTACGACCGTATCGAACATGCGGCAAACCAGCGTCGGCTTGCAACCCTTCAAAACAACAAGAGCGTTCCGCTTGCCAATGACGAGTCATTGCGTGATTGGAACTACAACACACACGGCGAGATCGTCCATGACAAAACTGGTGAGATTTATACGCCGAAAACCGGTCTTTACCTTGCGAATTACACGAAAACGTCACTGCAAAACGAACTGGCACGTTTGAAAGGTGTCGGTGACGTCACGTTGTATGATTCCCGACTCTACAGTATGCGGGTTTGGCTCAATACCGACCGTCTGACGGCGCGAAATTTGTCGGCGATGGACGTCGTCAACAGCATCAATGCGCAAAATCAAATGATCCCCGCCGGGCGAGTCGGTGCGGCACCTGCGCCGGACGGTCAGCAGACGAACATCGTTCTCACCGCTACCGGTCGATTGACCGACGCTTCGGAGTTTGAAAAAATCGTCATTCACACCGACAAGGAAGGCCGAACGCTGCATCTTGGCGATGTTGCGACCATTGAACGCGACAGCGTCAGTTACCTGACGGCCACGGAACTCAACGGTATGAAAGCCACAACGCTCGGCATCACGCAAAGCCCGGGCCAAAACGCCATCGAGATTGCCGACGCCATTCAAAAGAAACTCAATGAGTTGAGCGAAGAGTTGAAAGCCCACGGTTTGGCTTGCCAAATCAGTTACGACTCAACGCAATTCGTCCGCGTTTCCATTCGGGAAGTGCTACAAACGCTCATCGAGGCCGTTTTTATCGTCGTGTTTATCGTGTATGTCTTTTTGCAAAACTGGCGGGCGGCGATCATTCCGACCTTGACCGTCCCCGTTTCACTTGTCGGAGCGTTTTTCCTCATGGCGATGTTCGGATTTACGCTCAACACCTTGACGCTGTTCGGGCTTGTGCTTGTCATCGGGATTGTTGTTGACGACTCCATTCTCGTCGTCGAAAACACGCAACGCATTTTGGACGAAAACCCGCTCAAAACGCCTTACGAAGCGGCAAAACAATCGATGATCGAAATGACAAGCCCGATCATCGGAACGACGATCGTGCTGATGGCCGTGTTTATTCCGACGGCCTTGATTTCAGGAATGATCGGCCAATTGTACAAACAATTCGCGTTGACCATTGCCGGTGCCATCGGTATTTCGGGGATTTGTGCTTTGACATTTGCGCCTGCCGTGAGTTGTATTTTGCTCCGACCGGAACAGCACGCTAAAAACGGGAGTAACAAGAAACGCAGACCATCGGCCAACACGTTCTTGAATTGGCTCGCCGATACGACACTGGCGACAATATTTTTGCATTTGATATTACATATATTCGGTTTTGAACAGCCGTCGGTTCTGCTTGTGCTCATTGCCGCCGCACTCTTTTGCCCTTTTGTGACTGACAATGGCCGCCCATTGTTCTTTCGTCTGTTCAATCGCGTTTTTGATGCCGCGAACAGCCTCTATGTCGTTTGTATGCGCAATCTGGCAAAGGTTACCGTTGTCGTTTTGCTCTTTTGGGGAGTGCTTGTTTACGGTTTGGGTTGGGCGTTCACGATTCTGCCGACAGGCTTCCTGCCGACCGAAGACCAAGGCGTGTTGTTCCTTGAAGCCACGCTTCCCGAAGGCGCTTCCGAAGAACGGACGCTGCAAGCGACGCAGCGAATCCGCGAGATCATCGACGAAAACCGCGAGGGTATTCAAAACGTCGTTTTGATTTCCGGCAACTCGATGCTACAAGGCACCACGCAAGTCAACAGTGCCATGGCGTTCATCGTCCTCAATCACTGGCACCATCGAACCGAAAAAGGCTTGCGTGCTTCTGACATTAAGAATCGCTTGACGCAGGCACTGTCCGTTATCCCCGATGCGTCGGTGGTTCTCTTTGAGCCGCCGCCTATCAACGGTATTGGAACCGGCAACGGTCTCGAATTGCGATTGCTCGACAAAAACAACCTCGGTTCGATTCCGCTTGCAAATGCCGGCGAAAACCTCGTTGACAAGGCCGTCGCGTCGAAGAATGTCATCTTGGGCAAGACCGTTTTTCATCCGAATGCGCCGCGTTTTTACTTGAATATTGACCGTGAAAAAATGATGCGTCTTGATTTGTCGCCGAACGAAGTTTTCGGAACGCTGTCAACTCTCGTCGGCTCAAATTATGTCAACGATTACAACGAGTTCAATCAGGTGTATCGCGTGACCGTGCAAGCGGAAGGGCGGTTTCGCAGCAGTATGACTCCGATTCTCGACATGCAGGTACGCAACGCCAACGGAAATATGGTCGCCTTCCGGTCGTTTGCGACCGTCGAAAACCGCATGGGACCGGAAACGATCACGCGATTCAACCAATATCAAACCAACCCTATCATGCTGATTCCCATGCCGGGTCGAAGCAGCGGACAAGCGATTGAAGCCGTCGAAAAAATTTGCAAATATATGCCGGATTACGGTTGCGCCTGGAGCGGAATGACCTATCAGGAGAAAGCCGTAGGTGCGGAACAGTACGTGGTTTTTGCCATGTCAATTGTCTTTGCGTTTTTCATTCTGTCGGCTCTTTACGAAAGCTGGTCGCTGCCGATCATCATCATGATGGCGGTACCTCTTGGCGTCGTGGGAGCGTTGGCATCGATTGCCCTGTTCGGAATGCCGATCAATATTTACACGCAAGTCGGCTTGATTATTATGGTTGGACTCTCGGCAAAGAATGCCATTCTCATCACGGAAGTCGCTCACGATTTGCGAGTGCATGAAAAAATGTCCGTCACCGAAGCGGCAGTCGCGGCGGGACATCGCCGTATGCGTCCGATCATGATGACCTCTTACGCCTTTATTTTAGGCGTGATTCCGTTGGCCATTGCAACCGGTGCCGGAGCGTTGGGACGCAACGCCATCGGTCGCGCCGTTTGCGGCGGATTGCTCAACGAAACGATGATCGGGATTTTTGTCACGCCCGCCTTGTTCATCTTGTTCCAACTGTACTCGGAATGGTTTGCCAAAACGTTGAAACATTTCATCGGCGACACTGGCAACGACGGAACGTAGTGGGGCGTAAATAATAACGTTTCTATCTTAGCATAGACGCAACAAAAATAGTATTAATCATATTGATCAATGAGTAACCGTCATGTTAAAAACAGTCCTGAAAGGACGACATCTCTATAACCCCCAGCTTACGCTGGGGGTTATAGAGATTCTGTCCCTTCGGGACAGGGCTGTTTGTTGCGTAATGGTTTTCATGAACTTACATCAACACTACATAAACACTGCGAACTTTTTCACAACAATGAAAAGAAATGCACTTTTTTTCGGCCAATTCGTGCTTTTAGCAACCGTAATATCCGGCTGTTACAAAATTCCGCAAATGCCGCCGGAGGTCATCCCGCAGGTTGAAGTTGCGCAAGTCGAATCAAGAAACGTTCAACTTTATACGTCTGCGACCGGCTATACGGAAGCATCGCAGTCTGTTGATGTCGAAGCAAGAGTCGAAGGGGTTCTTCAGGAAGCGTATTTTACCGAGGCGGATGTTGTCGAGAAAGATGTCCCGCTCTTTTTGATTGAGCAGCAAAATTATCAGGCACAGCATCGTTTGAAATCGGCAAATCTTGAGGTTCTCAAAGCCAAAGTCCAACTGACGGAAGCCAATTTGGCCCGGGCAAAAGTCCTTCTTGAACGAAACTCAATTACCGAACAAGAATATCAGACAACCTTTGCGGAAAACGAAGAAGCAAAAGCATCGGTCAAAGCCGGTGAAGCGGAAGTCCATATTGCGCAGATCAATCTCGACTACACGACCATTTCCGCTCCGATCAAGGGAATGATTAATGAAAAGGCTGTTGACATCGGTAATGTCGTCGGTCCGGGCAGTGGTCATACGATACTGACGACAATCAAATGTTTGGATCCGCTGTATGTTTATTTCGACTTAACGGACGTGCAGTTTAACGCGATGATGAACTACCTTGCGGAAAACAAAGTCAGCGACACCGAGCCGAAAACGGCTCCCATACTACAAAGAGACGTGGGAAAGGAGCCGTTACCTTTTGAAATGGCACTTGCCGGCGATGTGACGGAAAACGGTTTTTCGGTTTTCAATGACAGAGGTGTCATCAATTATATCGACAACACGATCGGCCGCGATGTCGGCAAGATCACGTTTCGCGGTGAAATAGCCAATCCCGATTACCGCGTTTTCCCGGGACAGATATGCTCGATTCGCATTCCTTATGCCATTGCACACGATGCCGTCGTGATTCGTGAAGCCGCCGTTTTGACCGACTTTTCCGACAAATACGTGCTGATCGTTGACGATGAGAATATCGTGAGTCGTCGAACGGTGAGACTCGGTGACCTGATTGACGCCGAACATCGAATCGTGTTGAGCGGTCTTCATACCGGCGAAAAATACATCGTCAGCGGCTTGCAAAAAGCGAAAATCGGCAAACCGGTCAAGTATTAACCGGTCAAGTATTAACCGGCCAAGTCTTGTCGGCAGACGAACATCAAAACCGGAATTCAACCGGCAAGAACTCATGCGGTGCAAGCGGGATCAACACGCGATCACCCGGGATGTTGAGCGTTTTCTCTTCGTTGAGTTCAAAATCAACAACGCGAGCGGCTCGAATTGTGCGAAAAGAACGGAACGACAACTCGGTGCGGCGTCCTTCTGTTTCCAACAACCAAAACCGCATTCCGGTCAACGGTCGTCCGTTGTCTTGCAAACTATCGGCAAGTGACGGGAAATGCCATCCCTCGTCAAGGTTGTTACGCGGTTCCTTTTCTGCTTCCTGCTGTTCCGGCGGTTGGTAATCCGGTGCGTAAACACCGTCGTAACCGTAACCCGGCTCGCTCATCGCGTTGTACGTTGAGGCATCGTCTGGTGATGATGATGATGGGGTTTCCGACGTTGTTTCGTTGGTCGGTGTGTCAATGGTTTCTTTGACGGGCGGTTGCCAAATCTCATCGAACAACGGTTCGCACTTGAGCATAACAACGTTTCTTGCATCAAACGAATACAACCAGGCGGTCGGAATTTTCGGCTTCGGCGAACGAATCACCAGCGGCTCATGCGGCGTCATGAGTTCCTGCGCAACCGACATGGGGGCGTTGACATCAAAGCCAACGTCAATGCGGAACGTTTGCCGTTGTTCGCCGGTTGTGATCAAAAGCGTGTCGAGCCGCGTGTCGCTCGTCCTGCGATGATACGGCAAACCATGCCCGAACACGGTCAGCGATTGCGTTTCGTCTCGCAGGTCAACGAAGTACGGGGCTTCAACATATTTCGTCTGACAGCCGTGTCGTCCCGAAGTGATGCCGATATGCGGTTCATAACCGGCATTTCCCCATGCGAATCTCGCGGCGTAATACGAATCCCACGGGCTGTTGCCGGGCAATGTCTGAGGCGTAATCGTAATGTCGAAACGCACAATTTTACTGCCTCGCGTAATGGTGATCGTTTGCTCGAACGTTGCAACAACCGAACCGTCGAAGTGCATCAGGCGACCGGTTGTTTTCAGCGATGCACATAACGGACAGTCGGTTAACATTTCGATGCTGTCCGCCGCCATGATACTGTAACCGGCGTTACCGTCTTTCGTCGGGCGTGTGTCCTGCTTGCGCACTTCGTCGGGAAAGCGAAACGCCAGTTGCTGGGCGAGCCGGTTGCCGCGTTTGTTGTGATAAAACAGCGACACGACTGCCCCTGTTATTTCGTCAAGCCGCAATTCAAAAAACTCGTTACGCAGGCAGTAACCGTTGCCTTCGACTCTTTCGACAAGCGGTGGCGGAACGTTTTCCTTCTTACCGCCAAACAGACCGAATACTTTTTTCGCAAAGCCGGGTCGTGATGTTTCCGATGGCTGGCCGGTTTGATCACCACCCTGCGATACCGTTATCGATGTTGCATCGCAACCCACCCAAGCATAACCAAACGGCGGCACTTCGACAACCGCTTCTTTGCGAGTGCCATTGTCGTGTGCCATGATCACAGGCGACGATTGCGATGCCTCCGATTCCCTGCGAACTGTCGGCAGTGCAGGCAAATCGGAAATATCAACCAACATGTTCCGCGAATGCGGCGAGGGATTGAGCAACAGGTAACCCCAATCGTCGGGCATTGTCTGCGAGTTGTTGTGATTGATGACGATTTCAAAAGGCGTTGCCGTTAATGCCGCCCCCAAGCAACACGAAAGCCGTTTGATGACACCATCCGCTTGGTCGGTAAAAACGCTCAAATCAACGGTTGCGTCATCAGCTTCAATGTCGCCATACAATTGCCTACCGTGTTGCCGTTTGGTGGCATCAAAAGAATTGAGAAACTCACGTGCATCGGCAAAGGCTTGCACAGGCACATCGCTTTTTTTGCCTGCGACGGTTGCCGTCAGCGTTGCCAATGTTGCCATTTGGTTGCACCGTTGCATCAGTTGATGATAATCGCCCCAGGCGGAAACGGGATTGGGTCGTTTTTTTTCGACCGCCTCGACAAGCAGTCGCGATTTGGCATAAATCGTTTCGTTAAGCGGTTTGGTTTCGCCGGTGTATTTCGACGCCTTGAAAAAACCGCTGAGCGAATGAAACCGCCCGAACACCGACGCATATTGCGCTCCGACTTTCAAGTCGTTGAGCCAACGCCGCACATGTTTTGGGTAATGCGCCAGCGTCACCGTCGGGGCGTAATCGCCTTCGAGCATCCGTCCGAGTTTTTTCGGCAGTTGCAAAATCGCTTCGCTCGAATTGGCATCCGTGGGGTAACGCGAAATCGCCCCGATTTTGCGACCGTCAGGCGATCCCCAACGCAACAGACTGTGCCGTTTTTCGGGTGTTTGCCAACCGTCGGTTGTGTAAAGCAACACGCCCTTGTAGCCCGCTCGTAACAACAGCGACGGTAACGCCGCCACGAAATCAGCCTGTTTTCGTATGTATACAACTGGTCTGGCACCAATCACATCACGGTAAAACTCTGTCCCGTGCATGAGTTGCTCAACCAAGTCGGTCATTACCAGATGCGTGAGCGGCACACCTTCGAGAGGATCACCGGCCAGTTCAAGCCTCGATGCAAGCGTTTCGTCACGCATTCGTGCGGCCAGTTCAACGTTTTCCTGCGTCACCTGTTTCAATGACGAAAGCGGCATGACAAGATTGACCTGCCGGTTTTCGCCGAGCGTTTCGTACAGTTTTTCGCCCAGCGTTGTGGGAGCGGTCAACACCAAGTCGATGAGATATGCCGTCATCGGGTAAAAATACTCGCGGCTCTGTTGCAGTTGCTCGAACATCTGCTGCAACCACGACCGGGCTTCATCCATCTCGCCTTTGCGATACGCTTTGATCGCACTCATTGCCTTTTCCTTGAGCTGATACTCGTCGAGCATACTCATGTAACGCAACTGCCGTGTCAGCAGTTCGCTGAGAACGTAATGCGTTCCCATGGCAAGTAAGGCATCAACAAACCAGTCTTCAAAGCCGTGTTCCTCAAGCTGCAATCCCTTTAAGGCTTCCCGCAAAATGGTCTCGCGTTCCGATTCGTGACGAATCATAACGCACTTTCCGACCTTATCGTCCAACCACCCGGCCGGTGGCAGGTGTTCGCAGCACGGCGGAACGATCATCAATTCGCATTCGAGTTCGCTAGGGTTCGACGCTCTTTCCCAAGACGGGAGCCGGTTCGCCTTTTCAATCAATGCCGGATGATACAGTGCCGTCCACGCCGAAAGCAATTGATTCGCCTCCGAATCGATGCGATCAACGGAAAAATCTTCAATGCTGTAACTGGGGAGAAGCAATATCATCATGGCAGGTAATATTCTGAAAAGACACGGCAATTATGTCAGAGTAACCCAATGAGGTATCCGTAGCCGATCAGTTCAGTTGGTCAATTTCATCCGGTGTCAGGCCGGTGTATTTTGCAATAAATATCAGATCAACTCCGTCCTTTTTCATCTCTCGGGCGATGTCGGTTTTTTCCTCGGCTTTCCCTTCGGCCCGACCGATGACGATTCCTTTCCTGATTCCTTTTCTGATTCCTTTCCTGATTCCTTTGTTTTCTGCCGTCTCAATCGTCGCAAGGTAGGTACGGTAATCGTCCAAATTCTGTTCATAACATTCACGATCCGTCTCAGTCATCGACGCTATTTCCGCCGTGTGGAACGCTTGCTTGAAGACTTTCTCCTTTAAGATGGCCGGAATATGTTCCAGACTCGGCAGGTGTTTCAGGAAAAAAAGCCATTGGTCCTTGCGGTCTTCCAGTTCCGATTCCGTCTTGTCGAACACCGGCATTTGAATGTAAATCATCTGGAGCTTTTCGTAAAACTCCTTGCCGTGTTGGTCTTTGAGCGAAACTTCGCGAATCAAAATCGGGTTCGGATCATGCTTGTCATAAACGAAATCGAGAATGCCGATGAAGTAAACAGTCTTAAGTTTGTAATTCCACTTGCCTTTTTGTCCCTGATTACGGATAGGGTGTGCTGTATAGTAAATGGAACGATCTTTGAAATACTCCTGTTCCGCTTTCTGCATTTCAACGATGAATTTTTCTCCGCTCATCGCTTCGCAATAGACATCGAAAACGGCTCTGCGATCGCTTTCCATTGTTCCGAGCATATCCGGATTCTTGAACGAGAGCGTTTTGACTTGATGCTTATCCGGCAACAGGGCGTTCAAAAAGTCGATGAGCAGGTCTTTGTTCGCCTCTTCGCCGAACAACTTCTTGAAACCAAAATCCGTGTAGGGATTGATGTACTTTTGCATGACTTTGCTCCTCTACGCCAATTGTACGTGATTTTGACGAAAATGCAAGCAAGAAATCAGAGCCGCGAGTGTCAACGAACGGTCGCATTGGTGCAGAGTTTCCACCTGCCTGACCGTTCCGTTACCGTCGCGGCTCTGATTGCGTTACCGTCGCGGCTCTGACTTCAAATGATCAATACCTCGGTGTGGGCGGTGTGTAGTCGGAAACGTTGATGCTGCGGAACCAATCGATGGTCTTTTGCAAGCCTTCGCGCAATGGCGTGGTCGGTTCCCAGCCGAGTTTTTGCTTCGCCAGCGTGATATCGGGTCGACGCCGGGTGGGGTCGTCTTCGGGAAGCGGTTTTTTAACGATTGACGAACCACTGCCGGTCAGTTCGATGACCATCTCGGCCAGTTCGAGCATCGTAAATTCGTCGGGATTGCCCATGTTGACCGGGCCGACGAAATCCAAATCATTTTGCATCATTTTGATTAACCCTTCGACCAGGTCGTCGCGATAACAAAACGACCGTGTTTGCATACCGTCGCCGAAAACCGTGATCGGTTCGCCGGAAAGGGCTTGCCGTATGAAATTGGACACGACGCGCCCGTCGAAGGGATGCATACGCGGGCCGTAGGTGTTGAAAATCCGCACAACGCGAATCGGCATGTTGTGCATCCGACGGTAATCCATAAACAGGGCTTCGGCGGCACGTTTGCCCTCGTCATAACAGGCACGCGGGCCGATGGGGTTGACCGCACCGCGATAGTCTTCCGTTTGCGGATGCACTTCGGGGTCACCATACACTTCGCTGGTCGAAGCCTGCAAAATTTTCGCGCGGCAGCGTTTGGCCAGTCCAAGCAGGTTGATCGACCCGGCCAGCGACGTTTTCATCGTCTTGACCGGGTTATACTGATAATGCCCCGGCGCGGCGGGACAAGCCAGATTGTAAACTTCATCGACTTCCAAAAACAGCGGCAACGTAACGTCGTGCCGGATCAGCTCGAAGTTCGTCCGTGGAACCAAATGCAGGATATTCGACTTCTGACTCGTAAAAAAATTATCGACGCAGATGACGTCGTGTCCCTGATCGACGAGCGTTTCGCAAAGCCGCGAGCCGATAAACCCGGCTCCTCCGGTGACTAAAATCCGTTTGATACGTGACATGATGATTCCTTATTAACGATGCCAAATTACCTGATGTTCGACTGACCGGGATTTCTACCCTTGTGTTTCACGACGACGTATTTTACCATTTTTCAACACAGCATGGAAGACAGGGTATTTTTTCCGTGTAACGCATGGCATGACACGTGGATTGATTTTTCAGGCAAATGTGCTATGATAAACAAGATATGCAAAAAATTTTGGTAACCATACTCGCTAAAGCATTGCCTGATGTAGTCCCTCTTACCTCTTACCTCTTGACACCCCCCATGATACTATCAGAAAACAAACAACCGGGACAGCCGGTTTCGGAAACGGAAGTGCGTGACATTTTAGCCGCCGCGTTTGGCAGTGCGGATTGGGTCGGCAAAAAAGTGCTCGTGCTCATCCCGGACAATACGCGGACGTGTCCGATGCCGATGATGTTCCGGCAACTCGTCGGCGTACTCGGCCCAAAGGTGGCCAAGCTCGATTTTCTCATCGCGTTGGGAACACATCAGCCGATGTCGCAGGAGGCCATCGACAAGATGCTTGGGATTTCGCCGGAAGATCGTGCGACGACCTACCGCGAGACCGGCATTTTTAACCACCATTGGGAAAAGCCGGACACGTTCCAAAAACTGGGGACGCTTTCCGCCGAAACCATTGCCGAAACGACCGACGGCCTCATGCGAGAGGATGTCGAAATCGGCGTCAACCGCATGGTCGGCGATTATGATGTCAACCTCATCCTGGGGCCGACGTACCCGCATGAAGTGGTCGGCGTTTCGGGCGGACTGAAATATTTCTTTCCCGGCATCAGCAATTTCGAGTTCATCAATTTCTTTCACTGGCTCGGCG
>Ga0082212_10007525_pt1 | contig 14382 bp, 12 predicted proteins | sample TergutNt197P3_FD_71548 | JGI IMG/M metagenome (GOLD analysis project Ga0082212, IMG submission 71548) | Neocapritermes taracua P3 segment gut microbial communities from Petit-Saut dam, French Guiana - Nt197 P3 | ecosystem: Host-associated > Arthropoda: Insects > Digestive system > Gut ... | reverse complement strand
CCAGCGCGGTATCTGCCTCCAACTCACCATTGAGTTGCGGGAAAACACCGCGGCAGAAAGCTCTGCTTATCCTTATCGTCAGTTCATGCACTTTTTAAATATGCACCCAATGTCATACTAATGGTTGCTTTTATGGTGGGAGTCTGGTAGTTATCCTGATGTCTTGCGGCTGTAAGCCGCCGTATGTTATGCTCTATGGGGCAACGCAAAGGGTTTGTTTCTTTGCTGTTAGTCTAGGGGGGTGGTGTCGTTGATTGTGGTGATCACAGGAGCGTCGTCAGGCATCGGTTTTGCCGCGGCTCAGGCGTTGACGGAGCTGGGGCACAAGGTTTACGGTGTCTCGCGCTCCCTGGCGCCTGCGGCCGCCTGGGAGCAATTCGCGGCGGATGTCACCGATTTGGCAGAGCTGGCGCGGGTTGTGGAATCGATAACCCAACGGCATGGAGTCATTGATGTCTTAATCGCCTGCGCCGGTGTTGGGCTGGCTTCGCCGTCTGACGGGGGTGGAGAGGGGAACTTAGATGCCGCCCGCCGCCTCTTCGATGTCAATTTCTTTGGGGTCGCCGAGATGGTGCGACTGTGTTTGCCGCGTATGAAGCAGGCAGAAAAAGGATCAATTATCTTAATCTCATCCATGGCGGGAGTGTTCCCCTTGCCATACCAAGCCTTCTACAGCGTGTCCAAAGCAGCCCTATGCGCGTACGCGGCCGCTCTGACAGCAGAAGCGCAGCCTTTCGGGATCCATATCACAGCCTTAATGCCGGGAGGCGTACGCACGCCATTCACCGACAAGCGCCAAAAATACGAAAACCTCTTTGACAATCCGTGCTATCCCGGATACGAAAAAGCATATACCGCCATCAGCCGGGAAGAACGAACCGGTATGCCGGCAGAACAGGTGGTGGCAGCAATACTGCGCGTACTCAAACAAAAAAAACCGCCCACCCTCAAAGCCGTAGGCGGCAAATATCGTTTTATGCGCCTACTGAGGCGCGTCATGCCGGAAGGCATGGTTCAAAAAATAATCCGCAAAAAATACAGTTCCTAACCCCTAACCCCTCTGAATACGAGGCGGCCGAGTCGCCTCGTATTCAGCTGCCTCTTAATATTCAGCCGGCATGGCATTAAGCTGTTCAAGAGTAAACACCGGTCCGTCCAGACAAACGAAGCAGCTGCCAATGTTGCAGCGCCCACATTTGCCGATGCCGCATTTCATGCGCATTTCCATGGTGGTGATGACTTCGTTGGGGAGGAACCCCATTTTTTCGAGATTGGCGAGGGTGAATTTGATCATAATGGGTGGCCCGCAGACGATGGCGACGGTGGGAGGCAGGGCCAGTTCTTCTACATAAGACGGCACAAAACCCACATGGCCCGGCCAGGCTTCTTCTTCACGGTCAATGGTGAGATGAAGGTTTTTGTTCTCGGCTTCGGGCCAGTTTTCGAACAGGTCTTCTTTAAAGACGAGGTCGTCGGAAGTGCGTGCGCCGTAAACGATCGTGAGTTTGCCGAAGTCGGCGCGGTTGTCGAGGCAATATTTGATGAGGCTGCGTACAGGGGCGAGTCCAATACCACCGGCGATGAAGGTGAGGTCTTTGCCGCGGCAGAAATCCAGCGGGAAGCCGTTGCCATAGGGGCCGCGGATGCCGCATTCCTGGCCTTCTTCAATCTCGTGTAAAGCGTTGGTGAGCGCTCCGACGGCCTTGATGGTCATGTCAATATGGGTCTGATCTTGGGATGTAACGGAAAACATGGCTTCTCCATACGCGGGCAGGGAGAGCATACCCAGTTGTCCCGGCAAGGGGGTGAAGGGTTTGGCGCCGTCGAAGCCGGTGATGGAGAAGGTTTTGGTGTCGGAGGTTTCGGTTTTGATTTTGGCGATGACGCCGCGCTGGGGCAGCAGGGGATTGGGGCCGGCGGGAACGGGTTGGCCGTTGGCCGCGAAATATCCTTGTGCCGTGGAATTACCCAGGCCAGCGGATGTGTTTTGGGGGTCGTGGATGTGGGCGGTTGGGATCTTGTGGACAAACATCAGGGGTTCACCTCCGCGGCCTGGATTTTCTGTATGACTGTGGCGATTTCGAGACTGACGGGACATTTGGCGACGCAGCGGCCGCAGCCGACGCAGAAGACGCGGCCGTGTCGCTGGCGGTTGTAAAGCAGTTTATCCAAAAACCGGTTGCGCACCCGTTCCGTTTTGGATGGACGCGGGTTATGGCCGCCGGCCATGCAGGTGTAGTCTATAAACATGCAGGAGTCCCAACTGCGCTGTTTGACGATGTGGGTGTGAGCCGGGGATTTGTGATTGATGTCGAAGCAGTAGCAGGTGGGGCATAAGAAAGTGCAGGCGCCGCAGCCGATGCAACGGGGGCTTAGTTCGTCCCAGAGGGGATGGTCGAACATGGTTTCGAGTTTTTCGGTGACGCCGGCAAGGGGGACATTGATGAGCATCGGATCCGTGGGTAAAGGGGTGGCGGCATAGGCGTCGCTTAGGAAACCGTCGATGTATGCTAGGGTTTGTTGGCCTTTGGCGCTTTGGGGCGTGAAGCCGAAGGCGTCGCCCAGGTCACTGATTTGTACGTCGGCGGCGGGAGCGGCTTGGGGATCGATGTCCATAGAAGTGCAGAAGCAGGCGTCTTCATGGGTGGAACAGCCGAGGGCAAATATGTGGGTTCGCTGACGGCGGTTTCGGTAGTAAGTGTCTTCGTATCCTTTTTGCAAGAAGACCCGGTCCATGCAATCGATGCTTGCCATGTCGCAGGAGCGGACGCCAAAGAGAATAATGGGTTTGGCGTCGGCGGGTTCTTCATAGATTTCAACGGTCTTGTTCTGGGAGACGGCGGTGTACATTTTTTCGGTCTGCGGAAAGAACAAGTCTTTAGGGGACAGACCGGTGTTGGTCCGCCAATAGAGAGGAAGTCCTTCTTCATAGAGACGGAAACGGCTGGCGTTCACAAGGCCTTCCTGCCAAAGCGTTACGTCGGATGTCCGCGTGGTTGCCCCTTCGACCGGTACATAGAGGTCATAGTGGGACGCGAGGGCTCGAAGAACGTCGTCGATTCGTGTCTTGGCGATTTTTCTCATTATAGGCTGACTCAGTTTCCTGGGGACCTCAGTTGCCTGGGGTTCAGTTTGCTGAGTTTTCCTCCTCTCTTACATGAATTCTTCCGGATCTTCCGGTTTGAATTGGCTTAGGGTGGCGGTGTCGTCAAGGTTCATGCTGGCCGGTGGTTCGTCGAAGAGTTCCTCAATGCTGAGGCTGAGCTTGCTGTTGAGGAGCATGACCGGCAAGTTTATGGGGCAGACTCTTTCGCATTCGCCGCAGCTGACACAGCGACCTGCGACATGCATGGCGCGGACGAGGTGATAAAAACTGTTGTCGGAGGTGTTGTTGCCTTTGCCGACCCAGTCGGGGCTGGTCAGGTCGAAGCAGCATTCCTTGCAGGAACAGACGGGGCAAACGTTGCGGCAGGCGTAGCAGCGGATGCAGCCTTGGAACATAGTTTGCCAGTAGGTGTCCCGCTGGTCGAGAGTCATGTTTTCCACTTTGGACAGTTCCCGGTGGGCGAAAGATCCGCCGGGTTCGTCGTCGCCGGTTTTCGTGTCGGGACAGTCTATGAGAAAGTCATATTCAACCGGTATGGATGTATAGCAGGTTTCGCATTTTTTGGCAGGAATCACGGTGTTGCGTTCTTCCATGAGTCCGGGACAACTGATGCCGATGATACAGATGTCTTCGCGGGGAACCTGGTTGTCTTGGACCAGGCCGACAAGGGAGCGGCTGTCGCAGCCTTTGACGAAGATAGCGGTTTTGAGGCCGCTGCCTTTGCGTTGCAGCAAGTATTTCGTCAGATTATGATAGCAGTACTCGTCAAAGACGAGTTTGTCCGTGTCATGGCTTTGGGTGATAAAGGCCGGAGCGGATTTGTTGGGGAGGATGCCTTTTTCCCAGCCGATGACGAGGCTGACGGTTTTCTGCTGCAGCAGATCACGGGCAATCTCGCGCATGATTTGACTGATTTCGGATTTGCCGGAGACTTGAATGACGTTTTCGTTCATCGGCCGATCCCTCCTACTAAAGATGAGAGTTCAGTGTCCCGCAGTTTATGATTGGGTCCTAAGGGTCTGATGGCGTCGGTCAGTTCGGTGACAACTTGCTGGAATTTGGGGCCTTCGGAGCCGGATATCCAGCAGACGCGGAAACGCCGCGGATCCATGCCGACGAATTCCATGAGCCGGGTCATGAGCAGGTAGCGGCGGCGTGTGAAGTAATTGCCGGTAGAAAAATGGCAGTCGCCGGGATGACAGCCGGCAACGAGGACGCCGTCAAAGCCTTTTTGGAAAGCCCGAATAACAAATTGCGGGTTGGTCCGTCCCGAACAGGGAACCCGAATAACCCGTGTGGTTGTTGGGTATTGCAGTCGGCTCAGTCCGGCCAAATCAGCCCCGGCATAAGTGCAATATTGACAGGCAAAGACAAGGATCTTAGGATCCCAGTCTTTCCCGACACTGTCCAATCGGACAGACGTTCCTTGTTGGCGTTGCATTTCATTGTCCATTGTCCATTGTCCATTGTCCATTGTCATAAAGAGTCCACCTCCGCCAAGATTTGTTCGTTTGTGAAGCCCAGCAGGTCAAGGGCGCCCGAGCGGCAGTTGACGGTGCAGGCGCCGCAGCCTTGGCACAGCCCTTTGTTGACTTCAGCGACCTGACGGGTGATTTCTTTGCCGGCGGGTCCCCAGGCCACGGAGCCGTGGACGCGCTCTGTGAGAGTTTTGAGGCTGATGGCTTTGTAGGGACACACGGGAACACAGAAGCCGCAGCCGGAACAGTGGTTGGTGTTGACTTCGGCAACGATGGGTTCAGTGGCCATTTCGTCTTTGCTGAGCAACGCCACAACTTTGGCGGCGGCAGCGCCGGCTTGGGCGACGGAGTCGGGAATATCTTTAGGGCCTTGGCAGGCTCCGGCAAGATAGATGCCGGCGGAGAAAGTTTCCACGGGCCGCAGTTTCGGGTGGGCTTCGTTGAAGAAGTTGTTCTGGTCGAAGGTGATACCGATTTTGCGGGCAAATTCGGCGGCGTCGGGTTGGGCTTCCATGGCTGTGGCCAGTACGACCATGTCGGCGACGACGAGAATCTGGGTGCCCAGGATGGTGTCTTCGCCTTGAACGATGAGGTTGCCGCTTTCCATGTAGATCCGGGAGACTCTGCCGCGTACGTAAGTGACACCATATTCTTCGACGGCCCGCAGGTAGAATTCTTCGTAGTTTTTGCCGGGGGTGCGGATGTCCATATAGAAGACGACGGCCTGAGAGTCTTTGATTTTGTCGCGTACCATGGTGGCGTGTTTGGCCGTGTACATGCAACAGGCCCGTGAGCAGTAGTCGTGGCCGCGGTTGGCGTCACGGGAGCCGACGCATTTGATGAAGACGACGGTTTTAGGTTCTTGGCCGTCGGAGGGGCGTTTGATTTTGCCCATGGTGGGGCCGGAGGCGTTGACCAGGCGTTCGAAGTCGAGACCGGAGATGACGTCGGGGTATTGGCCGTAACCATATTCGCCGTATTGGTTGTAATCGTACAGGGAGTAACCGGTGGCGACGACGATAGCGCCGTAGCGTATGGTGACGAGTTCATCTTGGTCTTCAAAGTTGACGGCGTCGGAGGCGCAGATTTTCTGGCAGATTTTGCATTTGCCGGTTTTGAAGTACCGGCAAGCTTCTTGGTCGATGACGGGTTTGTTGGGTATAGCTTGGGGGAAGGGTGAGTAGATGGCCGGGCGTTGGCTCATGTTGCATTCGAATTCGCTGTCGGTTTTAGAGGGGCATTTCTGGGAGCAAAGGCCGCAGCCGGTGCATTTGACGGGATCGACACAGGTGGCTTTGCGCCGGATGGTGACGTCGAAGTTGCCGACGTAGCCTTCGACTTTTTCCACTTCGCTGTAGGCGATGATGGTAATGTTGGGGTGTTGGGCGGCGTCCACCATTTTCGGGGTCAGGATGCAGGCGGAACAGTCCATGGTGGGGAAGGTTTTGTCGATTTGGGCCATTTTGCCGCCGATGGAGGGTTCTCGTTCGACAAGGTCGACTTGGTAGCCGGTGTCGGCGATGTCAAGGGCCGCTTGGATGCCGGCGATGCCGCCGCCAATGACAAGGGCGCGTTTGTGAATGGGGATGACGGAGGGGGTTAGTTTTTCGTTTTTGAGGGCTTTGGCGACGGCCATGCGGATGAGGTCTTCGGCTTTGGCCGTAGCTTTGGTTTTGTCGGAGTGCACCCAGGAACACTGTTCGCGAATGTTGGCGATTTCTAACAGGTAGGGGTTGAGTCCGGCGCCGTTTACGCATTTGCGGAAAGTGGCTTCATGCATGCGGGGGGAGCAGGCGGCGACGACGACGCGGTCAAGGTTGTGTTCTTCGATGGCTTTTTTGATCATGGTTTGCCCGGGGTCGGAGCACATATATTTGTATTCGGTGCTGTAGGCGACGCCGGGTAGGGTTTTGGCCGCTTCGGCCAGTTGTTCACAGTTGACGGTCTGCGCTATGTTGGTGCCGCAGTGGCAGACAAAGACGCCTACTTTTTTCATGCGGGGCCTCCTTCTGCCGCGGAGCCGGCTGTTGGGATGTATCTTTTTTGGGAGAGGAGATCGAGGGCGTTGACAGAGTGTTTGTCGATGCCCAGTTTTTGCGGAGGCAGTCCCATGGCGATGCCCATGAGCTGGGTGTAGTAGTAAACGGGCAGGTTGAAGGGGCGGCCGCGTTTTTGTCCCAAGGCTTTCTGGCGCATATCAAGGTTGAAGAAGCACATGGGGCAGGCGCAGACGATACATTCGGCGCCGCTGATTTCTGCTTGTTTGAGGATGCGGTTGACAAGGCGGCTGCCGATTTTGGGATAAGCTGTGGGATGACCGTTGCCGCAGCATTCGGTTTTGTGGGCCCAGTCAACGGGTTCGGCGCCGACGGCTTCGATGATGATGTCTATTGTTTGGGGGTATTCGGGGTCATCCATGTCCATATAGTCGGTGGGCCGGGCTTGCAGGCAGCCGTAGTAGGCGGCGGCTTTGAGCCCGGTGAGGGGCTTGGTGATTTTGTCTTGCAGCAGATCCATGGATGATTCGATGAAGACTTCAAGGAGGGATTTGACGGGATAGGCCGCTGTGTAGGGGCGGTCGATCAGGGATTCGATCAGGGTGTGTGTTTCTTCAGAACTTCTGACGGCGTGTTCGGTGGCTTTGCAGCGTGAAAGGCACGCGGCGCAGGGGATGGCCAGAGAAAGACCCAGGTCTTCACCGATGGCCAGGTTACGGGCAGGCAGGGCCAGGGCCAGTGTATGATCCTGCAGGTGGGCTGATGAAGCTCCGCAGCAGTTCCATTCGGGCAACTCGAAGAGATCGATGCCCAGGAGCGGCGCGATGGCCTGGGCCGACATATTGTATTCGAGCCCGCTTGAGTTGAGTGAACAGCCTGGATAATAGGCGTATCTCACGTATTGTCACCTCCGGGTTTTTGGTCTTCAAAGAACCATTTGGAAAAACGTTTGGCGTACTGGTTGATGACGTTGGCTGGGGGCGTGTCTGTGGGAGGTGGGGTTTGGGATGTGGGTGGCGGGGAGTTGTAGGAGGCGGGAGGCGGGGAGTTGTAGGAGGCGGGAGGTGGGGAGTTGTAGGAGGTGGGAGGTGGGGAGTTGTAGGAGGTGGGAGGTGGGGTCGAGGGGGCGGCTGCGGAAGAGGGTTGAGAGGGTTGGGAGGAGGGCGGGTTGTTTGAGTCCGCAGTGTCCGATTCGAAAAACCATTTGGTTATGCGGGTTATGGTTTTTTTAGCGGGTTGTGATATGGACGACAGGTCTAAGGCGGGTGCTTGAGGCGTGGGAGATGTTGGGGACGTTGGGGAGGTGGTGGCTGCCGGGGAAATGGGAGGCGTTCGAGGGGCGGGAGGCGGCGCGGTTGGGGGCATAGAAATAAAATTGGGCATTTGGGACGCCCCGTAGGGATCTGCTTGGGATGGCGGAGGCGCCGTTGGGGACATAGAGATAAAGTTGGGCATTTGAGAGGGGGATGGGGGTGTTTGGGAGGCTGGAGGCGGAGTTGGAGACATAGAGATAAAACTGGGCATTGAGGACGCGGCTGTGGCCGCGGAGGGGATTTCATGGGACTCAAAGGAGGGAGCGGAGGCCGTGGAGGCCGTGGAGGGTGCGGAGGGAGCGGAGGGCGTGGGGGATACTGAGGTTGTGGTAAAGTTAGGCATCTGGGATGATGCCGTTGAAGTCGCAGTGGGTTGAGAGGGAGCGGGTTGAGCCGGAGGAGGCGTCGTGTAATTGGGCATGGCTGCCGCGTATTCGGGATAGGAAGCCGCGGGGTTCCCAAGTGCCGGAGGCATGGTGAATTCAGATTCAGGGGCGGGCGTGGGTTCGGGGGTGGGTATGTGTTCGGCCAGGGAAGAACCGATCGGTTTGCCCGCGTTATAATCACGGCAACGCGAAAAGATCTTTTGGACATCATTGCGGATTGTTTCCGAGGTGTGCGGTTTTAGGGAGAGTTTTTTCTTCATGAGCAGCTCTGGGCCAAACTGGGCGTCTTTAAGCAGTTTTTTTGTTAACACGTTGTAGGAGAGCATGAGGGCCAATTCATGGACGCGGCCGTATCGTTCGACCAGGGCTATGAATCTGGTATGGAAAATGTCAAGTTCGCTGACAGTGATGCTGGAATTGTTGCGGGCTTCGATGCGCAGACCTTCCATAACACGCGAAGGATTGACGTCTCGCGGACACCGCGCGGAGCAAGTGTGACAAGTTGCACAAAGCCAGATCGAACGGCTTTGTATTAGTTCATGATAGAGTCCGAGTTTTACCATCTGGATGATTTTATGCGGGGGGTTGTCCATGGCAAATGCGACAGGGCAACCGGCTGAGCATTTGCCGCATTGATAACACCGGCTGACATCAGCGTCGTATTTTTTCTTCAAATCCTGTTGTATTTGCCGGGATACGGACAGGCTCGAAGTGATATTGACCGAGTTCATAATCCACCTCCAAAATATTGTTGTGATCTGAAAAGATTTGGGCTGCAAGCTTGACATAGGACAGCTTGTGAAAAATCAGACCGCTTCATTTATCCCAATAAAACCTCGCCAATAACCGATTGCTTGTTAGCCGGTTTTTTGGACGGGCGCTGATAGAGGATTATCGTAGAGGACGTCTTTAACAATAGAATGCTCTGAAAAATAATTCAAGCCCGCATTCTATTTTACTATTTACATTATATTCTGACAAATAACATTACGGCGCTATAGCCATAATAATTACTTATGGAGGCATAAAAATCGGCTATTTTCCTTGGTTTTACCTGTTTGCGCCGCCTAAGATAAGAAGCCCTGTAACCAGCTTGTCTATATCTTTCTTTGGAGACAGGTTTTATCCTAATCCTCCAGTAAATACATACATTCTTTACAGCCTTTATAGAGGTATTTACAAAGGCCTGTGATATTTGTCGCGCACCTCCTGTGAGGGTGCATATTTTAAAAGTGCAGGAAGCGACAAAAAAATAAATAGAAATATCTACTGCGGGAGAACCCCGCAGTGGATCTTTCTGTTGTGGATTGGCTTGTGTAGAAGCATCGACATTAATCTTGAAAAAACGCCCCTCGTATGCTAAATTAAAACAAAGCGGAGGGGAAGGCCAATGAGCAAAAAAAAGATCCGTCAGATTATTATATTGAACGCGTCAATCATAGCGGCCAACATCATTTTGTTCGCGAAACCTTTTTTGGGGTTGTCTTTGACCGGCGGCGCCGCTTTGACCGTCGCGTTGGGATGGACTGCCGTTGTTGTGAGCGTTTGTACCTTTGTGGCCGGTAACACGCGTTTGATGAGACGGGTGGAGACACGGTCGCTGACGAGTGGTATCGCCAATCTTAATGATTGTGTCAGGATCTTGGAGGAAAGCCGCTGGATTAAGACTTTTGCTCCGAAGATCAATGAACTTATTGACCAGATTAAACGTTTCCGGAAAAAGCAGACGACTATAAATGATATTCTACTGCAGAAGTTTAGCAGCGACGAGATAACCTATAGACATTTTGCCGGGGTTTTGGGAGAAGTGGAAAGGGCTGTCTTTACCAATGTGCGCAGCATTCTTAACAAAATATCGGCTTTTGACGAGGATGAATATATCCGCATAACCCGCGGGCAAAGAACCTTACAGAAGAACATGTATTCCCGTGAGAATCGCCAGACTCCAGGGGATCAGGGAGCTCAAGGAGCTTTGGCGGCTCAGGAGAGTGCGGACAAGACGAACTTGCCTGCCCAGGCTCAGGAGAACCGCACCCATGATATGGCGCAAGAAAAGATGCAGATCTATAGCGAATACATCTCCTTTGTTCACCAAGCCACCGATGATAACGAACAGATTTTGCTTAAAATGGATAAAATGCTTTTGGAGATATCCCGTTACAACAGCCTGGAGGGCGGCGATGTTGAGAATATGCCCGCGATCAAAGAAATGGATGAACTGATTCATAACGCCAAATTATATAGATGAGAGGAAGTATTATGAGCAAGAAATGGTTTGAAAACCCGGTGGTTTGGATTTCTGTTTTGGCCGTGGTGGTGTTCGGCGCCATCTTCGGTGTGATTACGCTGACGCAGACATGGGGTAAAAGCAAAGATGAGGTCAACACGGAGAACGCGTTGAAGACCTTGAACCGGCTTTATAATTCTCTTGATGTGAAGACGTTGCCTTTGCGTAAAGAGAATGTGGATCTGTCCGCCGGCAATCTGACGAATTCGTTGCCGGATATTGCGAACTATCCGCTGCAGGTTACCCAGACGACGCCTGATTTTATCGAGATTTTTTCTTCACCGGAGAAGGCGGGAACGAGTTATGAGAGTTGGTTGATTGACGTCGCGGATAAGTTTAATCAGAGCGGCGTACAGGTGGACGGGAGACCTGTTTCGGTGGCGGTGCGTAATGTTTCTTCCGGGTTGGGTGTGGATTATATTGCTTCAGGCAAATATGAACCTGATGTTTTTGCGCCGTCCACCGAACTTTGGGGTGATATGCTGACCTATTTGGGTAAGAAGGTTGTTTTGGCGGACAAGAGCATTGCCGGCAATGTGGCGGGGATTGTTTTGTCGCGGCAAAAGCATGATGAGATCGTCAGGAATTACGGTTCCGTCAATTCTAAGACCGTGGTGGAAGCGGTTCTGGGCGGCGAACTTGTTATGGGGTATACCAATCCTTTTGTCAGTTCTACCGGGCTGAATTTTTTGTTGACGACCCTTTATACTCTGGACAGCGGCAACCCATTGAGTGATGGGGCAATTGCCAGGCTGCAGCAGTTCCAGGATAACATTCCTTATGTGGCCTATAACACCATGCAGATGAAGGAGTCCGCCATGGGCGGCTCTTTGGACGGGTTCGTGCTGGAGTATCAGACTTTTGCCAATTCGCCTGATTTGAAGACGTCTTACGTGTTTACGCCTTTTGGCGTCCGTCATGACCAGCCGGTCTATGAAGTGGGCGATCTTTCTGAGACGAAGAAGGAGACTCTGCGCAGGTTTATTGATTTCTGCAAAACCCAGGAAATGCAAAAGTTGGCCGGCGATAAAGGGTTTAACGGACTGGCCGATTATATTAGCGAACTGCCTGCTTTTGACGGGGCGACGATAGCCCAAGCCCAACAGATTTGGAAAAAGGAAAAGCACGGATCCAGCGAATTGATCGCTGTGTTTGTGGCCGATGTTTCAGGGAGCATGGACGGTGATCGGCTTTTGCGGTTGAAAGAGAGTTTGGAGAGCGCCGCTAAGACGATTTTGCCAGAAACCAGCGTGGGGTTGGTGACTTTTTCCGACAAGGTCAACATTGCGGTGCCGGTTGCCAAGTTTGATTTGAACCAGCGGGCGTATTTCACGGGAGCGATTAAGGATATGCGGGCGGCGGGCGGTACGGCGATGTTTGACGCGATAATCGTCGGAGCCAAAATGCTGACGGACGCTCAAGAACAGGCGCAGACGCCCAATAGTAAGCTGATGTTGTTTGTGCTGACAGACGGTGATACCAACACCGGGCATAGCCTGAGAGATGTGGAAGCAATGCTTAAGGCCTTGAAGATGCCGATTTATACCATTGGTTATGAAGCGAATGTCTCTGTGTTGGAGAATGTGTCAAGGATTAATGAAGCCACAAGCATCAACGCAGACATGGAAGATGTTGTTTATAAGATGGAGAGCTTGTTTAACGCTCAGATGTAGGGGCGCGATTCGGTGTTCGCTAATCGGTGTTCAAGGATCAAGCCGAATATCAAGCCCGGAGCGCCGTACACCAAACACCGAATATCGAATATCGAATACCGAATACCGGGAAAGGGGATTGTTATGGCTTTTCAGATGGAAGTTGCGAATACCGAAGTTTTGAAGAAAGAGATTGTGGAGGAGAGCGCCCCGTTATCGGAGGAGGTTGCTCAGCTGCAGAGGCAGGCCGAACAAAATGTCCGCGAAGTTATGACGTTGGATTTGGAGGCTATGGAGCAGAAGAGAAGTATTCTGAAGTCTATCGACGGTTTTGGTATAGACAACATGCAGAGCTCAGCGCGGCGGAATACCCTGTTGCAGACGACCGTGGGCAGCCTGTCGAAGGCGGGCGGAGAGGGCAGCGTGGTTTCCAAGAGCCTTGGTGATTTGCACCGGGAGATTAAGGATCTGGATCCGAGCGCGCTTGATTTCACGAAGTCAGGGGTCTTGGGCAAGATTTTTAATCCGATTCGCAACTATTTCGCGAAATATGAGAAAGCCGACAGCGTGATTAAGGATATCATCGTTTCCCTGGACAAAGGGAAGGACACCCTGAAAAACGATAACACCACCCTGGAGATTGAAGAGGATAACCTGCGGGAGCTGACCAAAAAGCTCAGAAAAGAAATTGAGCTGGGCTCGATGATGGATCAAGTGGTCGAACGGGCTATTACCGAAGAGAAGGCCAAGGCCGACGGGGACGAGGAAAAAATCCGTTTTGTTACGGAAGAGGTGCTGTTCCCGCTCCGTCAGCGTGTTATGGACATGCAGCAGATGATTGTGGTTAACCAGCAGGGTATTGTGGCGATGGAAGTGATTCGGCGCAACAATAAGGAACTGATCCGCGGTGTGGATCGGGCCAAAACTGTGACGGTGACGGCTCTGCGCACGGCGGTTATGGTAGCGAGCGCTTTATATAATCAGAAAATTGTGCTGAAGAAAATTGATGCGCTCAATGAGGCTACCAACACGATGATTACCGCCACGTCTCAGATGCTCAAGGAGCAGGGAACGGCTGTGCAGAGACAGGCCACGGAAACGAATATTTCACCGGATGTTTTGAAAACAGCTTTCAATGATGCCATTGCCGCATTGGACGCGATTTCGACCTTTAAGCAGCAGGCTCTACCCAAGATGGCGGAGACCGTGTCGCAGTTCAGAGAGATGGCGGAGCAAGGTGAAAAGGAGATAGCCCGGCTGGAGAAGGGCAGCGCCTTTAATTCGTGATGTTATCTTGATTCTGGTATGGTCATTGTGCTTTGGGTCGAGTGGTTTTTCCTCTATGAGCATCTGAAGCACATCATCCAGAAGGTTCATGGGAAGTCCCCGTTTGATCGCGCGTTTTCGGTCTTTCCGATATTGCGTGGTAGTCTGAAGATGAAGCATATTGGTTCCAGGCTCCTTAATTGTTCGTGTCAATATCGGCGTTCATTTCCGCAACACTCTGATAAACCTTAATGCAACATATCACGTCTTGCCCGGGGGACACCAAGGGATGGCCTTCCTCCCGGCGGCTCACGCCTTCGGCTGAAGCAAGCTCAAGCCAGAAGAGGGGCGGAGGGCGGGCGGGGCGTGAGGCGCGTCCGCCAAGCCTTTGCGGGAGGGGCGGCAGCAGCTCTTGGGCATCGGAGCAGAAAAAGAGCGCAAGGCTGCCTTATTTTGCGCTCTCTGCGCAGATGCCATAGAGCTGCGCCGACACGGAGCACGGCTTGGCGGACGCGCCTCACGCCCCGCCCGCCCTCCGCCCCGGAGTGCCAATATTTACTAATCGAACCCAAGTGGAACGCTCCTCATATTCAACCCAAAGAAACTGATGAATTACCAGGCATTCTCACGTTTTCCATATTGGATAAACCAAGAAAATTAATTCCTTGACAGGGGGCAAGAGCCGCTATAATATATGTTTATCTGACAAAAACAACAAGCTAGGCAGCGTCCAACACCTACATACGACAATATTCGCACTCAATTCATGCAAGCATTCAATCCAGCTTGAACCACGGTTTCAAACATGGCGCGTCGCTCTAAACATGTGAAAAAGAGCGTTTCTCACCCAGGCGGCGGTTTGGGATATATTGCGGATAAACCCGCCGGGGATGTTGT
>Ga0082212_10007524_pt1 | contig 14382 bp, 14 predicted proteins | sample TergutNt197P3_FD_71548 | JGI IMG/M metagenome (GOLD analysis project Ga0082212, IMG submission 71548) | Neocapritermes taracua P3 segment gut microbial communities from Petit-Saut dam, French Guiana - Nt197 P3 | ecosystem: Host-associated > Arthropoda: Insects > Digestive system > Gut ... | reverse complement strand
TGGTTTTTACTTGCGGCGCTTAAGTCGGCGAAAGATTCCGAGAAATGGCGAATACATGATCGTCTAATCTCCAATTATCTCGATATGGGCGATTGGAAGAACAGCGAAAAATACATTTCCCTGTCTGAAAAGCTGGACAATGTTGAGATTGGCACCCTTGTCGGCGGTCTTCGGCAGACTGCCAGTCTCGCCGAAAAATCCGGCGCGCGCGACGACGCGGAACGCATAAGAAAGCGGCTCCAAAACCTGGGCTCAGTTCCTTAATGGAAGAAACATTCCATTATCTTCAATCTTATATATCGATGTTGTTTGCGTGGCGTCCATTTCCACATAATTGGTATCCTCAATAATAATTTTTTGAGCGCTGATTGTGCTTGTTTTTCTTGACAATGATTCCGCAATTTCATCATAGGCAATATCCAATGTGCTTATGATATTAAATTCACTGTCATAGTTGATTAGTACCGTAAATAATTCATGTTCGTTTTTTGATAACTCATCACCAGACTGATAAAATTTTCCAACAAAACAATCCTGTAATTTAGATAGAAATCACTGACATTATTAAATTTTTCATCAAGTCTTAAAAAACGAATTTGAGCTTGGCTGAGTTTATCGGCAAAATTAAAATTATCAAAATTTGTAGAATCAATTACCGGCAAGGATTTTATTTTTAATTTATCTATTTCAATTTCGGCCATATCAAGTTCAGGAAACTCTTCGCCTGAAGATATAATTTCAATCTCTTGTCCTTGTTGTTCTACGCGAATATCATCTGCATGTTCCGAAACTTTTAATGAGCAGGAAAGAACGGTTAGCCCGCAAAACAGGGCGGTCAAGATTATTCTGATCATGTGATTCATGTACTCCTCCATAATTTAGCGTGCCGTTCCCCTTCCTTTGACTTATCCAGACGCGACACGTCAACCAATTCAGGCGACCTCCGAAAACCCCGAACTCCGCGTTGCTCCCTCGACAGAATGCTCATGTACGGGTTTAATTCCCACATGCGCAAGGGCGAATAATTATTCGCCCCTGCTTTTGTCTCGGTCGCAAGCCTTGATTTCCGGGTTTGCGGGGGTCGCCTTCACTTCAAATGGGAATAACCCAAGTCAAAAAAACCGTTGCAATTATACAGAATTTCGGCATAGAATCAATTTTTTCGTATAACGCGGCCGGTTTGGTGGCGATCAGGAATCGCAGAGGAATTAGGGAAACGCTGATTAATTACCTGGGCGAGCGAATCGCTGCGTTGCGCGGTGCTCACAACCTCGACTATCCTTTTGATATGTCTCGGTTTCTGCGCTCCGTGCGCCTTGCGCTTCATCTCGCGCAGATAATTAATCAGCGTTTCCTTAGCTATGAAGATAAAGCGACAAGAGGTTTTACCGCAATGAGCAAGCTTTCTTTCAAATTGTTCTGCATAGAAAAATACGCTGATAAAAAACACATTCCGAGCAATGAGGTTTATAAATTATTTGAAAGTAAAGGAATTCTGCGGATGCTGGACGAGGATTACGAGCTTTTGCACGGATATGGATTTGACTATATTTTATGCGATATTGAAAAGATTCTGGAGAATACGCAATGATATTGTACCACGGAGGAACGGATATTGTAAAAGAGCCGCGAATCATTTTCAACGAACATGGCAGGGATTTTGGCTTTGGTTTTTACACGACCGATATTTACGAACAAGCGTTAAAATGGGCAAAGCGGCAAAGCCGCGTTCGTAAAAAGCCCGCGCTTTTAAACACATATGAATTTGATGATATTAACGCGGCAAAAAAATTAAATTATAAAATATTTACCGATTATAACCTTGAGTGGCTTGAATTTGTTGTAAATAACAGAACAAATTCGCAGTTTAAGCATGACTTTGATATTATATTTGGAAAAATAGCAAACGATGATGTCGGGGAAACGGTTCAGGCGATTGTGGATGGGCTCATGCCTTTTGACTTTGCTTTGCAAAAATTAACTTTTATGCCGGCAAACAACCAATACGCGTTTTGTACAGAAAAATCATTATCTTATATCGTTTTTTCAGAATTTCAGGAATTGAGGTAAAAAATGCAGCACGGTACAATAAGAGCGGCGACTTTGAAAAAGACCATACAAATCATAATGGAACATTTTAATTGCGGTGAAAATGAAGCATTGAAAAAATTTTACGAATCTCACACAGGAGAGTGTTTTTCGGATGACGACACGGGATTATACGGGCAAAGCGCTTTTTATATTGCAAGTTTATTTTTGGATGAATGTTCGGCAGTTGCTGAAAAAGAATAAGTACCATATTTTATATTTCCTCAACCGTATAGATATCCAGAAAGAACTTTAATCCTTAAAAAAAATTGAGCCTTTGGAAAAATCAAATTCACCTTATCAGTTGCAATTCCTTGTCGAAGACCAAAATGGTTTTCCTTTTACCCCGTTTTATTATATGATTCTCCGCACGGACGGTTCTCGTCAACGTGGAAAAACAGACGAAAGTTGAAGTTAACAACAGGCAACGCTCCCGTGTCCAGACCGCCTCGCATTTAAGTCACAGTTCATGAGGGTTTTGCAATCACCTTGTATATCCGCCTTTTGCGCCACTTGAACCACTTCCAAAGGCTGTCCCGTACGTCCGCAACGCTCCGAAGATCACCACGCTTTTTTCCTCAATAGCGTTTTTCGTGTATTGAGGCCAGTCGATGTCTATTTCGCCGGGCGGAATCGGATTGACGCGGAGGGCCACGACCGCCATAACGTTGTAATCGCCGTTTTTTTCGTAATCGCGGTTATACCTGTGTTTTTCAGGAACTTTCAGCGTGCATTCCTTCGGCGCGTTTACCGCGATATCAGGAACGCCCGGATTCCTCAACTGCGGCGCGGCGATGCGAAACGGGCCGCTGCCATTGAGCCTGCCCTCGCTGTTGATGCGCGCGGGATCATAGATCCGGCCGCCTTCCTCAAAAGACAAAAGGATTTTTGCATCGGGCAGGGGAACGCCTTCTTTCAGGTTTTTTGCCTCATACCTGACCCACCCGCATTCTCCAAGCGCTTCTTTGTCAAGTCCGAATACCGGCGCAGACTGCGGGTGCATACGGCGCAATTGCTCTATGGAAAATGTCGTTGAGAATCCATCAATGGAAATCACATCCACGCTGACGGCATCCTCCGACAACCCGGCGGCTTCGAGCACTTCAATAAGCGGGAATCCCTTGACGTCAGTATAACGGTCGCCGCCGCTTCCTCCACCTCTGTTTACATTGACAAATAACGCCTGCTCAATAACGGCGACTCCCTTTTTTATCAGATCGTCATAAGAAAAAACGACGTGGGCTGAAGGCTTTGTCCCCGGCACGCTTTGCGGATCACCGGGATTGGTTATTGCGGCGAGTTCGTCGCCGTTCGATACGCCGTCGCCATCTGAATCAAGTTTCTCAATGGCGTACAACGCGCCTGCGGCGCGGCCATGTTTCAGATAGTCGATTCCATACGGCGTCAGCGTATTTCCGGGTTTCCGTCCGTAATCGGTCAACATGTGGCAGGAATCACAAGCGCTCATACGCACGGGTGTACCATTTTCCTGTCCATGCGGGATCGCCGTTGTACGTACATGGCACACCTCGCAGCCGTCGAGCCTGGTTCCGATAAGCTGAGGGTAGGTTTTGAAAAATAACGCGGAATCCCCTTCCCTGTGCATTCCTGATTTGAAATAAGCCGATACCGAAGACACGGCCAAAATAAAAACCAGTCCGGTCATAACGATGATTTTAATTCCGTTTTTACATATTTGCCGCATTTATCGCCTTTACTTTCTGCGCAACGCGCCGAAAACCACCACGCTTTTTTCTTCTATCGCTTTTTTCGCGTATTGCGGCCAGTGAATATCAATTTCGCCGGGCGGCAGTGGATTAACGCGAATGGCCACGATCGCGCCGACACAGGATCCGGCGTTCTTTTCATAATCGTGGTTATACCTGTATTTCTCAGGAACCATCTGCCTGCATGCTTCCGAAGCGTCGGAAGACATATCGGGAACGCCGGGATTGCTCATTTGCGGCACGACGACGCGGAACGGCCCCGTTCCATTGAGCCGCCCCTGGCTATTGATGTTCGCCGCCTGATAGCTCCGGCCGTTTTCCTCAAAAGTCAAAAGGATTTTGGTATCGGGCAGAGGAACGCCTTCCTTCAGGTTTTTTGCTTCGTACCGAACCCAGCCGCATTCCCCAAGTGTTTCTTTGTCCAGACCGAATACCGGCGCGGCCTGCCGATACGTCCCGCGAAGCTGGGCCATGGAAAACGTCGAGGCGTACCCGTCAAGGCTTATTACGTCAACGCTGTCCGCGTCTTCCGATACGCCGGCGGCTTCGAGTACTTCAATCAGCGGAAATCCGCGAAAATCGGAATAATGGTCGCCGTCTTTCGAGTGCGATACATTAATAAAAACCGCGTGTTCCGCAACGGCAACGCCTTTTTTTACCAGGTCGTCATACGAAAGAATGACATGCGCCGCGTTTTTTTGCCCTGGAACGCTTCGCGCGTCTCCGGGGTTGGTCAAAGCCGCGATCTCGTCGCCGTTCGACACGCCGTCTCCGTCCGAATCAAGTTTCTCAATGGCGGCAAGCGCGGCGGCGTTGCGTCCATGCTTCATGTAATCCAGGCCATAAGGCGTCAGCGTATCGCCGGGTTTGCGGCCGATACCGGAATGGTTCAACGCGTGGCAGGTATCGCAGGAATTTACAAGCACGTTTTTTCCGCTTTCCTGCCCCCGCGCAAGCGCCATTGAGCTTTTATGGCAAACATCGCAGCCGTCAAGCCTGGTTCCGATAAGCTGAGGATAGGTTTTGAAAAACAGTTCCGAGTCAGATTCCTTGTGTACCGCCCTGAAATACGCCGATGCGGATGATATCGCCAGCATTAAAACCAGTCCGCCGATCAGTATGAGTTTAGTCCATTTTTTTCCTGTTTGCCGCATATCGTTTCCTTAATATTCAAAGGTTTCCAGCATATCTTATTTTATGCTTAAAATAACCAGAAATTGAGATTAATATTGACATTTTGTAATCTTTTGTCTAATTTTAGCTTTCTTGCAAACTTTTTTCATTTCCAACAATCTCATTGACGTGAATATTATTACTCAAAACGATGATTATGGAAAGTTTGAAATGTGCCTGGCATGGATATTTTGTAGGTTTTCCATACCCGGCACACATTTCATTACGGTTTGCGGCAAAACCAGTTCATATGATTTGCCACAGCAGACCCTTAACCGAGGAAATAAGAACTATGCGTTCCAAATGCGGCATTAAATGCATCCTTGCCCTGATAATTCTGCTATTCAGCGTATCCATCGCCGGCGGACAAACCAGGCAGATCAATTTGTGGTACGACACATTAAACCAGATTCAGGCGCTTCCCGCCGACGCGCTGGAAATGGAGCGTGATAATCTATCCCGCATCCGCGCCGGCGTTGAATTATGGATACGCGCTCATCCGGAGACAACCATTTCGCTTGCCGCCGTTTCAAATGATCCGGCGCGCGAAACCAATTTGTTGATAGAGGCGGTAGCAAAGATCCTTGAGGAAGACAGCGGACAGGCTTTCCGGCTTGGACAGACCAGTATCACCGTCACGGCGGAGGCATCGATACTTTCGCCCATAACCGACAGCCTAAGCCGTAACGAAATCACCAACCTGTATATAACGGACGTTGCCGAGGCAGTGCAGTACTTGCCGGGCATCACAATCGAACAGAGCTCCGGCAAGAATCAGACCGGTATCATTATTCGCGGTTTTGACACAAAACAGGTCGGTATTTATATGGATAACATACCGCTTCTTGTGCCATACGACGGTTTCGCGGACATCGGCAGATTTCTTACCAGCGAAATTGCCTCGATTGACGTCGCCAAAGGTTATTCTTCACCTCTGCTCGGCCCCAACGGACTCGGCGGCGCTATCAACCTTGTTACCCGCCAGCCGGAAAGAAAATTTGAAGGCGAAATGAAGATGGGAACGGGATCAGGCGACAGGCTTGAATCAGGCATCCACATCGGATCGCGCCTGGACAAGTTCTTTTTCAGGGTCGGAATGGATTGGGTGCAGACCAGCTACTATCCGCTTTCAGGCAAAATGCCTGTTTACGGCACTACGCAAACAACTTATGAGCGTATCAATTCAGACCAGCGCGACGTGCGTTACAGCGGCCGCTTTGGAATAACGCCGAACGCAAGCGACCAGTATGTTTTTACCTACACCAAGCAGAAAGCCGAATACGGCATCCCGCCATACAGCGGTTCCGACGCGGCTCACAATCGTACGCAATGGCGGCGGTGGGGGTTCTGGAATCGTGACAGCTATTACCTTAACACCAACACTGAATTAGGCGAATATGGCTCAATAAGGCTCCGCGCGTTTCTTGACTATTATCCGAACCAGTTTCAGTTTTTCAACGCGAACTATGCCATGAAGACCGGCTGGAGCAACTACGATGATTATTCACAGGGATTTTCCGCCGAATTTAATACGCAGATGATTCCTCATCACAGCCTGAGCGCTTCGTTCTTCATGAAAGGCGACACGCACAGCCAGCAGGACATATCAGTTTCAAACGGCACTATAAGCATAAGCAATCTCTGGAAAAAGGATCGTGATATCCTGACTTCGATCGGATTTCAGGATGTCATTTCCATTTCTTCCAAACTGCACGCCACGATCGGCGCAAGTTTCGATCATTTGAACGCGGCATGGGCGGAGGATTCCCTGACCGTCGACGGCGTTCTGACGCTTGTTCCCTTTATTGAATGCGGCCAAAATCCGGAAAAACTTTTTTCGTCATGCCTGGCAAGCAGTTGGACCGCCAATCCGCTCGCGTCCGTCTCGTATTCCACCAGTAAATCCGGCACGCTTTTCTTTACTTTCGCGCAGAAAAGCCGTCTCCCCAGCATGACTGACCGCTATTCCCGCAGAAGCGGCGGCGGGGTTCCAAATCCGACCATCAAGCCGGAGCATTCCAGAAACTATAGCCTCGGTTACATGCGTCTTTTCGGGTTTAATACAATCGGGCAGATTGAACTTTTCCGTAGCGACATGTATGACGCTATTGAGATAGTGAATATTCCGGAGGCTTTTACCAATCAGTGTCCGGGCTCTTTCCTGCCCGGTTTCTGCTCCCAGTCGATCAATATCGGCAAAGCGCTGAACAAGGGCGCGGAGATTACCCTGCGCTCAAACCCTGTCCGCCGCTTCACGCTGAACACAAATTACACCTATCTGCAGCGGAAGATATATGACGCGGGCATATACAACGACGTGACGGCCATATACCCGACCGGAACGCCCAAACATCGCGTCAACGCCACCGCTGAGTTTCAACTGCCGTTCAATATTTTGATCTCGGCCGCGCAAAACTATGAAGCGGGGAGATTCCATACCATTACCGATACGGACAGAGATCCGGTCACAAACGCCGAAACCACCAGAGTTACGATTGTTCCGTCTTCAAATTTCGGGACGACGGATATCGGCGGAGTTTTCACCATTCATCGCGGCGTAAAGGTTCAAATCGGAACCAAGAATCTTTTCGACAGGTTTTACTATAAAAGGGAAGGTTATCCGGAAGCGGGCAGGACGTGGTATCTTAACACGCGGTATAGCTTCTAAGGAAACTCTGGTTAATTGCCTGAGCGGGCGAGGGCGGTTCGCTAACCGCCCCTACACGTTGCGCGGGGGCCGCCGAATGGCGGCCCCCGCCTTTTCTACGCGCTGAAGGTTGTCGATATGGAATGTACATTTTGCGAATGGCTCTGCAATCTGGACGCGGATTCCGGCGGCGTCTGCCGGATGTACCGCGCAGACGGAAATGAAATACGCGAGAGATTTCCTGATCAATGGTCTTATTCCGTATCGCGCATGGAAGCCTTGCCGTTCTATCACGTTTATCCAGATAGCCGGACTCTGACCATAGGCACTCGCGGCTGCAACTTCAACTGCCGGTACTGTTCAAACGCCTATATCGCGCTCGAAGACCCGGATAAGGCGACAGACCATATTTACACGCTGACGCCCGAGGCGCTTATTGATATGGCGCTGAAACTGAACTGCCGGAACATTGTGTTCAACGTAAATGAACCTGTTGTTTCCATACCAGGTCTGCTGAGACTGAAAAAAGCCGCGGACAACGCCGGATTGCCTATGGGATGCCTCACAAACGCATACGGCACCGAGGAATCCACGGAAATTCTGGCGTCCATTTTTGATTTCATGAATATCGGCCTCAAGGGATTCACGTCGGATTTCTACAAAGAATACATAGGCGTCCGTAATGTTGATCCGATTCTGCGCAATATTCGCGCGCTGGCGCGTATCCGCCATATAGAAGTAACCACGCCGATTATTCAGGGCGTCAACGACGGCGATATCGACGCCATAGCCGCTTTTCTGTCGGACATTGATCCCGAGATACCATGGCATGTTTTCCGGCTTCTGCCGGAGCATGAAATGAAAGACCACGATTATCCGGGCATCGAAAAAATCAGCGCGACGCTCGATACCGCGCGAAAAAAACTGCGCTATGTCTATTTTCACAATTTCGTCGGCTCGGATTGGGTTAATACCTTGTGCCCCGGCTGCGGCATGGAAGTCATCGAACGGTTGAGTCTTGGCTGCGGCGGCGACAAGCTGGACGAATTTCATTGCATTGATAACTGCTGTCCGAAATGCGGCCAAAATATCCGCATGCACGGGCACATTTCAATGAAACCTCTGAAAACCTCAAAATCAAGGCTTGCGACGTAGGGGCGAATAATTATTCGCCCCCCAATCAAGGTAAATGAGCATTTTGTCGAGGGAGCGTAACGCAGAGTTTGGGGTTTTCAGAGGTTTCATAAAAAAGGATGATGATGGCATGAGCCTGGCAATTATAGACGCGAGAGAGTGGCAGAGGCTCCTTGACCTTAAAACCGGAAAGAAGGCCGAAGACGACCATCCTCAGACACAAATGCTGCGCCGAATTTTGGGAAAACATCCCTATCCCGGCGACGTTGATATTTTAAGCAATCGCTGGGTTACAGACTGCGCGCTGGAGTTAATGCGGGAGTACGAACCCGGTCTTGCATGCGTGATGTACGCGCACCAGTATTTCGCCGGACGCTATACGCCGATGACGGAAGATCAGCGGAAGCTGATAATAAACAATGTGTTTGATGAAATCGAACGCCTGACGGCGGAATCCGGCTATACGCCGGTAATAGTCGGAACCGGCGACATGGTGCCGCTTGACGGAGAAATCGATCTCAACAAAATGGACGGTCTGGCGATTTCAAGCCACTGGTCGGCGCGTTACGCCGGACTGCATGACGCAAGCGCGCGTGATCTTGAATATGTAGAGTCGCTTCCGGAAATCGAAAGAATCGTCAGGCGCGACGAATGGATTGCGGCTTTTCCGGACGCGCCCTGCCAGCCGGAAAGAGTTCCGGAATACCTGCTGCTCGCGCGCGAGGGGCGGGCGTTTGCCACCACGGGAACGCCTATGCGAAAGGCTCTGCGCGTACCGGGAACCGCTTATCAGATCCCACTGTCAACGCCTCTTGGCGAGGCGGATTCGCTTACAGGAATCAGAAAACTGATAGACGAAAACGCCGGGCGGCGGAAAATCGTTCTGATTATCGTTGAGGGCGTCGGTATTCGTGATTTTCCAATATCGTATATTCCGTGTTCCAACCAGACCGGATGGCATTACTACGAACCCGGCGAATGTTTCTATCTCACGCTGTCTACCGGCACGCATCAGGTTTTCGCCTATCCCAGCGGATATCGCTATCACGATGAAACGGACGCGAAACAGGACTTTCCATTTTCCGGGTATTTTCTGGACATTCCTGAACATACCGTGGGAAGCGGTTTTGAAGGAAAAAGCATCGCTGTGGGAAACCACAGCATGTTCGTACACATGGTCTTTGGCGCGGACATCTGCGTGGAATGCTTTGCCCGTAATCTCTACAACCAGGGAGTCTTCGGCGTCATCCACCGCTTCCGGTAGGGGATAGCCCAATCATTCAAAGAGTTTGGTGCTGAGGTATTTTTCACCCCTGTCGGGAAAAACAACAACAACCAGGCCGGATGTCAGCTTATCCATTATTTTAGACGCGGCGACCATAGCCGCGCCGCTGCTCATCCCTACGAAAATCCCTTCCTCGGCGACAATTTCTCTTGCCTTTTCATAGGCTTCCTCCGTCTCCACCATTATGCTTATGTCGATTTCCGAAGGGTCGTAAATCTCGGGTACAATGGCTTCGTTCATATTTTTAAGCCCCTGGATATAATGGCCCTTAACGGGATGCGCTTCGACAATCTTGACGTCAGGGTTCCTTTCTTTCAGGAATTTTCCAATACCCATAAGAGTGCCTGACGTTCCCAGCGAAGAGACGAAGTGGGTAACCTTTCCCTGCGTTTGTTCCCATATTTCCTCTGCAGTTGTCCTGTAGTGCGCCATTTTATTGTAAACATTGGAAAATTGATTGGGATTAAAGTATTTATCGGGATATTGCGCCAGCATTTCCCTGACCTTCATTATAGCTCCGTCCGTTCCCAATTCGGCGGCCGTCAAAGTCACTGTTCCGCCAAAAGCCCTGATCATTTTCTGCCGCTCAATGGAAACAGCCGAACTCATGACGATTTCCACTTTATAGCCTTTAACCCTGCCGATCATCGCCAGGCCGATCCCGGTATTGCCGGATGTCGGCTCCAGAATGGTTTTATCTTTGGTAAGAATGCCTTCCTCTTCGGCCTGCTCTATCATTTTCAGGGCTATCCGGTCTTTAATGCTGCCGGTAGGGTTAAACCCTTCCAGTTTCGCGTAAAGCAAAACATCAGGGTTTGTGTTCATCCGATTGATTCTTACCAGTGGAGTGTTTCCAATGGCATCTAAAATATCGTTATAAACATTGTTCATAACACAGTTCCTTTGCATATTTACCCAATTTAATTCCAAAACATCATTATTTTATGAAATTCCGGAATAAAATCAACTTTTCGCGCGGCTAAAGCGGCTCCGGTGGAAATTTCAAAAATCAAAAAAGAAGGCGTTCACGCCGTCTGCGGTGTTCCGGGCTTGTATATCCGTATCATCGGCAATTCACACGCATGGATGTTTCGCGCCAAGTTTGGCGGCAAGGGGCGCAATATGGGGCTTGGAAGCTGTGAAATTGTAACGCTTGCCCCGTCCCTCACGGATACGCGGCAGCGCTTGGGGCACGGCGATATTACGCCTCACGGCTTCCGGTCTACGTTCCGTGATTGGGTGGGAGAAACGACAAGCTACCCGCGCGAAGTCGTGGAACAAGCTCTGGCGCATAAATTAAAAGACAAGGTGGAAGCGGCATATCAGCGCGGAACATTTTTTGAAAAACGCAAGGGATTAATATCTGACTGGGCGCGTGAGTGCGATACGATACGGAGCGCCAAAACGGATAACGTGGTTTCAATACGCAAGGCGGTTTGAACTTCATGTCCCATATAGTTCACCATTTTCCAATATCCTATTATCGCCCGCCATTCATGCAGATATAACTCACAGGTCGGTTTTCTTTGTAACCGCCCTCGTTATATTTCGAGTGCGGTTCGACATATCAAATTCCCGCAACCGTTGCCGCTCGGTGTCAACAAGCGCCCTGGCTTCCGACACTTTACCCGTAGTCCGTCGAAAAGAAAAAATCCGGGTATAAGCCTAATATTCAGAGTTATCTCGAATAACGCCGGGGTTTCAATACGCATGGTTTTCGTAAGCCGTATTCGCAGCGTTCTCTCGTTCTTTTTTGGCTTTTTCGGATTCCAGAACTATCAGGAGATTTCTTGCCCGGCTCAACCCGACATACATCAAATTTTTAACATCATCGTTTTCCCGGTATGAATCTACATCCATCAAAATCACAACCGGGCTTTCCATGCCTTTGAATTTACCTATCGATGTAAAGGCAATTTCATTGGAGGTTCCTGTTCCATAGGGCTTAACAGTAAAACCATTTAATTGTGATCGCGCGCTTTTAGAGAGCAGGGATTCGCCATTGCTGTCTATGTTGGTTTGTGCCAACAGGATAACAATATCTTTTCGATCAATTCCATTCTTGTCTACTAGTTCTTTTAAAATCGTTGCAAGTCTGCTTGCCTGTAGATCCTTTCGATTTTCAGGCCATAATTCAAAACGAACTTCAGGACATGCAATATCTTCAAACTTATACTTCAGATCAAATTCCATCAACATTTCAATTTGTTTGCCGATTTCAATGGTATTTCGACAATTTTCGCTTAAGCTGCAATGAGCAGGATAACCTTTGCGTTTTATGATACTCCTTGCGTCATCCGGAGTACATTCTCTCCTTATGACATCCTGATGAAAGTCGGCAAACGCAATCCATGCGCCTTCTGATAAACCGCCTTTAAGCAATTTGTCTATAACATCAAGATAATCGCCTTTAAGCAAGTCCTGTGCTTCATCTAAAATAATTTTATCAAATTTTATGGGATTATCTCTTAGCGCCGATATCATTTTCTGAGGGATTTCGTTTCCCCAAAAGACTTTCTTGCTATACATTCCTTTTGGCCAAGGCTCTGATTCATGTGTCCAGTTTATTCCTGTTGTTTTTATCGTTTCCCAGTCTTCAAGAAAATTCCGCCCTTCGTATGCGAAAGAAACTCCGCTGGATTTGATGTGGCTGATCATGAAATCATGGATCGTATTTACCACTATATTAATTTCTGATTTGACCTCTTTTTTAATCCATTCAGCTATAAGCGTATTATAACAAAATATTGCAATTTTCTTCCCTTGTTTTGCCGCTCGTTTCGCGGCTTCAATTGCCAGAATTGTTTTTCCGGTTCCCGCCGATCCTTCGACAACGATACGGTCATTAAATTCCAGAGCGTCTAAAACTCCTTTCTGTTTTTCAGTTAGGCGTAATAATCCTTTTTCTGCAATCTCAATCAGGTCATTAAGTTCAGGTTTAATATCGCCTCGTAGAAGTTTAGCGATTTGCATAACTTCCGTTTGATTCGGTCTCTTATAATGAGCGTTTTCTGAAAGCCGTTCGATAAATCCAACAATATCATCGTTATTTTGCTTGTCAAATATTTGCCATGGCGCAACTTCTCTTCCTGTTATTTTAAATTTTGTGTCAGGAAACATAACGCCGTAACCGAATGCGAGGTCTTTCCACATCTTGTTTATATAGTTATTCATAAGATCACGGATCCCTTTTTCGGCCTGCTTAAATGGATCTTTAATCTTATGTTCTTTCACATATCTATCCATACTGTACCAGTCGCCGCGTTCGCGTCTGATTGTCCCGCCTTTCACTTCAATACCAAATATGCCGAGTTTTGGCGCAAGAACAATAAAATCTATTTCAGTGTTAACATCATCTGAAATGTCGCGATAGGAATGCAATACAATCCAGTCGTCCGTACCGGGAGCATTCTTGAATAATTCAAAAACTCTGCCTTCCGCAGAGGATTTTCGCACTTCATCAAATAATGGTTTTTCAGGAATCATTTTTGCCATAATATAGCTCCATTAAAATTATCTTGTTACTTACCGTCCGTGTTTTATTCTTACTGCCGTCAGTAGAAGATTGGATAGCCGCCGCCTGCCGGCATTTCATCCCCGTTTTCCCTTTTCTTTATCAACAACTGCAAACATCACGGTAATATCATCGCCGCTTCCGTTTTCGCTTGTTTCATCGAGCCAGTTTTTCAAATTATTTGAAACGGCATTAATTCCATGTTCCTGGATTGCGGTATAATACTCTTTGCAAGCCTGTAAAAAAGCTGCTTCATCAGAGTAGCTGTTTGAAAAACCGTCAGTTGCGATCATAAAGGCTAAAGCGCCTTTTTCGTCGGGCATATGACCAACTGACGAGAGGGCTTTTTTCCATGCTTCTTCGCGGCTCAAGGAATGCGTTTCGGTGCCAAGTATCTTGTCGCTTTTAATAATGGCTTCTGCCGCGTCCTGCCGCAAAAGCAGCATATCGCCATCCCCAAGCTGGAACGCGAAATAAAAAGCCGGTGTTATTACAAGCCCAAGCAGAGTTGTTCCGTATTGACGCCAAATATCCTGCTTGTCCTTTTCCAGTGATTCCGTTTGCGTGACTTCCCGTTTATTATCTTTATGCGCTTTTTCTACACGGCGCTTCCATTCCTTATCAATCGCGCGGGCTATGGCAGTGTCTCCCGTGCGATTAAAATAAGTCATGAGGGCTTCCATATCTTTAGGGAAACGCTGAACAATTTATCATTTTGTCGATAAAAATCTAATTTCGGTTAAAATTCAAAATATTGGACAGCCGTTAAACCAAAATTTCGTCAAAATGCCTGAAATTCAGCATATACCCCCTC
>Ga0082212_10007523_pt1 | contig 14383 bp, 15 predicted proteins | sample TergutNt197P3_FD_71548 | JGI IMG/M metagenome (GOLD analysis project Ga0082212, IMG submission 71548) | Neocapritermes taracua P3 segment gut microbial communities from Petit-Saut dam, French Guiana - Nt197 P3 | ecosystem: Host-associated > Arthropoda: Insects > Digestive system > Gut ... | reverse complement strand
TTTCGGCGGCTTCACGTTTTGCGCGGGGCTGATTTCACCTTCTACTTCTCCGTGCTGCTCTTCAAAGCGGGCGATATTTTCACGGGCAAGAACTAATATGTGGCTGTTCAAGGAACGGCCTTCATAATCGGCGACAAAGTTGAGTTTTCTGAGCATTTCTTCTTCGAATCGTATGGATACGCTTTTTACAGCCATAGAACAATCCCCCAGTAAACATACTGTGTGTTTATTCTATGTCCATTTTTATTTAATTTGTTATGATTAGATATATGATATATCTATATTCTGCTTATAATATGCTTATCAGGTTACGATTCGCCGACAGAATCAAACAGTGCATTTATGCTAATGAGTCTACTACCCTTTCTTTCATAATAACGCAACATTTCTGGAATTTTCTTTTTATCGTAACTCGTAATGCAATCAGATAAGGCAGTCACACTGTAGTTTGCTTTTAGTAAGTTGTAGCAGGTCGATTTGACGCAAGCTATTGCATCCGCTCCAGTAAGGTAAAGCTCTAAAATTTCATTGTCCTTGATGAAATCAGCGAACGCCTCGCTGGTTAATGCGTTTCCCTTAAATTTTGTAAAGACATTTTCTGATACTATTTTCAAATCCGGAACCAATTCAGCCCCGCGCGTGTTGGGCTTGAACGTCCTTGTTCCGGTTGACAAATTCTCATGCCGAATGTAAACAACATGAATATCCTGATTAACCGCCCACTCTATCGCCTTGTTTATATTGCCAATTATATCCTTGTAATTCTTCGTAATATCGTTTTGGATGTCTATGACGAGCAACGCTTTGTTTTGCATGAACGCCCCTCCTTAAGCCTTTTTAACCGGATGCCTGATGATTGTTTTATTCTTTTCAGGCGCAACTTTTCTTGGGTCGTTCAGGTATATCTCATGATGCCGGCGCAAATCCGATATATCGCTATGATAGCCGGATTCGGCAATGACGCGTTCCAGCTTCTCAATGGATACCGGTTCTTCGTCGTAAGGGCCTATATGCATGATTTGAGCGCACAACCCCTCCACGAAACGCTCAAGCCGGGCGACGGAGAGATCCAGTCCCGGTTTTTTCTTTAGGAGCGAGGTTTGGGCATCCTCGAATACTTCCGGCGTAACAAAATCCGGTTGGCGGATCATTGACGTCCATCGATATTTGTCCTTCTCTGAAAAGTCTATTGATTCTCTGTCTGCCAGCCACCAAAGACCTTCCAGCGGCGGGACGACGAAATCAAAATAACCCGGCGGCGTCTTGCCGCCCTTCTTGCTCATTTTGATGGTATAGGACAACCCGTACAGGACTTCAACCGCCGACTGGTATTCTTCGGAAGTGTTCGGGTTGCCTGTGCCGTCCACCATGATAAATACCATCTCCGGTACATCGACAATGGAAGCGGTTTTCGGTTGATACAGTTCCTTTTGCTCTTTCTTGAAATCGTATGCCATATTCCGCTCCTTTATCTTTTTTTCGCCGCCCACGTACGGCAGATTTCAATCCGCGCTCCCGCCGGTTTATCGCTGTGTTCTGATTCGCCGCAGGAGAAATCGCGCAGAATATCGCACGGGAGATCCGGGCATTTGCCGCAATGCTCGTACCCTTTGCCTTGACAGCATTTTGCGACCGGGCATTCACCCCAGAACGGGATCCCGCTTAATGCAATACATCCTGTGCATCCATGCGATTCCCGGAATGCGCAGCCATTGCATAATAGGCCGCATCTTGATTGGACGGCAAGGAGTTGGTCTACTGTGAATTGGGCGATCTCAAAATCCACCCAAAGCGAAACACGCTTGGTGGTGAACTTAATAATAATGTAATTCGAATCGGTTTCACCGCCGGGATAATGGTTGATGAACCACTCCTGCCAGCAACGGCTTTTTGTTTCCTGATCAGTCACGATTTCCGCGTCGCCGACAAGCGTGATATTGTCATTGTTTGACCGAAAGCAAATGCTTGCGCGGCTGTTGTTCCGCAGTCGCTTTTCCTTATTCCCCCCAATATTTGTGGAAACAAGTATCTCCAGAATACTCTCTGGGTTTATATGCGATACCGTTGATACTGACGGATACCCTTCCTCATCTATTACGCCGAAATACGCCGCGTCGCAAGTCTTGATGATCTGATTCGCTTTTTCAAAAATGTTCGCGTTCATTTCTATATCCCCCTTGTTTTTCACAAGCATATCACGACAAACAAGGCAGCTGTATGTCTTGTTTATTTGTAGTTTGAAATTATTTTTTCAGCGGCAGCAGTTATTCCGTCCGCGATATATTCCGGCTCCAGCACCTTGACCGCGCCGCCGAATCCAAGCAGCCATTCGATGATATAGTCTTTATTGGTAAAGCCGATTTCAAATCTCAATCCATCGTCTGTTTCGGTATAGCAATTCATGCCATAGTATTCGATGAGCTTGTATCTTTGCGATGGCTCAAAAAGTGCGACCAGCCTGATGTCATCAGTCATCCTCTCATTAAAACCACGTCTTTCAGGCGGGATATCACGAGGCGTATAGTTTTCATCACATAATAATAGATTCCATAATCGCGTCAGCTTGAACAGGCGCCAGTCCTGCCTTTCCAGACAGAAGCCGAACACATACCATGCCGTCCACTGGAAAATAACGAAGTACGGCTCGATGCACCGGTGGGATTCGCCCTTGTCGTAGTAATAATCGAACTCGATCAGACGCGTTTCGAGAACGGCGCGTTTGATCAGTTCAATCTTGCTGGTAAGCTGCCCTTTATAATGTGAGGCAAGGTCAATGATGACAGGTTCCCGAAGAGAAACGACCGCGCCGGCATTGGCGTGGAGCTTGTCCAGCGTTCGTTCAACATTTGACTGATCTGACACGCTTCCAATTCCTTTTAAAGCGGCTATGATCCCGGACAGTTCATCTGTTGTAAGTACGCTTTTGTCAAGCTTGAAGCCTTCGGCAATCGATATGCCGCCACCTGTGCCCTGGTGAGTAACGATGGGAATTCCAGCTTGGCAAAGCGCGTCGATATCACGCCCGATGGTTCGGCGGTTGACCTCAAATCTCTCGGCGAGGTACGGCGCCGTCACACGGTCGTTTTGGAGCAGGATGGTTAGTATTCCAAGTAAACGGTCCAGTTTCATCCGCTACCCCTTTCTATTCCGGACTAACATCCGCAAACTTTCTATGTACTTCCATTATACTACATAAACACGACAGCGTCATGTCTTGTTTATCTTGTAATTAATATAATATCTTTTTGGAACGGGGGATGCCCTGTCACTTCAAACGAGGTGGCGGCGCGTCCCCCGTTTTTTATTTTGCCAAAAATCTTAGGAGGTGAGGCCGATGGGCAATAACACGCGAATATACAACCGGTTCGAGTTCTGGGATGTTGACGACTGCCGATGCGAGTATTGCAGAGTCTATAACGGAAAAGACAAGCCATGTCCGCTTGGTACTTGTGATATTGCAGACATACGGCGGGAGGCAATCTTACGCGAATGTGGCTGGTTCGGCAAAGCGTTGCCGGACGAAGGAGCGCCGCCATGCCGGGAGTGAGTGAGGAGCAAGTCGGGCTGGCGCGTGAGGTTGATCTGCTCTCTTATTTGCAAACAAACGAGCCGCACGAGCTTCTGTCGCCGAAAAACGGCGAGTACCGCACAGCCAGCCACGGCAGCCTTGTCATCTCCAACGGACAGTGGTACTGGAATCGGGGCGGCTTCGGAGGCGCGTCCGCTCTGGACTACCTTATCAAAGTCCGGGGCATGGGTTTTGTGGACGCCGTAGAGACGGTCTTGGGGTCGAGGTGCGCGCCTGTTTCTTTTTCCCTGCCTGTAGAAAAAGCGAAGCCACCGCCGAGACCGGTGTTCACGTTGCCGGAAGCCACAGCGTTTCCATCCAATGTCGTTTCGTATTTGCAGAAGCGAGGCATCAGCCCGGAGGTCATTAACCGATGCATTGAAGCCGGGATACTGTACGAGAGCCGGAAATATCAAAACGCCGTATTTGTCGGAAAAGATAAACAGGGCGAGGCGCGTTTTGCTTTCCTGCGCGGTACAAGGGACGATTTCAAAGCCGACGTACCCAGCTCGGATAAACGGTACAGCTTCAACCTACCCGCGACAAATCCAGCCAGCCCTCACTTGGTGGTGTTCGAGGCGCCCGCTGACGTTCTCAGTCATGCCACACTTCAGCAGCGCGGCGGTTGGGACTGGGATGGTCACCGCCTGTCGCTCGGCGGCACCTCACCCGTCGCCCTTATATCGTTCCTTGAGCGCAACCCACAAATTACGCGGGTTATACTCCACCTTGACAGCGATGCCGCCGGCTTAACCGCCGCACGAAAAATCAAGGCACAGATTGCCGCCGACAGCCGGTTCAAACATATCCGCATATCCATAAACCCACCGAGGGGCGCGAAGGATTATAACGACGCCCTTCTCCGCGTTATCCAGCAGGAGAAAGAGCAAAAACAACCACACCGCCACAAGGCGGATTATTTATTTTAAGGAGGATATTTCCACTATGAAGAACCAAATGCAAATCTTTGAAAATAGCGAGCTCGGCAAGGTGCGCGTAATCACCATCGACGGACAGCCGTGGTTCATCGGCAAGGACGTCACCGATATTCTGGGCTATGAAAAATCAAGGAACGCCTTGTCCGCTCATGTCGACGAAGATGACGCCCTGAAATGGGGCGTCACCGATTCGCTCGGACGGACGCAAAAAACCACCGTCATCAACGAGTCCGGTTTGTACAGCCTGATCCTGTCAAGCAAACTGCCGCAGGCGAAAGCATTCAAACGCTGGGTCACTACCGAGGTGCTTCCCACGATCCGCAAGCACGGCGCATACGCCACGACCGACACATTGGACGAAATGCTCCGCAGTCCGAAGTTCACCGAGGCGCTCATCCGAAAGCTGGCCGAGGAGCGCGAAAAGACTGCGGCGCTGGAGGAGTTGACCGAGGAACTTGCGCCAAAGGCGCTCTACTGCGACCTTATCTTGCAAAGCAGGAACGCCGTACCGGTCAGTCTGATCGCAAAGGATTACGGAATGACCGCCATCGCGTTTAACCGACTGCTCTACGGTTTCGCCATCCAATACCCCGTCGCCGGGACATGGCTTTTGTATAAGGAGTTTGCCGGGAGAGGATACACCCAGACCCGTACCTACCGTATCAGCGATAGAACCAGCACCATGCATACCTGCTGGACGCAGAAGGGGCGCTTGTTCCTGTACGAGACGCTGAAAAGCTGGGGGATCCTGCCGATGATCGAAAAATACGCAATATGAGTTGGAGGTAATGGTATGACAGAGTCTGGAGAAAGAATCCAAGCCCTCATGGATGAGGCATACGGCGAATGGAATAAAGAAGAAAACAAGGGCAAGGGCAAATGGGATATCCTCGATGGCTTTTCGGCAGCTCACCAAATCGCGGTGACATTTGGTAACTTCAATTATCAAGTCGAAAACGGCGGTATCGAGCAATGGATATATAACGGATATTTCCACGACGACGCCGAGAAGTTCACCGAATATCTTGAAATCGGCGCACAGACCGACGACCGATGCAAGTCCATACTCGACAAGGTTTACAAACTCGACCAATATGCGCGGGAAACGAATAGCGACCGGTATGGCAGTTATTACGAAGAGGACGGCGAAAGCAGCTTTATCGGCGATATCATAAACTGCGATGCATTTGACACTTGGTATTACGAGCATTGCGGCAAAGACGATTGGTGGGAAACCGTTTGCGGAATAATCGACAAAGTTACAGCGCGTGAAATCGCGCCGGCTGGCCAGCATGAGCATGACGAAGGCGACGCCACTACAAAACCGACGCTTCAGGTATACATCGAAAATGTACACGATGAGCGGATTGGCGGATTCACCGTACCTCTGCCTACGACCGCGAAAGCCTTGCAACCCTTCCTGACCGGCGCGGAAATAAAAGGCTGGCAGGACATTAAAATATGGGAAGTCACATCGGATATTGAAGGCTTGGGCGAGGCTATCACCGGGACAATGAAAAGAGCCATGACGCCGGACACGCTGGAAGAATTGAATTACCTTGCCGGGAAGATCGATGGCTTAAGCACCAACGAGCGCGAATTATTCATAACTGCCATTGGGGAAAAGCGGCATTGCGGCAGTGTTGCCGACCTCATTAACCTCACTGAAAATATCGCTATCTTTGATTTGGAACCTGCTTTTGATGCGGCGATGCTCGGTGAGCATCTGGTGGACATGGAGTGCGATAATTACAGCGCCGCTTTCCAAATACTGCATGAGTCAAAGGATGATGTCCTACGCGGATTGATCCACTATATCGAGTATTTGGAAAAACATCCAGACTATGCGGCTTACGGTAAAGAATTCGCCGAAGACGAACAAGGTGTGTTCACCGAACAGGGCTACTTTACCGAGCGCGGCACATTCAAGGAGATATACGAAAGCGTGCAGGAGATACCGGATCAATACCGTGTTTTCCCGAACCTTGGTGAAATGGTCAAACCGCTGATAAAAACTGATGGTATAAATATTCCCGCCATGCTCATAAAAATCTGCGCCGTCAGCGGCGACTATACGCGCGGCGCGGTGGCGGAAATTCTCAAGGAAATCACTGGTGGTAAGGATCGGGATTATCTGTTGACCGTCAATACAAACGGCCTCCACTTCTACCCCGCGATGGATGCATACAAGCGCGGCGGCGGGCCTGCCGGCGTGATCGCTTCGCTGACGGGCGAACCGGGGACGCGGTTCTTCGCCCTCCGCTTGAACGAAACGGGCAGCACAGGATCCGGCTCACTGCTGGAACTAAACCGCGACGCCCTGTACGCCAACGCCGTACGGCATCACATCACACCCGGCTGGATGGAAGCGGAGATGGCCGACGGCTCCAAGAGTTCGTTCACCATTTGGGACTGGACGAACATAGACAGCACAGAACGCAGTCAGGTTATCGTCTGTGAACCAAGGTATTCTACTGACGACATCAATAATGCGCAAAGGCGTTTCAATGATTTTAGAAACGAGTGCGCCGCCTCTGCCAGCGAAGTCACCGAAGCGGAACTGGTTGAGGACTTGAATAAGGCGTATATGGCTGCCGCGCATAATCCGCTGACTGAAATGCTCCGCATTGAAAACGAGGCGGCGAGGGAAATACTCGCCCGCGGCGATGCGGACGTCTACCGCTTGACTTCTGCCGGCGCGGAAAGGCTCTCACAAATCGATGCGGCGAGACCCATTAGCTTCAAGGAAAACCGCGAACTCGCAATTAAAAGCGAAGATATCTCCGGCCTTGACAAATGGTCGGAACGCGACGCGCAAAAATTGCTCCGGAAACAGGAGCGCGGTGAGCGTGAAAAATCGCAGTCTAAGGGAGAGCAGTTACAATAATACACACAGTTCAAACCGCCTTTGGCGGTATTTTTTTTGAGAGGAGAGTAAAACAATTTATGAAACACAACATTGACCACGGGTTCGCCGGGGCTGAGATCATCCACGGCGACCTTTTACAAGTCCTACCGACTTTCCCTGATGGTCTATTCGGCGGGGTCATCTGCGACCCGCCTTACGCTTCGGGTGCGGCGGATCAGAACGCAAAGCAGAAATCCACGGCACAGAAATATTCAAGCGCCAAGACCGGCAACCTTCTCCCTGACTTTGAGGGCGATTCAAAAGACCAACGGTCTTGGACGCACTGGATGACCGAGTGGCTGACCGAAGCGCGTCGCGTATCCAAACCCGGCGCGCCCATCTGTATGTTTATCGACTGGCGCCAGCTTCCGTCCATGTCCGACGCTTTACAGTGGGCCGGCTGGATATGGCGCGGGACGCTGGTATGGGACAAGACCAACAGCCGGCCCCAGCGCGGACGCTTCCGTCAGCAGGCGGAGTTTATCGTATGGGGCAGCAACGGGCATATGCCATCAGACCGATGCGCCCCTGTCCTGCCCGGCGTGTTCCGTCAGGCCATGCCCGCGCTGGTGAAACGCATCCATCAAACCGAAAAACCGCTCGGCGTGATGCGGGATATCTGCCGCATCGTCGAACCGGGCGGCATCATCCTTGACCCCTTCGCTGGCGCGGGTACCACGATCTTAGCGGCTAAGTTGGAGGGTTATCCAGCCGTCGGTATAGAGCTTTCCAAGCATTACGCCAAAGCCGCGAAGGAGCGCATTAAGGCCGATTTGCCTGACGAGGTTCCTGCGGCGGAAGCTGTTAATGAATAACGATCTGCGTTTCCACGCAAGGAGGTGATGCATATGCAGGAGGAACTGGAAAACAAGAGCGTCGCATTATCTATTAAGGCGACGAAATTAACTGCAAAAGGTTTGGCGGCGGCTATGCGGCTTGCGCTCAGTCAAATACGGAAGCAGCGGGACAAACCGGGCGAGTTGAGCTTCAAGCAGCTATCCAAAGGCGGCTCGCTGTCAAACGTGGAGATCACGGACGAAAATATCAAGTCTTTTGACCCTGTCGCACGTAAATACGGCATCCACTATCACTTACAAAAGGACAAATCAACCGATCCCCCGCGTTGGATGGTCTACTTCCGTGCGAAGGAAGTTGATTCCATGACCGCGGCGTTCAAGGAGTTCTCCGACAAGGTTCTCAATACCAAGGAGAAAGACAAACCATCCGTTCGCGAAACCATGCGCGATTTCCGTGAAACTATCAGAAATGCAGTCAGGGATATCACTAAGCATAAGCACAGAGGGGGGCCGGAGCTATGAAGAATAACACGGCCTTCCTCAAAAAGTTTGTGATTCCTAATCTCCCCTACGTTGTTATCTTCTGGTTGGCGTGCAAGGCGGGTCAGGCGTTCCGGCTCACGGCTGGCAAGGATGTCAGTACGAAGGTGCTGAACATCCAGTCAGGTTTTGCTGCCGCATTCGAGAACCCGCTGCTGAGCTTTGTCCCACAAGATTTGCTTGTCGGACTTATTGGTGCCGCTTTGTTCGCCCTCGCCCTCCACATGAGAAAGCTGAACGCGAAGAAATACCGGAAAGACGTCGAATATGGGTCAGCGAGATGGGGCAAACCGGACGACATCGCTCCATTTTTAGATAAAAACCCAGAGAACAACATCATCCTGACCCAGACCGAGGGGCTGACCATGAACCCTCGCCCGTCCAAGCCGGACTATGCACGTAATAAGAATATGCTTGTCATAGGAGGATCCGGTTCGGGCAAGACGAGGTTCGTCCTTAAGCCAAACCTCATGCAGTGCCGCTCGAAGGATTTTCCTGTATCTTTCGTGGTCACAGACCCGAAAGCCAGCATCCTCATCGAATGCGGGCGCATGCTACGGCGATACGGCTATCGGATCAAGGTGCTGAACACCATCAATTTCAAGAAGTCGATGCATTACAATCCGTTCAATTATATCAAAGCGGAAAAGGACATTTTGAAGCTGGTCACCACGTTAATTGCCAACACTAAGGGAGAGAAAAAAGGCGGGGACGAGTTTTGGGAGAAGAGTGAGATACTGCTCTACACCGCTCTCATCGCCTACCTGCATTACGAATCCCCGGTGCATGAGCGTAATTTCGCAACCCTCGCCGAGATGATCGGCGCAATGGAGGTCCGCGAGGAGGATGAGGAGTTCAAAAACGTAGTCGATTTGATGTTCGACAGACTGGAGGAAAAAGACCCGGATCACTTCGCCGTTCGCCAATACCGCAAATTTAAATTAGCCGCGGGTGTTGTAAGCTGTAAAAGACTTATTTATCAAATATAATGGAAACCTTGATAAGTAAGCCACTTACAGCTTATTTTTATGTTCAGAAAGGAGAAGCAGACAATGAAAGAAACCAAAATCACCGCCTTATACGAAAGGCTGTCAGTCGATGACCAACTATCGGGGGAATCGAACTCAATCAAAAACCAAAAATTGCAGATGGAGCAATACGCCAAAGCCAACGGCTTCAAAAATATCGTTCATTTTACGGACGATGGGATAAGCGGCACACGCTTTGACGCAGACCGCCCCGGCTTCACGAAGATGATGGACGAGATAGCAAATGGTAACGTGGCGGCTTGCCTGTGCAAAGACGTTTCCCGGCTTGGCAGGGATTATCTCCGTGTCGGGCTGTGCATGGAAACCATGAGGGTGAACGGTACGCGCCTGATTGCCATTAACGATGGGCTTGATACCATCAACGGCGAGGACGATTTTACGCCGTTTCGGAACGTGCTGCATGAGTTTTACGCCAGAGATACGAGCCGTAAATTGAAATCATCATTCAAGACAAAAGGTAATTCCGGCAAGCACACAACAGGGCAAGTCCCCTACGGTTATTATTGGGATGAAAAGCGCGAAAACTGGCTTGTAGACGAGTACGCCGCCGAAGTAGTGCGGAGCATTTTCCGAATGACGATAGAGGGCTACGGCCCATATCAAATATCGCTGAAACTCAAAGAGCAAGAAATTCTAATCCCATCGGCATACATGGCGGAAAAGCACAACGAGGGCGTAAACAGGAGCAAGGTATTCAAGGATATTTACGGTTGGGGTTCGTCCACAGTCTCCCATATACTACGGAAACGTGAATATCTCGGTCATACTTGTAATTTCAAGACCGCCAAGCATTTCAAGGATAAAAAGAGCCACTATGTAGACGAGAGCGAATGGCTGATATTTGAGAATACCCACGCGCCGATTATCGACCAAGACACCTACGACAACGCGCAGCGGTTAAGGGGCAACGCCCGGCGATACCCGGACGGATTCGGGGAAGCGCACCCATTGACAGGGCTGATGTACTGTGCAGATTGCAGCGGTAAAATGTATGTCCACCGAACGAGCAACGGCAAGCGCATACCTCAGTACACTTGCGCCCAATACGGAAAAGTGCCAGTCGGGGAACTGTGCCATACGCAGCACCGTATCAACGCCGAAGTCGTATTAACGCTGATAGCCGATATGCTCCGGGCGATAGCGGACTACTCGAAGAATGACCGCGCCGCTTTCGTCAAGGCGGTCACGGACGCACAGGACGAGCAGCACAACGGCGATATTGTCAGGAAAAAGAAACGGCTTGCCACGGCGCAGAAACGAGCCGCAGACCTTGAAAAGCTGATATGCAAAATCTACGAGGACAACGCCCTCGGCAAGCTGCCCGAAGCGCGGTACGCAGCCCTTGCCGACCAGTACGACAGCGAACAGGACGCTCTTTCAAAAGAGATAGCGGAGATTGAAGCCACCGTGAGCGGCTATGAGAAGAACCGCAAATCTGCCGACAAGTTTATCGCCCTGATAGATAAATATGAAAACTTTGACGCTTTGACAACGACAATGATAAATGAATTTATTGACAGAATCCTCGTGCATGAGCGTGACCGCAAGGGCAGCAACGAAACGACACAGCAAGTAGAAATCTTCTTTAATTTCGTTGGGCGGTACATTCCCCCTCACTTCGGGGAAGTGAACCTAACGCCCGAAGAACAGGAAGAACAGCGCAAGCGCGAGGAGCGCAAGGACAGGCTGCACCGCAACTATATACGCCGAAAAGAGCGCGGCAAGGTTGCCGAAGATTACGAACGGACAAAGGCGGCTAAAAAGGAATGGATGGATGCGAAAAAGAACGCCTTGCGAGCCGAGGACATAGCCAAAGGCGTGTTTATTCCCGTAAGCGCATTGCTGAAAGCAGCGCCGAAGATTGCGGACAAAAAGACAGCATAAAAACAGGGCGGCAGTTCAAGTTTGACCGCCGCCCTGCCGTTCGCGGAATCACAGTTTAGATATACATTTTGCCACTTTCAAATTCTTATAACCGCTATACTAATGTTTTTCATAGTACCAATTTGTATTAGACAATGCTTCAACAGAGGTTTCAATGAATAATGCCGCTGTTGCGGTTGCGCCATAACCCGTTTCTGTATGTTGATAGTAGTATGTGTATTCTCCTGCAAGGGCTTTATTTGAATAGCTTTCTTCTGGATAGTAGAAATCTATACAAGTTTCAACCCTATCAAAAACGACTATTTTATTACCCTCTACCCTATATTTACCTGTATGGTCAAGGAAAGTATCGCCAAAATTGTTATATGCTCTGAACCGACGTAAATATGTACCATCTGTCCTAAACACAAACATGATGGCTACATGGTCGCGTATTGTAAAAGTGTTTTCATCAGTCCATTCCGCATAAGTCCAACTAATTGCCGTTTGGTCGCCATGTAGCCATGTTCCGATAATAGAATTACTTACATTCGGCGGCTGTGTCGTTGGCGGCGTTGGCTCTGGCGTGGTTGTCGCCGGAGGTGTAGTTGCTGCTGGTGGCGTTGTTGCCGGGGGCGGTGTCGCCGCCGTGCCGCCCATCGAGATAGAAGCGGTCTGCGTATTCCCATCCCAATCAACAGTACCGCCGAAGGCTTCCGCTACGAAGCGCAGCGGCGCAAGCGTCCTGCCGTCTATGATTACCCCTGGCTGGTCTATGGTCACGACCGTTCCGTTTATCGTGGGGGAAGTGTTGCCGATTTTGAGGATAACTACCGTGCTGTCTTTCGTGCCTGTCACGGTCTGCGTGTCGCCGTTCCAATCGACCTTTGCGCCCATCGCTTCAAAGATGGCGCGGAGCGGCACCATCGTCCTGTTGTTTATCAGTTGCGGCGGCACGTCAAAGGTCAGCGCCTTTCCATCTAAGAGTACCTTTATCCCTGATGTGGGAGCTTGCTGTGTGGGCTGCGAGGATTGCGAAGCTGCGCCGACGGTGAATGTCACGCTCGCGCTCCTTACAAAGTTAGCGTCAGTAGCCGAGTAGCCCTGATAAAACCGCGCTTCATACGTTCCGTTTTCGGACGGTGCTTTAAGTTGTATTGTGCCTGAACCCTCATTGACATACTCCCAGTTGCCGCTAAGATAACCGTTTGCCGCCGCGCCTTGCTTCGCTATGCCAATCCACGCACTCGCCGTTTTCATTTCAGCGGTAATGCCTGAATAGTTTACGGTGATTGTCTCGCCTTGTGCGTAGACTGTTTTATCGAGCGACAGCGTAGCCGCCGCGAACGCCGGGAGCGCGGAGATACCGAGTATGACGACAAGCGCAAGCGCAATAGAAATAGCTTTCTTTTTCATTGTCTTGATTCCCCCCTGTATAATAAATGACGTGTATTCGCCTTAATCTTATCACGAAGATGTTAATAAATCTACCATAATATTCAAGCCCCAAAGCGGAAGTGTACAGCCGCCGAGGGGCTTTTCACATAGACAAAGCTAATTCAAAAAAAGTAAAGGAGCATTTCATCATGTATGAGCAAAACCAAACCGCCGCTTATGCCAATCCGCAGGGGGCGGCAGAGCCGAAAACATTGACCACCATAGACGGAAATTCACTCATGGCGCAGGAGTACGAGCCGCTTCAATTCTCCATCGGCACGATACTTCCCCACGGCATTTTCGTATTCGCCGGAAGCCCGAAGGTAGGCAAATCGTGGCTTACTTTGGATATGTGCCACGCCATTTCTACAGGCGGCAAGCTGTGGGATTTTTCCGCAACGCAGGGCGAAGCCCTCTACCTTGCCTTAGAGGACAGGCACAACCGTCTGCAAGGGAGATTGAAGCAGATGAGCGCCGACAGCGGCGATATATCCCGGCTTCATCTTGCGACCGCTTCATTCGGTTTGTCGGGCGGACTTTTGGAGCAAGTCCACAATTTTATCGCCGAGTACCCCGGCACGAACTTTATCGCCATCGACACGTTGGAGAAAATCCGTGACGGGGGGCGCGACCGGGATATGTATTCCTACGATTACAGCGACATGAGCAAACTCCGTGAGATTACCGACAAGCACAGACTGACGTTGTTACTCGTCCACCATACAAGATGTAGCCGCCAACGTATTGAGCCGCATATACGCCGACAAGGGCTATTACACGCGGATAGAGCAGCCGTACCATAAAGACGTCAGCGAAGATTTACAAGCCCTGAGAGAGCAGATAAAAGCCCAAAAACGCACCATACCGTTACACCAAGGTGTGGATATTTAGCACTTTTTGACAGCCCTCAAACCCTTGCGTAGCAACGACCGTGTTACGCTTAAAACGCCGTTTCCGGGGGTTTAGGTACTTTACCCCTACCTACCCCTAAAACGGCTTCTATTTTTCAACAGGCGCGTAAAGCGCCGGAAAGGACAACTATATGAATAGCGAAAAAACAACTACCACAGCGGCGAGAGCCGAACAGCCCGACTTTGAAAAGCGCATAGGCAAAACGACCTACCGGGTTAGGGTACACTTCAACCAAAACAGCAAGGAAACAATCACCGACAAGATTATGCGCTTGCTTCTCAACGAAGCGCAAAACCCGAAAATGTGACTTTTTTGTAAAGAAGATAAAAAAGTCCTTGACTTGTTGGCACAGGAAAAACAGCCAAAAGTAT